>PPYF01130591.1_pt1 | contig 10130 bp, 7 predicted proteins | sample 1559871 | NCBI WGS metagenome assembly PPYF01 (sample SAMN08240021, study PRJNA423297) | Human gut metagenome, whole genome shotgun sequencing project.
GGAATATCTTGCCCTGCCCACCCGGCCCGAGGAAGTGCCGCCCCCGGTGTCTGCCGCTCCGCCGGAAGCAGCCGAGCCGCCCGTCCGGTTCGATCTGTCCACCCGGGGCGTGGACCCGGGGCTGTTCCCGTTCCGCACCTGGGCCCGGCTGCAGAAAGAGCTGCTCTATTCCTCGCCCCAGCTGCTGGCCCATGGCGATGCACAGGGGGATGTGGAGCTGCGGCAGGCGCTGGCGGACTATCTGGAGGAATATCGGGGCGTGCGGTGCACCGCCGAGCAGGTGGTGGTGGGTGCCGGTATGGAGTATCTGCTGAGCCTGCTGGCCCCGCTCCTGCCCGGCAAAACGGCGGTGGAGAATCCCGGCTACCAGCGCGCGAAGCAGGTGCTGGAAAACAACGGCGTGGCGTGCTGCTGCCTGCCTGTGGATGCGGACGGCCTTTCTGTTGAGGCATTGTCCGGCTCGGGCGCGGCGGTGTGCTATGTCACGCCCAGCCACCAGTTCCCCACGGGCGTGACCATGCCGGCGGGCCGCCGCACGGAGCTGCTCCACTGGGCATCCCGCTGCCCGGGCCAGCGGTATATCATAGAGGACGATTACGATTCGGAGTTCCGCTTTGATACCCGCCCCCTGCCCAGCCTGCAGGGCATGGCCGGGGCCGACGGTCCGGTGGTCTACCTCTCCACCTGCTCTCGCAGCCTGGCCCCCGGCATCCGCATCGCTTACATGGTGCTGCCCCGGCAGCTGCTGCCCGCCTGGCGGGCAAAGTACCGGATCTATTCCGGCACCGTCAGCCGGTTTGAGCAGCAGACCCTGGCCCGCTTCATCCGCGAGGGCTACTTTACCCGGCATCTTGCCCGGGAGCGCGTGGCCTACAAGGCCCGGCGGGATGCTCTGGCTGCCTCTCTGCGCGCTGCTTTTGCGCCGGACGAGCTGACCCTGACTGGCCTGCACACCGGCCTGCATCTGTTGGCAAGTCTGAAAAATGCCCCGCCGGATGCCGCCCTTCACGCCGCCGCAAAGGCGCAGGGCGTGGCCCTGAGTCTGCTGAGCGATTATGACCTGACCGGCGGGGAACAGGACTTTTCCGGTACGTTTGTGCTGGGCTATGGCTCCCTGAGCGAGGCATCATTCCCCGAGGCGGGCGAAACGCTGAGGAAGGTCTGCACCGCCGCCCAGGAAGCGTCTGTGACCGTGTAAGTGCCCGCCTTTGCATCCCACGCCCCGGGCAGGGCCTCGGCGTGGGGGAGGGCGCTGTTGTTGGCCAGAAACTCCAGGACCGTGCCCAGCAGGGTGTAATCTTGCGCCGCAAAGTCGGTGAGCAGGGCCGTGCTGCTGGCCCGCAGGGCATCCGGCAGGGTGGCGGGCAGCAGGGCGAGGTCCTGCCGGAAAAAGGCTTCCCACACTGCCGCCCGGGCAGCGGCCCGGCGGGCAGGCGGCAGGGTGCCGTCCGCATCCCAGCCGGAGAGCAGAGCGTGGGCCTCCTTGGCTGAAATGCTCTGCACGGCGGCGGAAAGCCCGGTTTCGGCCAGCTCATCGGCAGTCAGTGCCCCCGAAAACCCCACCCGCACCGGCCCGTAACGGGAAGCAGTCTTTTCCAGCACGGCGGGGGACAGCGCCAGATAAAACATATCCTCCGGCAGGCCCAGCACCTCCAGAAGCGCCTGACGGCACCGGGCGGGCCCCGCCGCTTCGTAGCAGTGGGCAAGGCTGGCAGTCTCTCCGTTGAAGGGAACCGTCAGCTCCCCCGGCACGGCCAGCAGGTTCAGACTGTTCTGGGCGGCGTTCAGGTAGACCAGCAAAAAGCCCGGCTGCTCTCCGGCGGTGCAGAGAAGCAGGGTCATCCGGTGCTCGGCCCGGGGCAGCTGGATGGGCACTCCGCTCTGGGGCTGGGCGGTCTGGATGCGGGTGCGCACCATCTGCCGGGTGAGCAGGACTGTGCCGCCCACCAGCGGCAGCAGCACCAGAAGTGCCGCCCCCAAAGCAGCCCAGAAGGGCCTCCAACCGTTCTTGTGCATCCTGTGTTCCTCCGTTCCGTTTTGGAACAGGGTGGGCCGGGATGTGCTTTTTTATACAGAAACCGCTGCCCGGGCATGAAAACGCCCCCTGTGCCATACAGTAGAGCACAGGGGGCGTTTGTGTATGTGGGAGAGCTTGGCGCGGGTGAACGCGGTGGTCGGCGGTGTGGTATGGGGGCCGGTGGGGCTGGCACTGCTGTTTGGCACCGGCTGTCTGCTGACGGTGCGCACCGGATTTTTCCAGCTGCGGTATTTCGGGTACTGGATGCGGCACACCATCGGGGCCATCTTCCTGGACCGGAATGTGACCGCCCACACGGACGATGAAGCCATCAGCCAGTTTCAGAGCCTTTGCACGGCGCTGGCGGCGACCATCGGCACCGGCAACATCGTGGGTGTGGCGGCGGCCATTCTGGCAGGCGGGCCGGGGGCTGTGTTCTGGATGTGGGTCATGGCCCTGCTGGGGATGATGACCAGCTATGCCGAGAACGTGCTGGGCATCTGCTACCGCCGCCGGGATGCCGCCGGAAGATGGTGCGGCGGGCCCATGTACTATCTGGCCGAGGGGCTGGGCGGCGGCTTTGGCCGGGCACTGGCGGTGCTGTTTGCCTGCTTTTGCGTGCTGGCCAGCTTCGGCATGGGGAATATGAGCCAGATCAACTCCATTGTGGGCAATCTGCAGGCGGTGTTCCGGGTGCCGCCGGTGGCAACGGGCATCGTACTGGCCCTGCTCACCGGGCGGGTCATACTGGGCGGGCTGAAGCGGGTGGCCGCAGTCACGGAGGCCATCGTCCCGCTCATGGCCCTGTTCTACCTGTTCGGGGCGCTGACCGTGGTCTGTGTCCATTGGGCGGCTGTCCCGGCGGCATTCGGGGCCATCTTCCGGGGGGCGTTTGGCTTGCAGGCCGCCGGGGGCGGGGTGCTGGGTTACGGCATGGCCCGGGCCATCAGCTGGGGATTCAAGCGGGGAGCTTTTTCCAACGAAGCAGGACTGGGCGCGTCGGTGCTGGTGCACTGCGCGGCCAACGTGGAGGAGCCTGTCCAGCAGGGAATGTGGGGGATGTTCGAGGTGTTTGCAGATACCATGGTGGTCTGCACCATCACGGCCCTTGTGGTACTCACCAGCGGCCTTGTGGATCTGGACACCGGTGCGGCCCTGACCGGTGTGGAGGGCTCCGCACTGGTGGGGCAGGCCTTTTCCACGGTGTTTGGGGCGTTCGGGCCGCAGTTCATCGCGGTGTCGGTCCTGCTGTTTGCCTATTCCACTACGCTGGGGTGGAGCCATTACGGCACCCGGGCAGTGGTGTATCTGCTGGGGGAGCGTGCCGCTGCAGGATATAAACTGGTATTTGCGGCCATGGTGCTGGTGGGTGCTGTGATGAAGCTGGATCTGGCCTGGGCGCTCTCCGATACCTTCAACGGCCTGATGATGCTGCCCAATCTTGTGGGCGTAGTGGGGCTTTCGGGGGTGGTGGTCCGGGAGACACAAGCGTATCTGAAACGAAAATGACCCTCTCCGTCCCTGCAGTCTGTCTGTCAGATGCGGGATGGAGAGGGTCATTCTTTATCGCTTCTTTTTATTCGGCTTCGGGGCAGGCCGCTTCAGGCTCCGCACCGCGTCACGCCCGGCGGCGATGCCGCTGCCAAAGGCCCAGTGCAGGTTGAAGCCGCCGCAGCTGCCGGCGCAGTCCAGCGTTTCACCCACAAAGTAAAGGCCGGGGCAGCCCTTGAACTGGAAGCTGGGGGTCACTTCGGTCAGGCTCAGGCCGCCGCCGGTGGTCTGGGCCTGCTTCCAGCCGCAGGGGGTCAGGCCCTCGAACAGCCAGTGCTTGGCCGCGTTGGCCAGCACCTGCCAGGCGGCATCCGGCAGGGTGTCCACCGGTTTTTCAGGCAGCTTTGCCGCTGCCCACAGGGCGCGGCCCAGCTTGGGATTGAGCAGACCTGTCCAGAAATCCGCAGGTGCCTTGCCCGGCAGCAGGGGCACCCGGGCCGCAAACAGGGCGGTCAGGGCAGTCTCGTCCAGCATGGGGAAGAGGTCCAGCTCCACAGCCGGGCGCTTTGGCCCCCGCCCCGGGGCCAGATGGCCGGACAGCTGCATGATGCAGATGCCCGAAAGCCCGTAGTCCGTGAACTGCACCTCGCCGTTTTCCACAGCCACGGTGCAGTGGCGGTCGAGGTCCAGCAGGGTGGCAGCGGCCTTGGCCCGGATGCCGGCCAGAGATCGGTTGGGCTTTGCTGTCTGCAGGGCGGTCAGGCAGGGGTACAGCGGCTCCAGCTTTCCGCCGCACTGGGCGGCGAATCGGGTGCCGAAGCCGTCGGTGCCGAACTGCGGCCCGGCATTGCCGCCCATGGCGCAGATGACGGCATCGGCCCGCAGGGTCTGGTCCTGACCCTCGGCATTCTCACACAGGATGGTATAGCCGCTGCGGTTCTGGCTCAGGGTCTGCACAGTGCAGCCGGTGCGCACCTCCACGCCCAGCCGGGCAAGGTGGCCTTCCAGCAGGGCCAGCACGTCTGCGGCCTGGTTGGAGTAGGGGTACACCCGCCCGGCCTCATCGGTGCGGGTGTACAGGCCCAGCGCCGCGAACCATTCCAGCGGTGCGGCGGCATCCACCGCGGCCAGCAGGTGCCGCAGGGCGGCGGGGTCAGCGGTGAAATACTGCTCCGGTGCAATGCCGGTGTTGTCCAAATTGCAGCGGCCGTTGCCGGTGGCCAACAGCTTTTTGCCGCACCTGGGGTTGCGGTCCAGCACCGTCACCCGCACTGCCCCTGCCGGGGCAGACTGGGCGGCGGCCAATGCGGCGGCAAGGCCCGCTGCACCGCCGCCCAATATCACGATCTGCTGCATAAGAGCACCCCCTCAGAAATCCATACATTTTATTATAACATACACAGCAGCAAAAGGATAGAAGAATGCCCCAAATTTGCAGCGAATAATCTTTGGCGAAAGCCTTGACAGAAAAAGCAGAATTTGGTAGTGTTGATTCGACGGAATTGCGTGGTTTCGCAGGCTGTGGAAATGCAGCCGGAAAAGGGCAGAGAGTTGGGACTCTGCTGAGGAGAAGCTGAATATGTGGAAGAAAAAAGAAAGATGGACGGCAGCTGCGCTGCTGCTGGCGATGGTCGTGGTGACAGGTCTGTGCTGGTACATCCTGTACATCCGGCAGCAGTTCTATGACGAAGGCACCCGCAACCTGCTGGAGACCTATGAGCAGGTGGATAAGGCGTTTACCATCTTCAGCCGGAGCAACTGGAACATGCTGAACGAGTGGGGCAAGAGCCTGCAGGCTGCCAATGAGGAGGGCCTGGCGGAGGAACGCCTGCGCAGCTATGAGGCCGAGCGGGAGATCTGGCGGTACAGCAGCGTGTATCTGTTCAATGAAAACTGCGAATATTGGAGCATCCGGGGCAAGCATGAAAAAGTGGATCACCTCTGGACGGCCTTTGAGGAGATGTACCGCACCGGCAAGCCTACGGTGTCCAGCTACATCATGCGGAGCGGGGAGCGCCGGGTGGTATACTCTGCGCCCATTGCGCCGGTGGAGATCGACGGCACTACCTACACCAGCCTTGCCGTGAGCTATCGGAATAAGACCATAGAGGAATTGATCGGCGGCAGTGCTTACGGCGGTCAGAGCGACTGCTACATCATCCATCCTGACGGGAATGTGATGCTCTCGGAGGAGCCCAAGAGCGAGATCGAGGACTGGATGGACAACCTGTTCGACTACCTGCAGAAGCATGCGCAGGTGGATGCGGGCACACTGACCCGGGCCCGGCAGGACGTGGCAGAGGGCCGCAGCGGCAGCCTTTCCTACTGGCTTGAGGGCAAGAGCTATTATCTGGTCTACCAGCCTGTGGGCTTTCAGGATCTGTCTATTGTGGGCATCGTCGGCCGTGACGTGGTGGACAGTGGAATGCGGAAGATCCAGAACGCCACCATCCTGCTGCTGGCTGGGCTGTTCTTCTGCGCAGGCATCGTGCTGGTGCACGGTGTCCGCATCGATGCCCGCCTGCGCGTGGAGGAAAAGGAGCGCGCCCTCCGGCAGGAAGGGGAGGCCCGCCAGCAGATGGAGGACCTGGCCAACACCGACGGCCTGACCGGACTGTATAATGAACGCTATTTTGACGCATTGTTGAAAGAAAACGAGCTGAACAGGACACCGTTTGTCCTGTTCTACCTCGACCTTGACCGTTTCAAGCCTGTGAACGACCGTTACGGCCACGATGTGGGCGACCAGCTGCTCAAGGAGGTGGCCAGCCGCCTGCGGGGCTGCGTGCGGGAGAGCGATGCGGTGTTCCGCATCGGCGGGGATGAGTTCGCCCTCATCGTCAACGGAGCCGTAACGGAGGGGTTCTGCAAGAGCCGGGTGGAAAAGATCAAGGCAGCCATCCGGGAGCCTTACCGCCTGAAGGATGCAGAGGTGCAGGTTGGCACCAGCTGCGGCTGTGCGGTCTACCCCTGCGACAGCGACGATGTACGTGCCATCCGCATCCTGGCCGACCACCGGATGTATGAGGATAAGCAGCGCTCCGGCCGGAGCTGAATGAATAATTCCCTTCCTGTTTCCACAGAATAACCATACTTCACAGAAATCTGGAAGCAAAACCGGAACATGGAAAGGAAGGGAACCTTATGAAAGCAACCGGCATCGTGCGCCGCATCGATGAGCTGGGGCGGGTGGTCATCCCCAAGGAGATCCGCCGCACCCAGCGCATCCGCAGGGGAGACCCGCTGGAGATCTTCACAACAGGGGACGGCGAGGTCATCTTCAAAAAGTATTCGCCCATGGGGGAACTGAGCGGGGTGACGGCCCAGTATGTGGATGTGCTGAGCAAGTGCTTTGCTCTGACGGCCTTTGTCTCAGACCGGGACCGCATTCTGGCGGCATCCGGTGCGGGCAGGCGGGATCTGGCAGACCGCAGCGTGAGCCAGCCGCTGGAAAAGCTGATGGACAGCCGCAAACCCTACCAGAGCGATGGCAGCCCCGAAAAGGCATTGCTGCCCTGTGAGGGCTCACCCCGGGCGCTGCTGTGCGCTGTGCCCATCATTGCGGCGGGGGATGTCACCGGCAGTGTGGGCCTGCTTACGGAGGACCGCACTGCCCAGCCCGATGCCGCCCAGCTCAAGGCGGTGAACGTGGCGGCGGCATTTCTGGCAAAGCAGATGGAGGAATGATCTATTATATAGGAGAGCCGCCGCAGGGCGGCTCTTTTTTGTGCGGCCTTTATGACAGAATTATGAATCTTTCAAAACTTTTCTGAGAAGCTATTGACAGCGCCGCAAAATTGGATATAATGGTCTTAGCACTCAGGAAGAAGGAGTGCTAAAGAACAAAAAGCGAACGAAGGAGGCAGGCGCTATGACGATGGATGCACGCAAGCAGCGTGTCTTGCAGGCGATCGTTGCGCTGTATGGCCTCGAGGGCGAGCCCGTGGGCAGCAGTGTGCTGGCAAACTACTTTGATATGGCAGTCTCCAGTGCCACGCTGCGCAACGAGATGGCCGCGCTGACCAAGCTGGGTCTGCTGGAGCAGCCCCACACCAGCGCAGGCCGTGTCCCCAGTGCCAAGGGCTACCGTTATTATCTGGATCATCTTCTTACCGATGACCAGCCGCTGGACCGTGTGACCCGCGCCCGTGTGGACGCGGTGTTCGCAAGCCTTGACCACGAGCCGGAAAAGCTGGCACAGGGTGCCGCCAAGGCGCTGGCCGCCATCAGCGGCTGCACCGCCGCCGTCAGCACCCCCTGTGCTGAGGATCTCTGCATCGCCCACTACGAGGTGGTGCAGGTGGGCCGCAGCGCCGCAGCGGTGCTGGCTGTGACCACTGCCGGTTATGTCCGCACCCGTGTGGCGCGGGTCCGCACCGGTCTTTCCCGGGAAAATGCAGCGGCGCTTGCCGCCCTGCTCAACCGGAACCTGACCTTTGTGGCTCCTGTTGATCTGTCGCCCCGGCTCCTTGCAGAGCTGTGCAGCCAGATCAGCCCGGAGCTGGTGCCGGTGATCAGCGCCGCCGCCGCCATCCTGCAGGATTCCACCCAGCCCCATGTGTATCTGGGTGGTGAGCAGTACCTGCTGGACTGGCCCCAGCTGGACGGCAAGGTGGGCAGCATCCTGAGCCTGCTGAACGACGAAGAGCAGGCCGCCGCCCTCATTGCACCCCCGGCAGAGCAGAGCGAGAGCATCCTGCTGGGCGAGGATCTGGAACCTCAGATCCCTGGCCTGTGCATCGTGAGTGACCGGTATCTGGTGGGCGGAGGCCTCTGGGGCTCCGTGGCCCTCATCGGCCCCACCCGGATGCCCTTCCAGAAGCTGATGCCGCTGCTCCACACCTTTGCCGATCAGCTTGGCGAAGGAATGAGCGGCAAACGAAAAGATACCCCGCAGGCAGCCGCACCCCGGCGGACTGTGATCTATAAGGAGGACCTGGAATGAGCGAAGAAACAAAAAAGACCCCGCAGGCAGAAGAACCTGCCGTGGAGCCCAACACCGCCGAGCAGGCCGCCCCGGAAACTGCACCTGAGCAGGCAGCGGCTCCCGAGACGAACGCTGAAGCGGCAGACCCCAAGAAAAAGGATGGCTTCTTCAACAAGAAGGCCCGGGAGCTGGAGGCCGTGAAGGCAAAGCTGGACGCGGCTGAGAAGAATGCCAATCAGGCCAAGGATCAGCTGCTGCGGATGGCCGCTGAGTATGAGAACTACCGCAAGCGCTCCACCCGTGAGGCTGACCAGAAGTTCAACGACGGTGTGTCCTTTGCCGTGAACCAGATCATCCCCATTCTGGATACGCTGGAGATGGCGGCCAACGCCCCCACCACCGACGAGAATTACAAGAAGGGCGTGACCATGACGCTGGACAAAGCCGCCAAGGCGCTGAGCGCCCTCCATGTGGAGGAGATCGAGGCGCTGGGCAAGCCCTTTGACCCCAACTTTATGAATGCCGTGCAGCAGATCCCCGCCCCCGATGGGCAGGAGAGCGGCACCGTGATCACGGTTTACCAGAAGGGCTACAAGCTGGGCGATAAGATCGTCCGCCATGCCACTGTTGTTGTGGCAGAGTGATTTTGCAAGACCCCGCAAGGGTTTTCAAATATAACATCCGCTTGGTAACATTTGAGCATCACATAAACAAAAAACGTTCTGAATTTGAGAGGAGCTTTCATTATGAGTAAGATCATTGGTATCGACCTTGGTACTACCAACAGCTGCGTGGCTGTTATGGAGGGCGGCGAGCCCGTTGTTATCGCAAACTCTGAGGGTGCACGCACCACCCCGTCTGTTGTCGGCTTCACCAAGACCGGCGATCGTCTGGTGGGTCAGGTCGCAAAGCGCCAGGCCATCACAAACCCTGAGAACACGGTGGCTTCCATCAAGCGTTATATGGGCACCGACCACAAGGTGACCCTGAACGGCAAGGAGTACACTCCCCAGCAGGTCAGCGCTATGATCCTGCAGAAGCTGAAGGCTGATGCTGAGGCTTATCTGGGCGAGACTGTCACCGATGCAGTCATCACCGTTCCTGCATACTTCAACGACAGCCAGCGTCAGGCAACCAAGGACGCAGGCACCATTGCCGGCCTGAACGTCAAGCGTATCATCAACGAGCCCACTGCCGCATCTCTGGCATACGGCATTGATAAGGAAGAGGACCAGAAGATCATGGTCTACGACCTGGGCGGCGGCACCTTCGATGTCTCCATCATCGAGATGGGCGACGGCGTGACCGAGGTTCTGGCCACCAACGGTGATACCCACCTGGGCGGCGATGACTTCGACCAGCGCATCATCGACTGGATGGCAGATGCGTTCCAGAACGAGAACGGCATCGACCTGCGCAAGGATAAGATGGCCGCACAGCGCTTGAAGGAAGCTGCTGAGAAGGCAAAGATCGAGCTGTCCAGCGCAATGAGCAGCCAGATCAACCTGCCCTTCATCACTGCTGACGCTACCGGCCCCAAGCATCTGGATATGACCCTGACCCGCGCAAAGTTCAATGAGCTGACCGCTGATCTGGTCGACCGCACCATGACCCCTGTCCGCAAGGCTCTGCAGGATGCAGGCCTGCGTCCCTCTGACCTGAAGAAGGTCCTGATGGTCGGTGGTTCCACCCGTA
>PPYF01243584.1_pt1 | contig 10130 bp, 10 predicted proteins | sample 1559871 | NCBI WGS metagenome assembly PPYF01 (sample SAMN08240021, study PRJNA423297) | Human gut metagenome, whole genome shotgun sequencing project.
TATCAGCATTCACAGTTTAATGACAAGTATCATGCCTATGCTGCATCAAAGAAAGCAACTCTCAGAATTAAGCGCAAACCAGGAGAAACAATGGAAGTAGACTGGGTAGGCGATACGCTTAAAGTTTATGATGCTGCCAGTTGCTGCGATATACCTGCATATATATTTGTTGCTGTTCTTCCATGCAGTTTGTATGGATATGCAGAAGCATTCCCAGATATGAAATCCAACCACTGGATAGAAGCTCATATCCATGCGTATTCATTCTTTGGTGGTGTAACACGTATTCTTGTACCAGATAATCTTAAAACAGGTGTGATTAAAAACACACGGGCAGAGCTTGTACTTAACCGTTCCTACCACGAAATGGCAGAGCACTATGGAACTGCAATTATTCCTGCCCGACCGGTAAAACCGAAGGATTATCCACATGGATAACAGCAGCCCTTCGCAATGAGCAGTTTTTCTCTCTTGCAGAATTAAATGCTTCAATCCGTGAAAAACTGGATGCCTACAACGCCCGTAAATTCCAGAAAAAGGAATGTAGCAGACTCAGTTTATTTCTTGGGGAAGAAATGCCATTATTGGCTCCGTTGCCTGCTACACCTTTTGAACTGGCTGAGTGGAAACAAGCCACCGTCCAGTTTAACTATCACATCGCAGTAGACAGAATGTTCTACTCCGTGCCTTATCAGTATATCAAAAATAAGGTTGATGTGCGTATAACAGATACAACGGTTGAAATATTTTATAATCACAATCGTATTGCCTCTCACAGACGACTCTATGGAAGAAGCGGTCAGTATTCTACAGTGACAGAACATATGCCGCAGGAACACCAGAAATATCTGGAATGGAACGGTGACCGGTTCCGTAAGTGGGCTGATTCGATTGGAATTAACACAAGTAAGGTTGTCGATGCAATACTTACCTCCGGCAGGATTGAACAACAATCCTACAGAAGCTGCATGGGATTACTGAAACTGGCAGAAAAATATTCGCCAGAAAAACTGGAACAGGTCTGCGCCAAGGCGCTCTCTTATTCTGGTAAACCCAGCTATAAAAGTATCAAAAATCTATTGGCTGCAATAAAGGATGCACCTGATACCGAATCAGAATCATCTCAGGCAGTAAAACCACACGGCATAACCAGAGGAGCCAGATACTATGGAGGTAAACAATCATGACAAATCAAAGTACAATCGATAAACTTATTGAAATGCGTCTGACTGCTATGGCAGATGCATTCCGCATTCAGATAAATGATCCTGCAATGAAGGAAGTTCCATTCGAAGATCGGTTCGGCATGCTTATTGATGTCGAATACAGCAACCGTAAAAACAATCGTCTGAAAAGGCTGATCCGCCAGGCTGAGTTTGAACAGCCAGATGCCAGCATCGCAGCGATTGATTACCATTCTGGACGAAAGCTGAACAAAGCGCTGATCAACCGTCTGGCAACCTGTGAATACATTACAGAATACCGGAACATCTTTATTACTGGAGCAACTGGGAGTGGTAAAACTTATATGGCCTGTGCCTTTGGCATGGAAGCATGCAAGCACTATTACTCAGTACGGTATGTACGACTTCCTGATCTATTATTGGACTTACAGGCTGCCAGGGACAATGGAACTTTTTCGACTGTCCTGAAGAAATACACCAAGCCAATAGTACTGATCCTTGATGAGTGGCTGCTTCTTAAACTGACTGAAGCTGAAGCCAGAAATCTTTTTGAACTAATACATAAAAGACGAAAAAAATCTTCAACAATCTTTTGTTCTCAGTTCCGTGAAAGTGAATGGTACCAGCAAATCTGTGATGGTGAAAGTACTCTTGCCGATGCCATTATGGATCGTATATCGTATGATTCCTATAAAATCGATATTGAAAGTGTTGATCCAGCTAAAGACCTCTCTATGAGAGAAGTATATGGACTGGATCCAGCAATGGCAAAGTAACTTAATAAACGAAATGGGGTGGCTCCGTTAGTCCGGACAGGTGGCTCTCGCCACACCGGACAGGCGGCTCTGCCGCACCATAATATTCAGCCGGAGATATCACCTAACATGAGGTCTCCCGGATCAGGCGGAATGTCTTGGTGAGCAGGACAGGATCGGCATCATTGCAACAATATCAATGGGAACCACGTCCTGCTTTGAACGCGGGATCTCACAATGACCATAATTCGGTGCTGGGATCTGATCCGCTGCTGCTTTCCTGCAGCGGCTGACCCAGTTATAAAAAGTGCTTACTGCGATGTCGTTTTCACGGCACCAGTCAGCATCTGTCATGCCGCTTTGGCGGCATTCATTGATAAGCCTGATCTGTTCCGCCATCGGAACACGGGCTTTGCGTGTAGCTGTCATAACCTATCCTCCGTAATTGTAGTGAAATAGTCTAACTATCTTTCATTTACAATTATAGAGGAATCCAGGAGATTAGAAAATCCGCAGGAATATTTGGCGCTTACTTTCTGGGAATATGCCAGGAAAGAGAGAGGAGGACAATGTTTTTACAGTGGGAAAAAACAGTTTCTTCTGCCATGTTAAAGCAGGGTATGGGGGAAGGACAGATAAGTGAAATTTTGCAGAGCAGGGAGGTTACGGAGGAAGGAGAAAAGCTTCTGGAAAAGCTGGGGCACATGGAAAAGGAAAATCTGTGGTTGTTAGAGACGGGTGGAAAAAACAACTTTTTGTTTGGGATTGTTCTGGCAGCAGGAAGCTTCCTGGCTGTTTTCTGGTTTCTGGGAGGTGCATCTGTCTTTCTTTTACAAAGAGAAAAGCAGTATGAGAATGCCGTAAAAATAATAGATGCATTTCAGAAGGGGGAAACAGGGCTCCGACTTCCGGGCAGCGATACAGGAGGCATTTACCGGCTGTTTTCCTCTGTAAATCGTCTGGCAACCGCTTTTTGTGCCAGAGAGGAGTCTGCGCAGAAGGCGAAGGATTTTCTGAAGGATATGGTTTCGGATATTTCCCACCAGTTAAAAACACCGCTGGCAGCCGTAAATATGTATATGGAAATCATGATGGAGGACAGAGAAGCTGTAGAGGTTTTCGGGGAGAAGGCAATCCTTTCTTTGGAACGTATGGAGCGTCTGACAGGAAATCTTCTGAAAATCGCGCGCCTTGATGCAAAAACCATTTCTTTTGAAAAAACGCCCTGCAATGTGGGCGGACTTGTGAGAGACGCGGCAGAAGGATTTATTACGAGGGCAGAAAAGGAAGGGAAACAGATTTTCCTGGAAGGAGAGGAAACGATTTTAAGCTGCGACAGAAGCTGGACAGAGGAAGCTGTGTCAAATCTCATAAAAAATTCTCTGGATCATACAGGAAGAGGAGATTTTGTAAAGATTTCCTGGGAAAAATCCCCTGTTATGATTCGCATATTATTCCTTTGCTGTTCTTGTATATGGATTTCTTGTTGTGATCAGTCTGATCGCTGTTTTTCATATCATAAACAGCATCAGTATGAGCGCTGCGTCCAGAATGCGGCAGTTTGGGGCAATGAGAGCCATCGGAATGTCGGACAGACAGGCATTGCGCATGGTAGCAGCGGAAGCTGCCACCTATGGCGTCTGCGGCATTGCGGCTGGTCTGCTTGGCGGGATTCCCGTACATAAATTTCTTTTTGAAACGCTCATTACTTCAAAATGGGGCGATTCCTGGGAATTTCCGTTTGTACAGACCGGAATTATCGCAGCTGTTCTGATTGTTTCTGTTGCGCTGGCTGTGGCAGGTCCGGCAGGAAGAATCCGGAAGATGTCAATAACTGACACTATTGGAAGTCTGTAATCAACAGATAGTTAATATTCTTCCTCCGTATCCTCCCCGGAGCTGTCCTCCGGGGAGTTTTCTTCTTCTGCCTGCTGCGCTTCGTAGAGAGCGCCGTAATACTGGTCTGCTGTTATGGATTCTGTGTCTTCTACATAATTGCCGTTTTTGTCAACCATGCTTCCGTCCCAGTCAAAGGAAACTTCCAGAAGGTTTGTTCCGGTGGACGGCGTTACATTCATGGACATGATCTTATTATATGTTTCTTTTAAGCTTTCTACAGTAAATTCCTCTTCTATGTAATTATGAACGCCGTGCTCGGCTGCCAGCTCGTCTGTGTAGTCGGAAAGCATATACGGGCAAAATTCACCGGCTTCGCTGTTATAGTGCATAACGAGAGGATCTATTTCAGGATTTAAAATTCTTACGGTGGATTCTCCGTTTAAAACAGATTTTTCTATGGTGAATTTTCCCATTCCGCCAAGAAGCTCGGGAAGCTGCTGCTGGGTGGAAACGAAGTTTCCAAGAGAATAGAAAATTACCATTTCATTGCCCTTGTCGTCTGTCATAATGCCGTATGGCTGAAGGACGTGGGGATGCCCTCCGATCACTACGTCTACGCCCTGCTGAAGAAGAAAAGCTGCCCACTGTTTTTGATATTCATTAGGCATGGTTTCATCTTCCGTACCCCAGTGCGCCACAAAAATAATGCAGTCAGAGACTTCCTTTGCTTTCTGAATGGAGGCGGCAACCTTTGCTTTATCGAAAATGTCGATCATGTATTCTTTGCCCTCTCCTGCGCCGGAGTTGTTTGTTCCGTATGTATAGTCGAGAAAGGCAATTTTAATCCCGTTTACTTCCCGGACTTTTACAGAAGCGGCATCTTCTTCTGTCTCATGGATACCAAGCAGGGTAATGTCGGGATAATTGGTACGCCAGAATTCAAAGGTCTGCGCCATATAATCATAACCGTAGTCGTCAATATGATTTGTGGCGGATTCCACTACGTCAAAGCCTGCCTTTATAATAGCGTCTCCTACTTCTGTGGGCGTTGCAAAAGAAGGGTAGGAGCTTACGGCATCGTGATCTGTTGTAAAAACGGTTTCCTGGTCGATCATGGCAATGTCCGCGCTTTGGATTTCGTCCAGGACATTCTGATAAATGTGGTCATAGTTCCACTCGCCGGAATCGTTTTTTCCGGAGTCAATAAGGCTCTGATGATAAAGATTGTCTCCTACTGCAATGACGGAGGCTGTTGTGACAACTGGCGTTCTGGCTGCCTTTTCCGCTTTTTCTTTTTCAAGCTTTGCTTTTCTTTCCGCCTCGATTGCCGGTTTTTGTATTACCTGATAGTCCAGCTGGTGGAAAAACAGGCAAAGAACCGCAAGTACGGCGATGGAGCAGATGAGACTGATCTTGGAGTTCATTCGCTCCTTAAAATTAAGGGGTATATTTTCATTTCGTTTCATGGGAACGTCCTCTGTATTTTCAATGATTTATCAGGTATTTTTGTACCTGTGTCTTTCATTATAGCAAATTCAGGAAGGCAAATAAAGTTATTTTATGTACTTTTCAAGAACAGGGAAGGGAACGGCGCCGATTTCCAGAACTTTCTTATGAAATTCCTTCAGAGAAAAATTTTCTCCGAGTCTTTTTTCTTCTGCTTTTCTAAGGTCAAGGAAATTTAAGTATCCCCAGTAATATTTCAGGTAGTTTGCAGGTGTTTCCACAACGTACTGATAAACTTCCGCTGCTGTTTTTGGAGAAATGCCAAAGACACGCAGGAAGGAAGCTGCCTGCTCCCGGCTCCAGCCATAATAGTGAATACCGATATCCATAAGACAGCAGATATTTAAGTTTACGCTTCGGTTCAGCCATGCGATGGTTCCGATGTCTTTCGCCGCGTCATCTTCTATGAGAGAGGCGCTGTAGCCGTATGCGAAAGGCTCTACATACGTTGCCCAGCCTTCTATGTAGCCGCCGGATTCAATAAGGCTTCGAATGGGATTTTTATTTTCCTCCGCAAAAAACATAGTCTGGTAAAGATGCCCCGGGAAGCCTTCGTGAGAAAGTGTGGTAAACAGATCAAGCCGCTGACTGTTGCCTACATTGTTGATGTAAATAACATTGGGGCTTTTTGTATCAACAGGAGGTGTGAGGTAAAAGGCAGGGCTTAAATATTCTTCGAGAGATTTATGGACGTAGCGTATTTCGTAGGAAATGTCCGGAAGCTCCGGAAAATCTTTTTGAATCTGTCCCTCCAGGGTTTCCATCATCTCCTGCGGTTTCATGTCCGGGAAAATAGTATTTTCCATAAATTTTGAGGCAAGGGAAGGCTGTTCCTTTAACATGAGCTGAATGGTCTTTGTATCGCTTAAAAGCTGCTCTGTAAGGCGCTGTCTGATTTTTTCCACAGGCACGTAAGTTCCAACCTGGCTTTTCAGGAGATAAGTATAGTAGTCCTGACCTCCGGGAAAATGGGCAAGTCCCTGAGAATTTTTTCCGGTTCCTTTTAATTCCTGAAGTCCCTGGATCAGTTTTTCATAGGCGGGGATCACGCATTCCAGAATGATTTTTTTATGGGCGGCTTTCAGTTTTTCCTGATCTTTTTCTGAGAATTTTCCGTACTGTGCAAGCTTTGTGTCAAAAATTTCCAGCATATAGTTGGAGGCGGGATTTTTGATGAAGGATTCACACTGGCTGCAGATTCGCTCCAGAGTGGCATCACTCATAAAATATCCTGCTTCTGATTTTTTTCTCTGAAAAGAGAGAATACTCTCAAAGTAGGGTTCTATACTGGAGAGAAGGTTCAGATAGTCCGATACGTCCCGGTCTTCATAAAAGGCGTATTCTGCGAGAAGGACAGGGAGCTGTGCCTGAATGCCGAGACTCGGAGAGAGCATTTCTTCCAGAAGATAATTGTCTCCGAGAGACGTCTGTGTATGAAAGTAGAGAAGGAGCATATCAAGAGTAATCTGGTTTTCACGGGAAAGTCTGGAATAAGCGAAGCTTCGGAGTGTATTTTCATATTCACGGCAGAGAGCATATGTTTTTTCCATGTCTGTATTTACGGTTCCGAGGGTTGGCTCGGGGCGTTTCAAACCTGCTTTTTTCGGGTGCGCGACAGAGTAGTGAAAGGTAAGGGCGCTGCCGGAAACTTCTTTTTCAAAAAGCTCTTCTGTAAATTTTTCAAACCGGGCGTTTTCTGAGAATACATGATTGGAAAAATAACCGATACTGATACCGGACAGGAGCGTAAAACAAAGAAGCAGAACAACCCGGAGAGTTTTTCGCGACCTGGAGATTTTAAAAGGCATACAATCCTCGCAAAAATTTCTGTTTTTACTATCTTATTGGAAAAAACAGGATTATATGTTATGATTGATACAGGACAATTAAAGTCCTGATTGTAGTAGGAGAGATAAAAGGAGTGAAATACAATGACAGAAATATATGATCTTGTAATTATCGGAGCCGGACCGGCAGGAGTGAGCGCCGCAATTTATGCGTCAAGAGCCATGCTCAATACCGTATGGGTGGATAATAAGTGTATGCCGGGAGGACAGATCACAGATACTTACGAGGTAGATAATTATCCTGGTATGCCGGGCGTGACGGGAATGGATCTGGGAGAGGCGTTTGGGGCTCATGCAGAAAAGCTGGGACTTTCTCCTGCCTGCGACGAGGTTCTTTCCATAGAAGATGCAGGAAAAGAAAAAATAGTCCGCACACGGAAAAATACGTACAGAACAAAGACAGTGATTCTTGCGTTGGGGGCTTCCCACAGAAAGCTTGGGATTCCGGGAGAAGAAGAACTTGGAGGCGCAGGCGTTTCCTACTGTGCCACATGTGACGGGGCATTTTTCCGCGGCAGGACAACCGTAGTGATCGGCGGAGGAAACGTTGCCTGCGAGGACGCTATTTTTCTTTCCAGAATGTGTGAAAAAGTATATCTTGTGCACAGAAGGGATGAGCTTCGCGCAGATAAGATTCTTCAGGAGCGCCTTTTTGCCTGCGAAAACGTAGAGCTTGTGTGGAACAGCGACCCTGTTGAGATTCAGGGAGAGGATATGGTAAAGGCTCTTCTTGTAAAAAATAAAGTATCAGGAGAGGAACGTCTCATTGAGACGGACGGTGTGTTTATTGCCGTTGGAACCATTCCCAATACATGGCTTGTGAAAGATCTGGTAGAGACAGACGACTATGGGTATATTGTGGCAGGCGAGGAAGGAATTACAAGTGTGCCGGGAATTTTTGCAGCGGGAGATTTAAGAACAAAGACTCTCAGACAGGTGGTAACTGCGGTTTCTGACGGGGCAAATGCGGTGACTGCAGTGCAGGAGTATCTTCTCCGGATTTGACATGGCAGGGGTCTTGTGATATTATACACAAATGCGTTATAAAATGTAACAAAGATGTAACAATTACGAGGAGTGTATTATATCATGAGAAAAAAATTAACAGCGATGTTTTTAAGTTTTTGTATGGTTTCTGTTTTTGTGCCGCAGTCTGTTCTGGCAGATGATGTTCTGGAGTCAGGGGATCTGCTCACAGACGGCGAGGAAATCGGAGACGGAGCAGTGACTGAGCTTGCCGAGGAGCTGGTAAAAAGAACAGAGGAAGAAGTTCAAAAAGTGCAGGAGGAAAAAGCTGCTGCAGAAGAAGCTGCCAGAAAGGCAGAAGAAAAGAGAAGGGCAGAGGAGGCAAGAAAAAAAGCGGAGGAAGCCCGGAGAAAAGCAGAGGAGGCTGCAAAAAAGGCAGAAGAGGAACGTGTTGCGAAGCGTCAGGAAATCGTAGATTATGCCCTCCAGTTTGAAGGCAACCCTTATGTGTACGGAGGGACAAGTCTCACAAACGGAGCGGACTGCTCCGGCTTCGTAATGTCTGTTTTCGCAAATTTCGGGTATGAACTTCCAAGAGTGGCTGCAAGCCAGTATATCGCCTCTCAGAAAAAGGATATAAGCGAGATAGAGACAGGAGACCTTGTTTTTTATGGAAATTCCCCGGAAGGAATTTATCATGTGGCTCTTTATATTGGCGATGGGAAAATTATCCATGCAAGTACAGCGGCAACAGGGATTAAGATTTCTGATTATGATTACGAGCAGCCATATGGAATCGGTACCTACGTAGAATAAAAAAGGAGAATATTCTGACAGATAAAGGGGAAATTTATGCCGGAGTTTTTCAGATGTCAAAAAAGGAAGAAAAAATAGCAAATTGCACAAAGAATGTAGAAGGATGTGGATTGTACAAATATAAGTACAAAAGTTTTCCACATATAGAATGTCCCATAAACTGTGGAAAATCTAGTTATACACAAAATTATCCACATTATCCACATGGAAAGTATGTGGATTAGCAGATTTACATAAGAAGTTAATAAACAAATGTTTTGTTAAAAAAGTATAAAATTATATAGAAACACAAAAAAATGTAAAAAAGGGTTGACTTTTTTGGAATCAGTCCTTCACATAAATTTAACATAAAATGACAGAATATTGCATCGAATGACAGAGTAAAAAAGGCTCTGTTTTGCAAAAAAAGAAGCCTCTCACAGTGGAGAGACTTCTTTTTTTCAGCCTGCATTTTCTTTCATTCTTTTAATTACTTTTAACCTTGTAAACTCTTCTCTTTCTTTTTCTTCCAGGGCATTTGTAATGTCCTTCGTAAGAGCCTCAAATTTTGGAATGGTGATATTTTTCAGGGCGTTGGCGCGCTTCTGCGTCTTTTTAATATTGGTGGCAAGGCGGATTGCTGCATTTTCCACCATAGAAAGGCGAATGGAAAGTTCTTTTACCTTTTCAAAGGCTGCCTTTGCCTCGTCCAGCGACATTTTTGTGCTGTAGTAGGCGTAGGTGGGAACGTTGCTGCTCTTGTCGTATTCTACAAGAGGGATTTCCGTTCCCATAACGCTTCTTGATTTGATGCGGATAGAGTTTTCTATGGGAACCGTATAGGAAATCTGCTGTACGAAGGCGATCCCGATTTCCATATTTGCCTTCTGAAGGGCTGCATAGGCAGTTCGGAAGGTCTCGTCTATCTGTGTCTGAATGTCTTTTGCCTGGTCAATTAAATCCATCATTTCCCGTATGAGAATGTTACGTTTTTTATCCATCAGCTCAAAGCCCTGTCTGGAAAGAGCAAGGGAGTTTTTTGCAAGTATAAGATTTCCCTTTGTGGGAAAAGTATTCGGATCCATGCAATCACCTCACTAACGGACTGTTTCTCTGTAATATTCGTCAAGAATCTTTGTGTCAATACGGTCAAGCTCCTCTTTTGGAAGAAGACCGAGAAGTTCCCAGCCCTTGTCAAGGGTTTCTGTGATGGAACGGTTTTCTGTCTCCGTTTGTCC
>PPYF01527595.1_pt1 | contig 10130 bp, 8 predicted proteins | sample 1559871 | NCBI WGS metagenome assembly PPYF01 (sample SAMN08240021, study PRJNA423297) | Human gut metagenome, whole genome shotgun sequencing project.
TTTAATAAACCTATATAGGTTTTAAAAATTTTTATTTTGATATTTCTAAATTCAGGCACTTTTTAAAGGAAATAAATGTCTCCAAACGAGCCTTCAGCCTCAATGCTCCGGTTCATACGATACAACTTCTGCGAGAATACGCTTAGAACAAGGGGCAAAATGAATGCTTCTGAATCGTGCAAGTGTTGCATGGTCAGGTGCAGAATGCCCTTCTAAAAGAAACATGAAATTGATATCTCTTTTGCAGTTTAATTCCATAGAACGGGATGAATAATCACCATTCATGTAAGAGTATAAAACAATCTTCAAAAGTGTTCTTGGCGATAAAGAATTTATTCTATCATAAGTAGAATATAAATCAGTCAAATCCATCTCCTCTACAAACTGACTGAGTAACCGCACAGAATCATTCTTAGGAGAAAAAGGGGCACCGCACTAATTTCTTAGTGCGACATTCCCTTGATTGCCTATCTGCAAAGGCAGACGGGGCTGTCAACGGCGATGCAAAGCAACGTTCATTTTACTGTTGACTGGCTCAGCTGGCTTTTTGCTATTGCCTTGTAGTAAACACAAATAGAAATGATTGCTGTAATCGCTTCCGTGATCCAAAACGCATTCCAGACGCCAACCGCTCCGAAAAGCCTGCTGAGTAAAAATGCAGTTGGGATGATAACCACAACATACCGGCAAAGTGAAATCAGTAATGAAGGAATGCCTTTTCCAAGTCCCTCCAGTGCGCCGGAAGATGTAACGGAAACCGCCGAGACGATAAAACCGGCGCCGATGATACGCAGGGCTGTTTTCCCGATCTGGATTGTCGCTTCTGTGTGGGTAAACAGCCCAATAAGCTGGCCGGGGATTAGCAGACATATTACTGTCCCAAGCACCATAATGATACCGCTCATGCACAAGACGATTTTATAAATCTGGCTGACTCTTTTGTTCTCCCCCGCACCGTAGTTATAGCCGATCAATGGGCGCATCCCCTGAACAATGCCATTAGCCGGAAGATAGATGAATGTCTGCAATTTATAATAGATTCCCAAAACCAGAATATACACTTCGGAATATACCGCCAAAATAGCATTAAGCGCCGAAATCAAAAGAGATGGGAGCGCAAGATTCAAGGTTGCGGGAATGCCGATGGAGTACAGCTTTATTACCATCTTTTTGCTGAGCAAAATGTACTGCCTACGGATATGCACGCGAATTGGCCGCACAAAATAAACGACCAGATAAATCGCAAGCGTCAAGGCCTGCCCGATGCCGGTTGCCAGCGCGGCGCCTTCGATTCCCATTTCAGGGAATGGACCATAGCCAAAAATCAGAATGGGGTCTAAGACAATGTTTGTTATACACCCACACATCAAGCTGATCATGGTTGTTTTCATGTTTCCTACAGCTTGGAATAGTTTCTCGAATGTAACACCAACAATGATAACCAACGTAAAAGCGAACGCAATAACAGAATAGTGGACGCCAAGTTCAATCACTGTCTTGGATGAAGTAAACATTCCTAAAAAAGCCGGCATCATTGTAATACAGCAGACTGTCATAACAATGCCGTGAATCATGGCAAGCACAAGTCCCTGCGTGGCAGCTTGATCTGCTTTTTTGTTATCTCCAGCGCCTAGATAGAAGGCGATCACTGCGTTGATTCCAACGCCAAATCCGATTCCAACAGCATTGATAAAATTTTGAACCGGGTAAACCAGTGATAATGCCGTCATAGCTTCCTCGCTTATCTGCGCGACGAAAAAGCTGTCGATAATGTTGTATAGAGAATTAACCAGCATGGATAAAACCATAGGCAGGCTCATGGATAAAATCAACGGCAATACCGGTTTTTCTTTCATAAAAGTATCGTTCATCATTTCTCCTCCTTGGAACATGTTATAAGATATTTTTGTGGCGATGCCATGCCATTATTACGAGCGCAATGAGCATAGTGGCGGTTTCCGCAACAGGAAATGCAAGCCAGATTCCATTCAGCTGGAATAATTTGTCCAGACACCATAAGGCAGGAACAAGGAAAAGCAGTTGTCTGCATAATTGAATCGCTATGCTGGAACCTACTTTTTCTGTCGCCTGAAAATAGGTTGAAATCATGGTAGAGAGACCGCAAAACAGATAGCTTGCCGCCATAATTCGCATAGCGGATATTCCAAAGGAGCGCATGACTTCCGACGCTGTAAATAATTCCAAAAGCTGTGCCGGAAAGAAGTTGACGGTCAATGTTCCCAGTATCATCATACCGGAGACCAAAGCGGTTCCGTATCGGAAAGCGGAGTGCAGCCTATCTCTGTTTCCCGCACTGTAGTTAAACCGCATAATAGGCAAACAGCCCTGAATCAAGCCGTTTACTGTCATAACGATCAGCTGCTGCACCTTAAAATACGCACCAAAGAATGCAATCGCCGTATCGGAATACGCCACCAGAAACAGATTGACGAATGTCACCATAAACGAACTGAGGGCATTCATAATGAAAGATGGTAAGCCAAGGGTGAATATACGGGCAATCATCCACTTTTGTATATGAAATTCTTTGATCTTTATCCGCACTTTTTGCTTTTTGCCCAACAGCAAGGCAAATGCCAAAATCATGGATAACAAATAGCCCGCAACAGTAGCCACCGCAGCGCCACGGATTCCCATAGCTGGAAAAACACCAATACCAAAAATTAGTAGTGGGTCAAATACAAAATTAACGACCACTCCTGCAATCTGGAACCACATAGGAGCAACCATGTTCCCAGTAGCCTGTATCATCTTCTGGATTGCGATATGCACCATGTTGGGAATTTGCATGAACGAACATACGCTCATATAGGCAAGACTCAACTGATAAATTTCTTCGTTATTGGTGAATGCCCCAAAGTAGGGTTTCATAATCAGTAATGACAGAAGATTGAGCAAAGCACCAATTCCAAAGGCCAGTAACAATCCATGTGTGACGGTAGTATTTGCCTCATTCTGCTTTCTCTGTCCAAGATACCCTGCAATCAGTACATTCACGCCAACGCCAATCCAGATAGATGCCGCATTCATCAAAGTTGTAATGGGAAACGACAGGGAAACCGCCGTCAAAGCATTTTCACTCAGCCGCGCTACAAACGCGCTATCTATCAGATTATAGGAATATTGCAGAAACATGGAAATCAGCGGCGGTATCGACATTTGCCAGATAAGTTTTCCAACGGGCACAACCGCCATTTTGTTATTGGTCTGCATACTTTCCCTCTTTTCCACAAATTGTCCGAACAATATAGTTTTGTTTGCGTGCTGCAGGCTGACCGGCTTTCAGTACAGCGTCCAAAGCCTTGGAAGGGACAGGTTCCGATTTATAAGCCCGTACACTACAGCGCGTCTTGATAAGAGACAAAAAATTATTTTCCATACAGATATAGTTCTCCATTCTGCTAATACTTCCGAGATACAGGCAGCAAAAAAAGCCACACAACTATCACAAGATAGCTGTGTGGCAAAAAGATGACCGAATCCGGAAAAGTCCACTAAAATTTTACGTTTATTATTATAGCGAACCCGAAGGAGACTGTCAAGCATCAATCATCACAGAATTGTGGCCATAGTCTATGAGCGTGATTTCTCGCAAAAAACCAACAATCTGTATCTGTTCTTTTGTGATGTAGTCAAGGAGCTTTTCATAGTGCCGCAAACTACTAACACTAATATGAAACAATTTTGACACTTCACCTATTGAGAAGAGATTTTTCCGATCCATATTTTACTCCTCCACCAGAACAAGTGTTGATTTGCGCCGTATGACTCCAAAGGCGATTAGGCAGATCACGACCGATATCAGTGAGCCTGCTCTTCTTACACTTCTTACAATAAAAATCTATAATTTTTAACTCTTTGTTCAATTCAGTTCGCTCCCTTTCTCGAAAAAAATAACAGCCTTACGTTTGATTTCGTAAGACTGTCTCATAATTTCTTTATTGAATTGTAACTGCTTAATACTTAAATATAACTGTTTTGCACTCTTCACAAATTTAAGCAATTTCTCCTCTCTCAAAGGGTAGTTTAACTTTTACTTAGAATTATCTTTTTTAATAACTAAGTTGTAATTGCTATCATAATACAGTCCAAGTTCTCTACACATTCTATCGTTCACATTATCTAACGCTTTCTTATATTCTGCATACGTTGGAGACAGAACCATCAAATTAGAAATGAATATATCGTTATAGCCTTTATTTTGTAACTCTTTCTGCATTTTTCTCTGTGCAATAAATGCCGGATGGTATTTCATTATACCGTTTTTTATTTTAGCACCTTTCCATACTTTTTCTTTTAGTCTTTCATATTCGCTTTCACTCATATCACGATAATAGGCTATCATCTCATCTGCGGTTCTGGTTTCTTGTGCAATCACACCTATCATCTTCGCACCTATTCCCATAATAAAAGGAACTTTCAATGTCGTTTCATCGCAATATTCTAATATGTTTTGTAGTGCTTGCTTCTGTTCTAGAGTCTTCAACCTTACATTAAGAAATGGTTTGAAATGGCTTTTAAAATAATCTCCCCATTCTTTTCCCGGTAGCAAAGACTCAATCGCATTTTCAACGGTTTGATAATCAAGTGCCTCATTTGCTTTGTCTGCGTCGCCATCATCTATAAATTGCTTCAAAGCTTCAAGTTCTGAGTCCTTTAAAACTTTTTCCTGCACTTTTTCTTGATAAATACGAAGAAGAATACTTTTGTCGCCAGTTTCCAAAAGGCTCTGTATGTCTTTAATACTAATACCGAGTTTTCTATATACTGAAATCTTTTTTAAAGTTTCAACATCTTGTGCAGTATAGTTACGATAACCATTGTTATCTTTATCCACTGACAGCAATCCTTTTTCTTCATAATACTTAACTGCACGCTTTGTCATTCCAACCTCATTTATAATTTCATTCAATAACATCGGATGCACCTCCTTATGATTTATGTTGATAGTATAAACGTATACGCAGCGTGCAGGTCAAGAGTTTTTCGTCTTTTTTCTAAAAATGGGCAATCCCGATTTCAGGACTGCCCATTCATTCTGCTAATTATGCAATTTTTTCTTGCTTGCACCGATTTCTGCATCAATTGATGTAAGTTTGATGTAAATCGCTGTTTTTTTAGTTTTTTATCACATGAATTAATAAAATACCTTTCATGTGCCTATGCACAGTATACCACATTTCCTGTGCCTATGCGATAACATTTACTGTTTCTTTCTGTATGAACTCATCTTCTCCACAGTAACCTCCGGATAAAAGTAAGTATGAATCGTTGCTTTCTGCTCAATACTTGAATTATTTATTCCAGCTATTTATTTTAAGCCTTTTTCAAGGTCTGTAAGCATTATGTCTAATGCCTGTATTCCACCTTCGGCTGTGTACCATACATTTGAATGTTCAAGATATATTATATGGTTGTTTTTGTAGGCATCTGTTGTCTTTACAAGTTCATTTTCCACTATTTCTTTAGCAGTCTTAGCACCTGCTGTTGATATTGCGCTATCTCTGTCCATAACAAATACATAATCAGGATTCTGCTGTACTACTGTTTCAAATGAAGTTTCATTGCCGTGTGTTGATGTTGAGCCTACGGATGTAAGATTGTTAAAGCCTGCTTCTACACCTATTAAAGAGCATCTTCCATCATTTCCAAGAAGATTAAAACTTCCACTTGTTGTCATACCTACTAATGCTGTCTTTCCTGATGATATCTTCTTTATTGCATCTATTCTTGCTCCAAAATCAGACATAAGTGAATCAATTTTATCTTCCATTCCGAATATTGAAGCTATTGTCTTTGCATTTTTAGACACGCTATTTACAAGTCCCTCATTAGTATCTGTTGCAAGATATACTACTGGTGCTATTTCACTTAAAGCATCATAGCTCTTTGATAAACGTCCACCAATAAATATAATATCTGGTTCACACTCCATAACTGCTTCTAAATCAGCCTCTTTTATTGTTCCAAGATTTTTAATTGATGCATCATTTGAATATTTTTCAAGGTAATCAATACTTGTTGATGCCATTCCTACTACTCTGTCACCTACGCCAAGTTCATCTATAATATCTAAACATGCAAGGTCAAGAATTGCTATTCTCTTAGGATTATAAGGAACTTCTAATTCAATTTCATTCTTTGAAGCATCAAGCGAAGTGATTGTCACGCTTGTCTTTTCTTCTTTAGTACTTTCATTATCAGACTTATCAGTACCACACGCTATAAGTCCTACTGCCATTACTGCCATAAGTGCCATTAATAATAATTTTTTAAAATGTTTTTTCATATTTTACCTTTGTGGCTTACTGCCACTTTATCCTTTCTTTAATTATAATATATCCCAAGCCGTATACATTACTAAACCAATACCAGCAATAAAAGTGAATGGCAATTTTCACTTTTGACATCCTGCCATTATTTAATAAATTTAATAATATATTGACAATGGTTTGCCCTTAATCTGCATAATCTCAAATTCTACATTATATATAGAAGATAAGTTTTCCTTAGTTATAACTTCTTCAACTGTACCAAATGAAGCAATCTTTCCGTCTTTAAATGCACATATATAATCAGAATAAAATGCCGCATAATTAATCTCGTGCAATACAAGTATTACTGTTTTTCCAAGTTCATCACATAATCTTCTTACTATCTTCATAAGATTACTTGCGTGATAGATGTCGAGATTATTAGTCGGCTCATCTAGAAGAACATATTCTGTGTCCTGTGCTATAACCATAGCTATATATGCTCTCTGCCTTTGTCCGCCTGAAAGTTCGTCTATAAACCTTTCCCTGAAAGTTTCTAATTCCATATAGTCAATAGCTTTGTCAATCATTTCCTTATCTTTACTATTAAGTCTTCCTCCTGAATGAGGAAATCTTCCAAATGCAACAAGTTCTTCTACAGTAAGCTTCATCTGGATATTATTAGTCTGTGTAAGTATTGCCAGATGCTTTGATAATTCCTTGCTATTCCATTTGTTTATATCTTTCTTTTCTATAACAACTGAACCATTATCTGCTGCAATAAGTCTTGATATTATACTCATAACAGTTGACTTTCCTGCACCATTGGGTCCAATCAGCGATGTCACCTTCCCTTTTGGAAGTGAAAAGCTCACATCATTGACAACTGTCTTTTCATCATATTTTTTAATAATATGGCTAATCTGCATAACTGTAATTCCCTTCAAATTATTTTATGAATTATGCCTGCTTCCTTTTAATATTAAATATAGAAAATATATACCACCTGCAACTGTTATAAATACACTTATTGGAATAGAATACACAAACACTCTTTCAACTATAAACTGTCCTCCAATAAGTGCTATTACACCCATTAACGCCGCACCAGCTATAAGCTGTGTATGCCTGTATGTTTTTAACAGTTGTCTTGAAATATTAGCAATAATCAGCCCCAGAAATGATATCGGTCCAACCATAGCTGTTGCAACTGCTATACACAAAGTTACAGCCAGTAACAATCTTCTTATGCATCTGTCATAATCAACACCCAGGTTAATTGCCTGTTCTTTTCCAAGAGTTATTACATCAAGCAGTGCAAGTTCTTTTCTAAAAATCACACCTATAAGTGCAAGTATAATCACCAAAAATATAATTATCTCTGAATTAATATTACTAAAGCTTGCTACAAGTGAAGTCAGAAGCGTGTCATATTCATTAGGGTCCATAACTCTTGTCAATGTACTCTGGATACTTGAGAAAAATGAAGTCAATACTGTTCCAACAAGCAATACATACAGCACATTATGTCCTGTCATCTTAAAAAGCCAGCTATATACAACAGTCGCTATAATTCCCATAAGTACAAGGTCTACAAGAAAACTAAGATTATCATTGGTAAATAATATACTTCCTGAACCTAACACAAAGACAACTGATGTATGTATAAGTGTGTATAAGGCATTCATTCCCAATAGACACGGTGTAACAATTGTATTATTAATAACAGACTGAAATATTATCGTTGCCGCTCCTATTGCAAATGCTGTTATTATCATCGCAATCACTTTAGGTATTCTTAATTTCATTGCATATCTTAGAAGTTTATGATTATGAAACTTAACACCTATAAAAAGAAATGCCGCAACAATAATAATGGCTATTAATGCAATAACAATAAGCTTTATAATATTTTTTCTATAAGCTCTTTTGTTCATAACCTGCTCCATTCGTATCTTTAAATAAAATTTTCTTTATATCAATTGCTTTTCTTCCATATCTTAATCTGTATAAAAGCATTCCTATAAATATAATGCTTCCTAATATTCCAACAATCAGCTCAATTGGTAATTCATATGGTTTAATCACAATTCTGCCAATCATATCGCAGACCAGAACAAATATTGCACCAAATAAAGCGGTATCAATAAGCGTTCCTCTTATTTTGTCACCCTTAAACATTGCCACTATATTAGGAACAATTAAGCCTATGTAAGAAATTGAACCAACGACAACAACAACAGAAGCCGTTATCATTGCGGCAATTGTAAGTCCTCCAAACAACACAATATCATATGGAACACCAAGATTTTTAGAAAAATCTTTTCCCATACCAACTATATTAAAATGATTAGCAAATACAAATGCTAATATAATAAGAGGCACAACCATATAGACTATTTCATATCTTCCTTTAAGTACTAATGAAAAATGTCCAACAAGCCAAGTGGATAACGCCTGTGTCATTTCATACTTATATGCAAGGAAATTAGTTATACCGCCTATAACGTTACCAAACATAATTCCAACGAGAGGAACCATTACCACATCTTTATATTGAACTTTCTGAATAAACCAGACAAATACCCAGGTACCAAGAATAGCCGTTACAAAAGCAAAACCCGCTCTCTGCCATAATGTTGAATTAGGAATAAATAATAATGCCAGAAGAATTCCAAGCTGTGCTGATGAAATCGTTGCTCCTGTTGTTGGCGATACAAACTTGTTCATACATAGCTGCTGCATTATAAGTCCTGCAACACTCATTCCCATACCTGTACATATAATTGCTAACAATCTAGGTAATCTTGAAACAACAAATATCATCAATGCATTATTATCATTTGTTAATAAATCTTTGATATCTATATCAATAACACCAACAAATATAGATATTAATGATAATGCAAGCAGAATTATTGCAAGAATAATTTCTATACAGTACTTTTTCAACCCTTAGTTTCTCCTTTCCTTACTTTTGTTAGTTATTGCTAACTTGCGACCAGCAAATTATATTACATACTAATTTAGTATGTCTATAACTTACTTTTTTGTAACTTTCAACTCTATTTTTCATACCTTATATTCTCAGTTGCTATATCATTTCTATTACTATAACCTTTAGCAAATTGTTCTAAATTATCAACTATATCAACAATATCGCTATATTCCTTATTGATTTCATATACTACTATCTTTGGCGGCATTTCCTTTATTACATTTCTGTTAATAAGTCCGCTTGCCTCTAACTCCTTTAACTGTGACATCAATACTTTTGGTGTTATATCATCAATTTTTTTCTGTAATATAGAAAATCTGTTGTCACCATTTATTATGTGTGCAACAATTCTAAGTTTCCACTTTCCACCTATCAGGTCATCTATAAGATTAAATGGACAATTATAATTATCTTTTATTTTGTAATAAGTATCTTTCATAAACACCTCCTGAATTAATTCCAATAAAAATATTCTAATAAAAACAAAAAACAGTGAGATAGCCCATCTGACATCAGTCGGATTTATGCAAAATGCTACTCACTGTTTAATATCTGTATTATATTTAATTGTATACTACTTAACTTTTTTATGCGCTCATTATATCATATTCTCAGAATTCTTCCAATTATGCAGTTAATTATGAAAATGAGAATATATATCGTTACAATTGTCGAACCTAATGGAGTTGAAGTAAATATTGATATTATTATTCCAAATACTGCCCTGAATACTGAAAGGATTGCTGAGTATATTATAACTGATTTGCATGACTATTGAAAAGATAATCGAACTGTTTTCAAACTGGATTCCGTCAGCTTTTTGTATATATGGGGAAGTATGCTTACCTGGACTATGA
>PPYF01017400.1_pt1 | contig 10129 bp, 6 predicted proteins | sample 1559871 | NCBI WGS metagenome assembly PPYF01 (sample SAMN08240021, study PRJNA423297) | Human gut metagenome, whole genome shotgun sequencing project.
ATATAAATCCATATAAAATAAAAAGACTGCTATATATAGCAGTCTTTTTTATAAAAATGTTATTATTTATAAGTTTTATTTAATTAAGCTTCATCATCTTCTACTAACTTATTAAGTGGCTTAGTTAATAAGAACATTATAACTGCAACAACAAATGATACTATTGCAAATGTTACGAATATATTGTATATACCAAGTTTTTCAACGAATCCCTGAATATATCCATTTAACTTAGATGCAGCAAATGTTGCGAATGTCCAAACACCCATTAGTAATGAGAAGTACTTCTTTGGAGCAAACTTACTTACAAATGAGTTTCCAAGTGGAGAGAAACAAATCTCACCTATTGTCAACAATAGTCCAAATAGGAATAACCATAATACAGTTACCTGATGGCTTGTATCAGCACCTACACCTCTTGATAATTCCATAGCTATAAGCACAACATATGCAACACCTAGGAATATAAATGATATAGTAACCTTCTGGAACATTGACAAGTCACCTTGAGGTCTCTGAGATAATTTGAACCATAACTTAGATGCGGCTAAACTTAAGAATATACATAGTAGACCATTCCAAGTAGTAGATAAATGCTGAGGAGCAAATGTAAATCCACCTAATGTCATGTTAACATACTTGTTCATGTATATAGTTAGTGCTATATCTTGCTGATAGTAGAATAACCAGAATATAATAGATACAAATGATACAAATACTATTGCAGCAACTCTCTTCTTTTCGTTCTTAGTAAGAGGTTCACTAGCTTCTTTCTTAGCTTCTTCTTTAGTTTCTTCTTCATCAGCTTCACCAACAATGTTACCATCTACGTCAGTTCTGTACTTGAATGGCTTTTTACCCTGTCCCTGAAGTGTTCCATATCCTAATGTAAAGAATATACCACCTAACAGTACTAAAATACCACAAACCAAGAATACTGGTCTAAATCCAAATACGTCTCCCTGCTTAAATGTACTCATATAAAGAACACCAGTGATTGCAGAACCTAGCATTGCACCAACGTTAACAAATGAATACTGAACTGAGAATGCAGAGTCAAGTAAATCTTCATCATCAAATAGACGACCAATAATTGCTGCAAGGTTACCCTTGAATAAACCAGTACCTATTGATACTATAGCAATCATTAATAAGATTGAATTTACTCCAGTTGCCTTCCAACCAAACATATAACCAATGGCCATAAGTACACAACCTATTGATACTGCATATCTAGCTCCTAACCAACGGTCACAAATAAATCCACCAATAACTGGTGCGATATAAGTCCAAGCAGTAAAGTCTGCAGCTATAATAGCTGCCTCTTTAGTATCAATTCCTAAACCACCCTGTGATACAGCTGTGATTAAGAAAAGGATAAGTAGTGGCTTGCTACCATAGAAAGCAAATCTTTCGAATGTGTAAGTTAAACTTGACACATAAAAGCCTTTTGGGTATTTTGCTTTAATTTCTCCCATAAACCTAAACCCTCCTTAAGATTAAATTAATAATATAAAATTTTACGTTATCATATGAGACTACAATAACGTTATCAGAGGGATATTAATATCCCTCAATCAACAGTTTATATTCTAATTAAGATTTAGTCAAGGTATTTACAAAAATAAAAAAATAATATTTTTATATTTTAAAAATTTAGTGAATATTCAAAACTATAAATGTGTTTATCATCAAATATTCTTACTTATTCATATATTTTTTAAGTATTTCTTCAATAATATCTACTCTACTAAATGGTGTTATTAGGTAAAAACCGTCCACTTTATCTTCAATCCTCTTCATAAACTCTAGACTTATTTCTACGGCTAATTTATCCGACTTTTCTTTGGATTTTCCCTTATATTTTTCAATTATTTCATTCTCAATGCTTATCCCTGATATTTCCTCATTCATAAAAATAGCGTTTCTATAACTAATAATAGGAATTATTCCTCCCATAATTTTTGATTTCAATTCTTTCTTTGCCCAAATCAAATTTTTTATAGCTCTTTCAGATGCTATTACTTGAGTAAAAAACACCTCTACTCCAGCAAGCTCTTTATTCTTTGCTTTTTCTAATTCAATTGCAAAATTTCTTGCATTTACATTCAATCCGCTTGATATCATCATACTGTTTGTAAATAGCTTTTCGTTAAGATCTTTTATATACTGTGCCAGTATCCTTGAATTGAAATTGAAAACAGGCTTTATTTCATTTTTTTCAGCATTCGGAATAGGGTCACCTGTCACTATAATCAGATTTCTTATATTTTCAATATTTAAACCTAATAAAAGTGCCTTACTTGCATTTAGATTTCTATCTCTGCAAGTTAGATGAACTATAGGCTCTATATCCAACTCATTTTTTAGCTTATATGCCATAAGAGAGCTGTCTATCCTTGCCCTAGCCACTGGACAATCTGCAATCGTAATAGCGTCCACACCCGCCTTTTTCAAGCTATGTGCATTTTCCATATATTTTTCTATATTGATATCAGCTGGAGGATCCAGTTCAACTGCAATAACCTTCTTTGAAGAAAGCAGCTTATCATAAAATATATTGGGCTTTTCCTTTGTATTTATTTTATGTGAAGCCTTTCTATTATCATTTGATATCTGTCTTTTAATATTTTTAGAGACTTTTTTATCAGCTAAAAGCCTATTCATTTTACCTATATGTTTAGGTGTCGTACCACAACAAGCACCAATAATTTCTACTCCATAATCAAGAAAGTCCATCATAGTATTGGCGAAATAGTTGCTATTATCTGAATAATACACCCTATTATTTATAATTGTTGGATAAGATGCATTCGGCATTATAGAAATAATTTTTCCATCTAGATTGATTTTTTCTATAGTATTCAATAAATATCCTGGTCCAGAAATACAATTAAATCCTACTGAATCAATAAAATTACTTTTTGAGACATTCTCAATTAGTTTTTCTCCATAATATCCTTTTCTTGTATATCCGTCTGGATTTATAGCAAAGGAAACTATAATGAAAGAATCCTCCTCTTTATTTTTTATATATTCACATAGATCCAATAAAAATATATCCTCATCTAAAGTTTCAAAAATGAAATTTTTTGCTCCAAGCTCTAAAAATTTATCCACAATATCCACATATTCTTCCAGAAACTCTTTATAATCATATGGCTCTGACGGATGGGCAATTGGCCCAATATCTGCAAATACAAATCTATCATCTATATTAATTTTATTATCTGCACAATAATCTGCTATAGCTTCATTGGCCAAAGTATAGCTAGACTCTATAATAGTAGCTAGTACATTCTCTGAGCAGTTCAAAGCTCTTTTATTGGCTCCAAAACTATTAGTCTTAATCGCTATTGCACCTGCCTCTAGATATTCTTTATGTATATTTAAAACGGACTCTCTATCAAAGATATTTGCCATCTCACATTCTGGAAGAGGGTTTTTAATACTGTCTCTGTAATAAGTTCCCATCGCACCATCAAATAATAGAGGTAATTTACTTTTTATTCTATCCACATTATCCATAGCTTATCCCCTATCCAAATACTATTTGAGCACACTCAACACTTTTTTTAGCATCTTTACAATAATAATCCGCATCAATTTTAAGAGCATACTCCTCGGTAAGAACTGCACCTCCAACCATAATTTTACAAGCTGGTGCTACTTTTCTCACCCTTTCAATCGTTTTTTCCATACTTTTTAGGGTAGTTGTCATAAGTGCACTCAAGCCCAAGAGCTTTATATCATATTTAACTACTGCATCTACTACCTTTTCTATATCCACATCTCTTCCCAGATCTATTACATTGTATCCATAATTCTCTAAAATTACTTTCACTATATTTTTCCCTATATCATGAATGTCTCCCTTGACTGTAGCCATCACTATATCACCTTTTGATACACTAGCCTTTCCCTGAGATGACACTCTTTCTTTTATTAGATCAAAGGCTTCTTGAGATGCTTCGGCAGATTTGATTAGTTGAGGCAAAAATATCTCTCCCTTTTCATAGTTATCTCCAACTCTATCCAAAGCAGGTATCAGTTTATTATTTATTATTTCAAGTTCAGAATGACTTTTTAATAAATTTTTTGTTATCTCTTTAGTCTCTTCTTTAAGACCTTTTTCTATAGCCTCTTCTATGCTGATTCCTTCTTTATTTTCCAGTTTTTTCTTTTTTTTTCTATAAATCTTACTTTTATTTATATCTTTTTCATCATCTTCTTGAAAATCAACAAATTTTTCTATATATTCTTGTGAATCCCTATCTATACTATTTAATAACTTAAATGCTGAGATATTATCCATTATCTGATCTGATGCTGGATTTACAATAGCTAAATCTAATCCATTTGCCATAGCCATAGTCAAAAACGTAGAATTTATAAGATCTCTATTCGGAAGTCCAAAAGAAATATTAGATACTCCTAAGATCGTTTTTAAACCCAGATTTTCCTTTACTAGCTTTATAGCTTTTAATGTCTCTTTGGCTGAATCTTGCTCAGCCGATACAGTAAGTGCTAAACAATCTATATATATGTCTTCTTTTTTTATAGCATATTTCTCACATTCTCTATATATTCTCTGAGCTATTTCAAACCTTTTTTCTGCTGTTTTTGGAATTCCCTTTTCATCTAAAGTCAAAGCAATTATTCCTGCACCATATTTTTTTGCTAGAGGCAAAATATTATCCATAGATTTTTTCTCACCATTTACAGAATTTAGTAAAGGCTTACCATTATATACCCTAAGACCTGCTTCCAAAGCTTCATAGTTTGAGCTATCTATCTGAAGTGGTATATCTGTTACAGATTGAATCGCCTTTATTACTTTGCTCATCATCTTAGGCTCATCTATCTCAGGAAGACCTAGATTTATATCTAATATATCCGCACCCTCGTCTAGCTGCTCTATTGCCTGAGTTAGTATATAGTCCATATCCTCACCTATTAGAGCATCTTTAAATCTTTCCTTTCCAGTTGGGTTGATTCTCTCCCCCACAACTTTTATACTATCTATCTCCAAAGATGAACTCTGAGTGCAGACTATAGATTTTCTTTTGTTATTAATTTTGTCTTCTATATTATTTTTATCTTCTATATATAGTACATCTAAAGCCTTCTTTATTTTTGATATATATTCTGGAGTTGTACCACAGCAACCTCCTATATATTTTACTCCTAGCTTGGCTATCTCTACTATATATCTACAATATTTATCTGCATCTAAATCATATCCGCCCGTTTCAAGATTTGGAAGACCTGCATTTGCCTTTACTATTATATCTATGTTTGAAAGTTTTCTTATTCTTTTGGCTATTGGATATATCTCGTCTGGACCTAGAGAACAGTTGATTCCCAAAGCATCTACTCCCAAACCTTCTGCAGTTGCTACAAAGGACTCCACACTACAACCTGTAAAAGTCCTTCCATTTTTTTCAAATGTCATACTTGTAAATACAGGAAGAGATGTATTTTCCTTGGCTGCAAGAATAGCTGCCTTTAACTCATACAAATCTGTCATTGTCTCTATTACAATCAAATCAACTCCACTTTTTTGTCCAATTAGCATCTGCTCCTTAAAAATATCATAAGCTTGCTCAAATGAAAGACTTCCATTTGGCTCCAATAACTCTCCTATAGGACCAACATCTAGGGCGACACATACATCTTGGCATCCACTTCTTGCAGCCAAAACAGCATTTGAAATAACACTTTCAATATCCAAACCCGTCCCTTCTAACTTATGTCTGTTTGCTCCAAAAGTATTTGTATAAACTATCTCAGAGCCACTCTTTTCATATAGGGAGTGTATCTCAGATATAACACTTGTATTTGTAATATTAAATTCTTCAGGTCTCTCTCCCAAGCTAAGACCTGACTTTTGAAGCATAGTCCCCATTGCACCATCTAAAATTACAAAGCCATCTCTTTTCATTAGTTCATCTATCTTCATACACACCCTCCTAAAAAACTTTCTTACAAAAATTCCCAAACTTTCTATATTCGCAATCCATAAACATATTGCAGTTTTCACAGCCAGTAAATCTCTTTTTTTCCATTTTTTCTGATATTCCTATTATTGCAGTTACCGATTTTCTAGGTATCATAATTCCACTACTACTAAGATTAATCCCTATCTTTCTTCTAGCATCAAGTACTTCTATAAAATCTTTTTGAATTTCTATAGGTAAATCTCCATATCCAGGACTGAATCTATCTGTAGTATATTTTCCTTTTTTTTCAATGCTAGATCTTATATTTTCAGTAATTTGATTACATATAGATTCAACTGCACTACTTGCACAGCTATCCATAATAATTGATTTTGCTAGATTTCTTATCTGCAAAGTTCTAATTACTTGCTCTATCCTTATCCCCAAAGTTGCCGCTAGCAGTATACAGCTACTGGAGTTTTCTAAAAGTTGTTTAATATCCCCACCTTGAAGTTCAAAATTGCTATTTTCTAAAAATACTTTGTCTTCTCTTCTATCTATATTGAATATCTGGTAAATATATTTAGGATTTGAAATCTCTATGACTTCCTTTATACACTCGTCTATTAAATTATTTATTTCTATTGGAATTTCACTCCCTCTATATGATAAATACTTTAATACTTCCTGTCTGTTAATCTTTTCAATTTCAATATCCATAATACTCCACCCCTTTTTCTTTATTAGTAGTATTATACATACTTTTAAGCTTTTTAGTCAAAATCAACATTTTTACTCTTATCTTTAAAAACTTATAACTCTCATTTTTTTGTACTTTTAACACTTTTTACTTAGAGTTTAATTTTTTTTAATTATAGTTTTTAATTTGCTTTATCTGTATAATATTTTATTTGCTATACTGCTCTTTCTACAATTTTTTCTATATTATAATCAGTTCTTTGATATACACAGTAATTCAACCAGTTTGAAAAAAGCAGATTACTGTGAGCCTTCCACTTTACAGATATCTCTGAGTTTGGATCATTATTTCTATAATAGTTTATAGGTACTTCTATATCTAGACCCAAATTTTTATCCCTCAGATACTCTTGTTCAAGCGTATCTTCATCATATTCACCATGTCCTGTTAGGAAAATAAATCTTTCATCTTTTGTAGAGGCAATATTTAAGCCTACATCTTGAGAGGAGGAAAGAACTATCAAATCCTCAACATTTTTCACTTCTTCTAAACTTGAATAAGTATGTCTTGAATGGGGTACAAAAAACTCATCATCAAATCCATTTGTAATTATTGAATCTTTCTCTAAATTACACTTATATACACCAAACAATTTTTTATCCAATTTTTTCTTTCCAATTCCATAGTAGTGATACAGTGCAGCTTGAGATGCCCAACATATAAACATAGTTGAATAAACATTTTTCTTTGCAAACTCAAGAATTTCCAGCATTTCATCCCAATAATCTACCTCTTCAAACTCCAAGTTTTCTATAGGTGCACCTGTAACTATCATTGCATCATATTTTTTATTTTTAATATCATCTAGTGTTACATAGAAATTTTCTAAATGCTCTTTGGAAGTATTTTTACTTTCGTGACTTTTAGTCTTTACAAAATCTATCTTTACCTGCAGCGCTGTGTTTGATATTCTTCTTAAAATCTGGGTCTCAGTTTTTACTTTTGTAGGCATCAAATTTACTATTGCAAGCTCTAAAGGTCTAATGTCTTGTCTATTAGCTCTTTCCTTATCCATAACAAATATATTTTCATCTATCAAAGTTTGATAAGCTGGTAAATCTCTGGGTATAATTATCGGCATTTTAATCTTCCTTTCCTTTAATATTGGGGATTGGCTCTTTTTTCAGTAAACTAAAAGACAATCCCCCCTATTAGTTTTTCTCTTAAATTTATTTTAAACTCCCATAAGAAATAACATCAGTCTATAAAAATATACACTAAATACCCTAGTTAGCATACCGTAGTTTATAATGTCTTATTTTTATAATTCTAGATAAATTTCTTGGTCATTTTAATAATATTATTGTCTAACAAATTATTTATTTAAATACTCATAGTTTTCATATCTTTAATTTCTTTGTTATTTAGTTCTTTGTTATTTAGTTCTTTGTTATTTAGTTCTTTGTTATTTTTAATATGTTATTTTTAATATTTTAATTTTTTATTGTAATCTCTATTCTTTTAGACAAAGCTAATACTGCATTTTTTAACTTATCTCTTTATTAAAGTTAATACTAATATTTACAACTTCACTATTCATATTCATTTGATATTAAATAGATAGGGCTTATCCCTTGATCAAAGCTATATTTGAGAAAGTGCATTTTCTATGTCATCTATCAAGTCTTCTACATCCTCAATTCCAACAGATAGTCTGATTAAGTTTTCTGTAATTCCACCTTTTTCTAGCTGTTTTTTACTTAGCTGTCTGTGAGTTGTACTCGCTGGATGAATTACACAGCTCTTTGTATCTGCAACATGGGTAACCAAAGATATTATCTCCAAACTATCTATAAACTTTTTAGCTGCATCTACTCCACCTTTGACTCCAAAGGCAATTATTCCACTATTTCCTCCCTTTAGATATTTTTGAGATAGTTCATAGCTTGGACTGCTTTTTAGACCTGGATATTTTACCCATTCTATTATGTCATTAGCTTCTAAGTACTTTGCAATCTTTAGGGCATTTTCGCTATGTCTTTCTATTCTTATAGAAAGTGTTTCTATTCCCTGTGTAGTCAAAAATGCATTGAAAGGAGCCATTATAAATCCTATATCTCTAACAAATGTGCATCTAGCCTTGGCTGAATAGGCAGCTTCTCCAAAAGATTCTACAAAGCTAACTCCATGATAGCTTTCATCTGGAAGAACTAACTCATCAAACTTACCATTTTTCCAATCAAACTTTCCTGAATCAACCACTACTCCACCCAATGTTCTTGCGTGTCCATCAATATATTTTGTAGTAGAGTGAGTTACTATGTCTGCTCCAAACTCTATAGGTCTACAAAGTATTGGAGTTGCAAATGTATTGTCAATCACCAAAGGAATATCATTTCTATGAGCAAGATCTGCAAATTTTTCTATATCCAATACATCTACTCCTGGATTTCCTATAGTTTCTCCAAATATTAATTTTGTATTTTCATCTATTTCAGACTCTATTTCTTTTTCATCTGCATTTATATCAACAAATTTTACACTTATTCCATATCTACTGATTGTGTGAGTAAATAGACTGACAGTCCCTCCATATAAATTAGATAGTGCCAATATATTATCCCCCTGCTTGCACAAAGTAAGTATGGCAAGGAGATTAGCTGATTGTCCTGAAGATGTAGCTACTGCTGCTATTCCACCCTCAAGATCTGCTATTCTCTCTTCCAATACTGCTACTGTTGGATTTGATATTCTTGAATAAATATGACCCTCTGTTTTTAAATCAAATAAATCACCTAGCTCATCTGCTGTGTCATATTTATATGTTGTTGATTGAACTAGAGGAAATACTCTAGGATCACCATTTTCTGCCTTATAACCTGAATGAATACACTTTGTTGCTGATTTTAATTCCTTTGACATAATACTTACCTCCTAATTTTACCTTTTAATATTTTTTATATTTACCTTTTTCAAATATATTTATAAGGTCTTATCAATTAATAAAAGTGTTTTTTAAATAAAAAAAGTCCTCTTCAACTAATAGTTGAAAAGGACGTCATATACACGTGTTACCACCTTTATTTGTAGAGCCCTCACAGACACCACCTCTTCGGCTACACCAGGTCCACAAATATAAATATTCGAGTACCATCATACCCTAGCGCTATAACAGGCGCACCTGAATGAGTCTAAAAAATTCGACACACCTCCTCTGAGACCATGTTCAATACATTCATTTTCCCTGCTCTCACCAAATACAGGTTCTCTGTAGAAAAATCCAATACCTACTCTTCTCTTCAATGGATTAATATTTCTTTTTCATTTGTTAACTATCTTATAACAATTTATAGATATTGTCAACAGTTAATTCTGATTTTTTTGATTATTTAAATAAAATCCTAACTATAGCTCATATAGAAAGTTCTTCTTATGCTTTAGGAAATATTAAATACAATAAATGGTGCGTATAAGATTATAAATAAAC
>PPYF01066682.1_pt1 | contig 10128 bp, 9 predicted proteins | sample 1559871 | NCBI WGS metagenome assembly PPYF01 (sample SAMN08240021, study PRJNA423297) | Human gut metagenome, whole genome shotgun sequencing project.
ACTTCTTCTGTGGCGGTCTAAACCTCTACCCGGCCAGTTCCTGACAGGGGTTACCCACGGAAAACCCGGAAGAACCAAAGTTTTCAGAGTGCGAGAAAAATCTGCGACCGTTACCTGTGGGAACATCAACTGGACTTTGATGTGCGCGTTATGAAGCCGTGAAAGCCTGCCCAATGAACTTGGCTCCTGCTCGGCTTTGGCAACAAGAATTTCCCACAATTTTTTGTGCCATGTTTCATTGCTGGCAGATATGGGCATGGTTGCTGATTCCAGAAGCCCATGAACGTGGGCTGCCCCATACCTCTTTCCTGCTTCTTCTTGCCTGTATTTATGAAGGTTTTCAACTCTGAAGGCCATTTCTGCCGGAACAGGCGCAAGCGTATGTGTCAGTATCGATAGCGGGGCAGACACTATATCTGTAATATTCGCGCTTGGCAGCACGATCTTTGGGCAAGCACGAAGCCAAAGGTCACTACTCTTATTTTGCAGCCGTAGAGCCTCTGTTTCCAGTGTCGCCATAAGCGGCATAATTCCTTGAGCTACGACATCGACAAGGCCAATTGTGGGCAGTTTGAGCGGTACTTTGGCCCTGCGGCTTTCATGTCTCAAAATACTGTATGAGAGCCGCAGGGTTTCCAGTTCAAGGGCTGAAATGGCAGTAAACAACTTGGGGATTATGAGGTCGGATATAGGGCGTTGTGCTGGACATCTTTGGGCCAGGTCTTTGATGATAATACTTTGTTCTTCTGGTGTCCTGACGCTGAAATTTTTCAGGGTCAGGGAAAAATCTGAAATCGTTACCTGTGGGAACATCAACTGGACTTTAATGTGCGCGTTATGAAGCCGTGAGAGTTTGCTCAATGAAACTGGCTCCTGCACGGCTTTGGCAACAAGAAGTTCCCATAATTTTTTGTGCCATGCTTCATTGCTGGCAGATATGGGCATGGTTGCAGATTCCAGATATCCACGAACGCGGGCTGCCCCATGCCTCTTTCCTGCTTCTTCTTGCCTGTATTTATGAAGGTTTTCAACTCTGAAGGCCATTTCTGCAAAAACAGGTGCAAGCGCACACGTCAGTCTCGATAGCGGGGCAGACACAATGTCTGTAAGATTCGCGCTTGGCAGCACGATCTTTGGGCAAGTGCGAAGCCAAAGGTCACTGCTTTTATTTTGCAGCCGCAGAGCCTCTGTTTCCAGTGTCGCCATAAGCGGCGTAATTCCTTGGACTACGACATCGACAAGGCCACTTGTGGGCAGTTTGAGCGATACTTTGCCCCTGCGGCTTTCATGTTTCAAAATACTGTATGAGAGTCGCAGGGTTTCCAGTTCAAGGGCTGAAACGGCAGCAAGCAATTTGGGGATTATGAGGTCGGAGACTCCTTTGCCTCCGATGCTATCAACGTTTCCAGTTGAGTCATGCGCAAGTTCATAGAAGTCAGCTGGTTGCTCACTTTCATGATGGCATCTACCACTGTTTTCAGGTTGGGCTTCTCTAGGGAAGGCAGATCGATCTCGCCCACCGTACCCGAGGCTATCTCGTCCATGGTTCCCATGAGCATCTTTGCTTCCTTGAGCAGGTTGTCCATAGTTATGCGCATCTGGAGCATTTTTTGCGTGATCTCTATTTGTTCCTTCTTGATCGCCCCCCATTCCTCTAGTTGCGATTTTTCCAAAGCTGCTATGCGGATTTGCAGTTTCTTGAAATTTTCTTCTGTCATGATGTAATACCTCATTTACGGTTTCAATGTTTTTGTTGTATTCTTTTGGACAGCCAAGAATGCGGTCTTGACTGGAATGCCGCCAGACTCCTTCATGTTTTTGTGGGATTTCTTGTATTCCACGCCGTAGGTATGAGCGGTGATCAACCCGTTCGGGTGCCCCTGCCGTTTCCAATGCTGTATTGACCATATTTGCCCATTGAGCCCTCAGAATTTCAACCGGCGCAATACGCTGTTTAAGTTCGCGTTGTGCGCTGATAGGGTCAAGGGCAATGGCTTTTTTTCCAAAAGAGCCATCAGGCATAACAGTGCAGGCAGTAATGGCCAGATGAAAATGTGGATTTGAAGAATACGGTTTGTGTGAAGTGACCTGTACAGCAACGCCATAGGTATCACTAAGCCAATGCCCGTATTGTAGCATAAGTTCATGGTTCTTGTCAGGCGACAGTTCCACAGGCAGGGCCAGACTGGCCGTCCTTGCTGGCACTGAGTTTCCACGTTTGTAATGCGCTTCAAGGTTGGCCCAGAATTGCTGATATTCAGGAATGTTGACAGTCTCGGCTTTGGGCAGCAAAAGGTGGGTCTGGCCCAGTTCACTTTTCTTATACCGATAATTGTGCCATTCACCAGTGCGCGGGTCACGGATGCTGCTGGCGGTCTGGTATGCCACACGCGCCACAATGCTCTGTCCTTTGTTTCGCTGGACAGGTTTGATGTTCAGATGAATATTACCTTGCAGCATATGGGTGTCCTGCTGTATTTTTTTCTTCTATCGCCTATGGCGATATGTCTTGGCCTCGCAGAGCGCACTTGCAGTCGTAGCGAAGCGGAGACTGCTCTAAGTGCGCCGTGGGGCGAAGCCCCCCCACGGGATACTTTCGATAATAATGAGATTTTTCTAAAAAAGGAGGCTTTTTAGAGGCATGGATACCATCAAGAGTAGAAAGATGAGCCTTGAAGAAAAATTGGAACATCTTAAGCAGCAAGAACTGCTTATTGCAGCTAAACGAGAGGCCGTAGAGAAACGGCTTACTGATCAAGCGCGCAAAGAGAGAACCCGCGCATTTGTATGCATGGGGGCCATGATTGATAAACTTATGGCAACTGATGTGGATTTGAAAAAAAGGCTTGTAACCGAATCTCTGAAGGAGAATGTCAATAACAGGCGTGGCATGGGTCGCTACTGGAGTGATTTCATGCCTTCTGAAGAAGAACTTGTGAAAATGAAAAGGAAGAAGAAGCAGCAGGAGCCCACAGAAGCGAGCTCGGAAAAATAAATGTGCTGCTGTCGTTATTGACTATTTTTTATCAAGCTGAAATGAAAAATGCCAAAGACTTCCATCGACGGGCGGGCTTGTTCCTGCCCGTTTTTCATTATCACGGGCCTCTTGATAAAAACGCAACGCGCCATCCACAAATCCGTACCAGCTGTTACGAAATTGCCCACCATCAAAGATAGTCCTAACCATTGAGAGGTCTTCCAAATCTATCCTCTGGCTGTTCATGGGGATAGAATGATAACAAAGTGGTGCCCACAACCATGCTACATCCTTGAATCGCGGCCAGATATTGTTTTGGATGTTATCCAAAGACAATGTGAAGGGAAATCTATGTTCCGTTTCGTCCCTCAAATTATAAAATTGTTTAATGATAAGATTAATGACTTCTTTGAGAGGTTTTTCAATAACGGTGTGGAGAAAATAAATGCCCCCACAGAATTGACCTTGTGAAACTCGCTCTTCTAGTGAGCCTTTACCGTTTTCAGAAAATCCTTTCCAGCGGGAATACTGCAAAAAATTTGTCCTGGAACCGTATAGATAATGCGGCATATCAATAAATTCAATGGAGCTTTTTTCTTCAAACTCAATTTCCATCATTTCCATCTCTGAAATGAGAAAAGCCATTTCCTGTGCCACATAGCCTGCAAAATCTTCCGGATCACGGGGAAAGAGCATGGCAGCAGCAGTCAGGCCAAGATGCAGCTTGCAACGCAGAGGGAGAGCATCTTTGCCTTGCAATAAGTCTTCGGGAAAAGGAATGGTACGTCGTTGATATATTTCAAAAATCGGTGCAAGTGACATCTCTGCCTCCATCTCTGGATACCATCCAGAGTTGCTGAAAGTATTCCTGTCTTCCACACATGCGTTATAGTGGCCCTTATTGTCCACAACAAGGGCTGCCATGTCAAAATTTCTTGAAGAACAATTGGGACATCGTATCCCCACAAAAGAACTTGCCCGCTGGCTTGATCTTGACGTTGACGCCGTTCGCCGCCACTATGAGGCATTCGGTGGGATACGGCCCATTCCTGGTGGCAGGATTCTGTTCTTTGAGCGTAACGTGGTGGATGCCTTGCGAGGTTCCAATCATGGCATCAAAGATTATGAAAGACGGACGTGTCCGGTGGAAGGGGAGAGTTCAGAAACTGGGCCAGATTCGGCAGAAACTGTTCGACACCAGGGCAGCAGCCCTGGAATGGGAGGCAGAGGAGCGGAAAGCAAGTTGGGAGGCCACGACAGATACGGCCTGCTCCCTGAAGAATTGGGCGGAAAAGTATCTGGATCATGCAGCCAAGTACGACAGGAAGACCTTCAACGAAAAGCGCCAGGCACTGAGAAAGCTGTTTGCCGCCACAATCGGCAAAGGCAAGGCAGCGCAGCTGATTGTGAATCCATTGTCTCCTGTGGCAAGCCTGACGCCGGGCAAGGTTCTTGCGGCGCTTCGGGTGCAGTTTGAAACCCGCAGCGGCAATGCCGCCAACAAGGATCGTAAAAACCTTGTGGCGGCCTGGAATTGGGGAATCAAGTATTTGGGTTTGCCCACCCCCAATCCCTGCCTTGTGGACAGATTCCCGGAAAAGCGACATCCGCGTTATGTCCCTGCCGAGGAAGACTTCTGGAAGGTTTTTGCCCAAACGCAAGGGCAGGACAGGATTATGCTGCTTTGTTATCTCCACCTGGGAGCCAGGCGCAGTGAAATCTTCCGGCTATGCTGGGAAGATGTGGACTTCGGCAACAGTCGAATCCGCCTGTATACCAAGAAAAGGCGTGATGGTTCGCTGGAGTATGACTGGCTGCCCATGACCGGTGAACTGGCTGAAGCCCTGAACTGGTGGTGGGACAACCGCACATTCAAAGACAGTACCCATGTCTTCATCTGCGAACAAGACGGTGGATTCTGTCGGGAGCAGTACGGCAAGCCCTTCAAGGAGCGTATGCAGCTCATGAAGCGGCTTTGTGGACGGGCCAAGGTCAAGCCCTTTGGCTTTCATGCCATCCGTCACCTGACTGCCTCCATCCTGTATAAGATGGGACAGCCTGTAAGTGTGATTCAGGCCATTTTGCGGCACAAAAGCCCCAATACCACGGCAATCTATTTACGGACACTGGGGCTTGAAGAGACACGCGGAGCCTTGGAAGGTCTGGCAGCCCGTTTTGCGGGCCACGGCCTTGAGCCTGATCCTGCCGGAAACGGTTCTGGAAACGGTTGCGGCAAGGTGCTTTCTTTCAGTGCTAAAGGCAGTACACAGGAAAAAACGCCCATGTCTTCTTCTCAGGTGGTCGTTCGCCGCAAGCGGACTGCTTGAAGGGACACAAAAACTAACCCCCTCCTAACTCCGCTTGCGGGACTGGAAAATTCGTAAAGCGTTTGTCCTGGAAGGATTTGCGGGGTGGATGTAAACAGGAGAGTGTTTGAGGCCGGAAATGACAGTTCAGAATGTAACGCGCCACGTACTTTTTGACAAAACGACGCTTAGGTTTGACCTTGTTAGTAGGCAGAAGCCCGTGCCAAAAATGGCACGGGCGAATTTGAAAAAGAGAAGGTTGGGCGGGGATTTTCCCCGCCCTTTTTTAATTAATTATTTACCTGAGTAATCCGGTCGCGGCTGATGGCGTAATATTCCGCTGACAACTCAATACCGACATACCCTCTGCCTGACTCCGCGCATGCCACGCCCACAGCGCCACCCCCCATGAACGGGTCCAGCACCGTACCGCCTGGCCGTGTGATGGCCAGCAGGTCATGCATGAGCGCCACTGGCTTGCTGGTCAGATGCACCTTTTGGGCTGCTACAACTGAATACGAATACAAGCCTGGTAGACAAGCCCGCGAAGGAGATGCCAGGCGGCCCTTAGCGCCATACACAACGAACTCGCACTGCTGACGAAACCTGCCGATTTGAGGGCGCGCTGACCGCTTATCCCACGGTACAATGCCAAGCCAGCGCCAACCAGCACCCTGCATTGCGTCTGTTAGTGCCGGGAGCTGCCGCCAGTCGATAAATACCATGAGCGGCGCGCCGTCTTTGGCGATGCGCCAGCACTGGCCAAGCCACAACGTGCACCACATGGTCCAACTCCGCTGATCCTTGGCATCGCCCAGCATGGGCGGGTAGCACCGCTTTGCGCCTGAGCTTTGGTATTTACTGGCCGGGTCAGCCTGTTTAGCGCTCAAGCTGGCTCCGCCGCTTGAATACGGGGGATCAGTTAGCACCGCATCGACACTATGGTCTGGCAGATCAGCCAGAATACCCAGGGAATCCCCCTGGTACAATGTCACATTGTCAAACTGCTCTTGAATCATACGAATTGCTCCATTGGCCGTCTTGCGGCTCGGAGCTGGGACGCGTGGTCCTCACGGTGAGATAGCGCCCACAGCGTGGGCATTTGAATTCCATACATACTGCCTGCCCTCTGGCCAGCAGTCGCCCGCAGCCGGGGCAGCGGATGTCATCCTGTTGATTTGCATTAATCATATCACGCTAAAGGGTTGCGCCCCAAGACGTAAACACATATCTTGTGTCGGTCTCACAGAGACACAAAACAGGCGGATACTCTACGCGACGTTAGGTGCGTCGCGTGGGGCCGTGGTGCGGTGTGTTCCCGCCGCGCCGGTGGGGGCGTTAGGCGCCCCCGCCACTGCCAAAAGATTACTTACCTAACATGGCCCACCCACAGCGCATATCCAGCCAATCCCCCCAAGCCTGGAGCATTTTTCGACGCTGCCCTAACAGTTCACTCCTCTGGTAGGCTGCCCGTACCGCATTTTTATCTTCGTGGGCCAATTGGCGCTCAATCACTTCGCTGGGCCAACCCTCCTCACGTAACACAGTAGCGGCCATTGCGCGGAAGCCGTGCGCCGTCATTATATCGCCGCTATAGCCCATGCGTCGCAGTGCGAGATTTAAAACACGCCCCGTTTCATGCTTTTCCTTGTTCCAGCGCGAAGGGAAAAGCCATCGACTATTCCCCGTCACGGATCGCAATAGCCACAGGGCTTCCAGGGCTTGCTTGGGAAGCGGTATCGCGTGTGGCTTTTTCATTTTCATTTTGTGCCCAGGAATCTTCCAAATCCCTTCCCCCATATCGAATTCATCCCACTCAGCTTGGCAAATTGTCCCCGGTCTTGGAAACAGCAATGCTGTAAGTTTTAGCATGCACTGTCGTTTTATTTTTGTTGGGGTTCTAGATACACTTGTTAGTCGTTCAATATTCATCATCAGTCGCCCGATATCCCGTGCGTCCATTAATGCCGGACGGGGAACGCTCTTTTTTTGTTTCAGCGCGGCCCCCAGGTCTCGGACTGGATTTCTCAGAATATGGCCGCATGCGATACCATATTGCATGATTTGTGAGGCATGACTTTTAACTTTACGTGCTACGACCAATGTGCCGCGCCCTTCTATCCTACGCAGAACTTTCAAAAACTGCGGCGCTGTGAGTCGCTTCGCTTCCCGCTCGCCGGTGTAGGGCAGTAAGTCACGCTCAAGCCGCCGCCACGATTCTTCTGCATACTCCAAATTGCCTTCCAGCATCGTGTTTTCCCACCACTCCCGCGCCAAATCACGAAAAAGAATTGCTGCCATAAGACCTCCTTTATTTTTACGGTCTTATCGGCAGGATCGTGCATCTCCCGGCGTGGGAGACGTACAGGGGGATGCCATTCGCGATATTGAGGCATTTCTATACTTGCAGTGGTGGAACGTTTCCGGCGCGCTGTACAACAAATCTACCAGCCTATCTAACCGGGCAGGGACTGGTAATGGCTCAAAAGAAGGTACGATTGGTTTTGCCGCATCACGCGTTGTACCTACGGCCCCAAAAAATCAAGTCCGTTCATGGGGTGCGCTTGCATGCTGCTATCTCGGCGTGCCCAAATAACAACAAGCCAACGCGCCCCATCGCCGAGGTGCGAATGCGGGGCCTGTGGGCACAACGCGCGCGAGTGAAAAACTTAGGTTTGCGCAATAGCACCGCCTCCGGAAATTGAGTAGTTCCCGGTTTGCCCAGACCGCACAAAAACTCCGGAACCATAGGTTGCAGAAGCTTGTCCGCCAACAAACGGCCCCAGTGTCCCGGCCGCCTCCCGCCCTTGGTCGCCATGCACGTCTCCCACGCCGGGAGATGTACCTGTGCGCCCGACAGATATCCCGCCGGGCGTACAACTCCATAAAACTCTATGCGATTGTCAACGAACGTGGTCAGGCGGTCGCGATGTCAAAAAATCCCGTCAGCCCTTGACCTAAATACGGGGTCATATCCGGGCATGCGCCCTGGATTTGCGCAACGATCTGCCGGGCAGCGGCCCTATCTATATAGTTGTTGCAGCCGTCAATCTTGATCCAAGGCCGGTTGCGGTAGCAGCGCGTGGCCAGAGCCAAGCCGCCTGTATCTGCAGTCAGCCCACGGCATGGGCCTGGCAAGTAGGTGCGCGGGCGCAGCAGCGCCGCCAGCCCGTAATCGTTAACGGCTTGGCCAATATGATTACCCAGGTCCGTCATGGCCGTAAGCAGGTCCAGCCCCCACGGCCAAAGCTCGCTCTGTGTAAACAGGCAATCCTCGGCGATGATCCTTGCGCCCCGGTGTGCCCAACCACCGAAGGCCCGCACATCAAACGCCTGCCCAAAATCATGCACCCAACAGCGGAGCATTGTGACTGTAGTGCCGTCCTGAGCCTCCGGGCAACGGCGTCCTGCGCCAATGATAACGCAATCCTCCAGATCCCAGCGAGCATAGCGCACATCGTTGCCAGGATGATCGCCGTTGCCAGCCAGCACGGCTTTGATGCCGCCGAGAATTACGCAACGCTGCATCCGCACTATGGCCCCGTTGACACCGCTGATCACTTCATCTTGTTTCGCGGTGGGGTAATCGCGAAAGTCGAACACGCGGTCACTGATGACTGTGACACGCCCTGGGCCGCGCGCGGTGGCACCGTCTTCCTTGGGCTTTTCTGGCCCGGTGCAGACGCCGCCCCGGATCTCGGTAGGCAGTGCGGTGGATAACATGAGGAACCTCTAGACGGCGTAACTGACGACTATAGCCTGCACAGCTTCTGCCGTATCGGCAGCGGCTACAGCGGCAAGCAATGCGGTCCGGCGGGCTGCCAAGGCATTGCGCACGTACTCCAGCCCCTCGGGGTCTGAAGCTGCCAGCAACCCCGCCTCTACCGCCACGGTTGACGGCGTGGGGTCAGACAGGGCCACGGCTCCGGCCAAAGCCGCCTCATGCCCGGCAATAATACTTGCAACCTTTGCGGCTTTAACGTCCGCCAGTGGTTGCTCTGGCCGTGTTGTCAATGTGTCCTGCGGCAGAGGGCCGGGCGTGTGCATGTACCGGGCCGGAGTGTCGTGCGTATCCTCCGGCAGCCAGTAGGCCGTACCTGACTGCTCGTCCTCGTCGGCAAATGTGGGGGCTTTGCGCTCTCGGTGATCCTCAACCAACACCCAAGTGCCGTTAACATACTGCGGCCACTTGCGGCCCCAAGGCCTGGGCGGCAGATCAGCAGGCGTGGAATTGTACGGAGGATAGCCGTTATCCTCGGCAGTATTGATATAAAACTGGTCGGGCCGGGTATATCTATGAGCTATGGCCATCCTTATCTCCCTGCTCTTTAATGTGTTTTACTTTGACAGTCTTGATGCAGCCCGCAATAGTGCGCTGACAGCCACAATAGGCGCCGCCGACGCCAAGAGTCTCACCAGCGCCGATGATGCCAACACCCCAACGGCGCGGTGGATTAACGGGGGCTGTGGGGACAACTACGTTCGGGCCAAATGTTATTTCAGACATTATAAAATCCTTTTTTTCGCCTCTCCCGGCGTGGGAGGCGTGCAGGGAGACCAGGGGCGGAATGCTACAGGAACTGTTGGGGCGCTCGGTAATAACAATGGAGACATGTGCTCTGGGGTGTTTTACCGCGAATCGTATGCAGCAAACGGTTGGGATACAAATCATACCGGCGGGACGTGGACACGATCCATGCTCAATCTTTCCCGCGTCATCCCTGTTGGCCCTGCCAACGCCCCTCGGCGCTGGGGTGCTCTCGCGTGCTGCTGGCTCGGTATTCCGGCGTCATGAGGCAGGCTGGCCCAGGTATGCGCAGGCCAACGCGCCCCAACGCCTGGGAG
>PPYF01306521.1_pt1 | contig 10127 bp, 10 predicted proteins | sample 1559871 | NCBI WGS metagenome assembly PPYF01 (sample SAMN08240021, study PRJNA423297) | Human gut metagenome, whole genome shotgun sequencing project.
CCCACAATCTGCGGCACCTGTTCGCCCGGACCTTTTACCGGGCCTGTCAGGACGTGGTGAAGCTGGCGGATATTCTGGGCCACAGCTCCATTGAGACCACCCGGATCTACCTGCTGACCACCGGCACGGAGCATCTGCGGCGGCTGGAACGTCTGGGCCTGCTCTGTTAGACAAAATAACCCTTTTGTTATCTTCGCAGCGCCAAAAGAAAAGCGCCGCCCCACATCGACAACCTAATTTTACTGAAAAGCAGCGGAAAAAGCAAGGGAAATCCCCCTTTGAACGCACTGAATGAGATCGGTCCTGAAAGTTTCAAAACCGATCTCATTCAGTGCGGCTTTTTTCGCTTCCATCCCGATTCGTTTAGTTCCGTGGGCGGCCTGCGGCCCTCGTCAGAGGGCGAATATTTACAAAAGGGTTATTTTGTATACGCCTCACCGGCCTTGATTTTTCCCGCCGGGACCCCCGGCGGAGAAGGGGAGGTCCCGGAATGGGGTATACATTCAAACGGCCGGACCCGGCTGCTATGGAGCGGATACTGACTCAGTTCCCGTACAGCCCGGAAGGGGCCATTCTCCGTCTGGCGTGGCTGGAGGGCCTGAGCCGGGAGGAGATCGCCGCCCTCACCTGGGATCAGGTGCAGTTTGAGGGCAATGCCCTGACCCTTCCGGATCGGACCGTCCCGCTGGCCCCCTCCGCGGAGGACTGCCTCCGGGAGCGCCATCGCCTGTACGCCCAGCGGGACCCCCATGTCATCATTTCCGACCGATATCAGCGGCCCATGCCGCCGGAGTCCGTCTCCCGGCTGGCCCGGACCGCGCTGGACACCGAGGGCCAGAAGGTCAGTCTCAAGGACCTCCGTCAGGACTTCGTCATCCGCCAGCTTCAGACTCATGACTGGACCTACGCCGCCCGGGTCAGCGGCATGGCGGTGTCCACCCTCCGGGGTTCTTTCTCCCAATACTTTCAGGAGCGCCCAAGCGCCGCGCCGGAGCTGCCGCCGGACAGCGAATACCTCCTTTGGCGGATCGTCCAGCAGGAGGGCAGTTCCGTGGTGGGACTGGCCCTCTGGATGGGCTGGAAACTTCAGATGCAGCCCGGAGAAATTCTGAACCTCACCTGGTCGCAGGTGGATCTGGACCGGGGTCTCCTGCGCCTGCCGGACCGGGAAATCCCCATGGGCAGCCGTCTCAGCCGTCTGCTGGGAGATGTCTGCGGCCACCGCAAGGACCCCGCTCAAGACCGTGTCCTCCTGACCCCCGGCACCGGAAAGCCCATGGACCTGGCCCGCCTCTCCACCGTGATCCGCACCGCCCTGATCCGTGGCGGACTGGAACAGCTCAGCTTAGGGGATCTGAGCCGCCTCAGCCGCCGGGGCAGCCAGCGGAAGACCGTGCTGGCCCGCCTCTCCGCGGTTGGCTCCCTGACCCGCGAGGAAGTCATGGACCTGCTGGGCGTGTCCAAAAGCGCCGCGCTGAAGCTGCTGAACCAGCTCCGTCAGGACGGAGCCGTGGTCCGTATAGGCGGGTGCTACTACCCGGCGGGGGCCGTGGTTTTGCCGGAGGACCAGTCCGCCGCGGTGACGGCCTACCTCGCCGCCCACGGCACCGCCGTCCGGAAGGAGCTGGCGGAGCTTCTGAACCTGCCCCCCGCTCAGTGTACGGCGCTGCTGCGGCGCATGGTAGACCGGGGCGAGCTCCTCCTCACCGGCAAGCGGTACGCCCTGCCGCCCCAGAAAAAGCCCCCTGAAACGAATTGAATATTGCCACGTTTGCAAACAACAAAAAGTGCGGAAATCACGTTATTTCCGCACTTTTTTACATCTGCATTACGAACCGGGCAAATCTATTTACATCCTGGCCGGGGGCTGTTACATTAGGCTTGCGAAACAGAACCGCGGGCAAACTGCCTCCAAGCTCCGTGCTTGGTGTAGGCGTGTGGTGTTCCCAACGGGCGTTCCCCTTCTCCGTTCGCAAGCGTGCTTGCGGACGGAAAAACGCGGAAGTGCCCGTCCGCCAGCAGCCAAACCGTTTTACGGTGTGGCTGTGGCTCAGGGCACATTCCGCGTTCGGCTAGCCCCGACACGAAACCCGGAACCCGGGGGGCGGGGAGCTCCAAGGAGATGTTTCGACATTTTATCAAGGAGGAAACCCCATGAAGAAGTTCCTTTCTCTGGTACTGGCTCTGGTGATGACCATGTCTCTGGTCACTGTCAGCGCCGGTGCCAAGGACTTCACCGACAGCAGCAAGATCAACTATGACGAAGCTGTCGCCGTGATGTCCGCCGTGAAGGTCATCGACGGCTATGCCGAAGGTGACTTCCGTCCCAGCACCACTCTGACCCGTGGCGCTGCCGCCAAGATCATCTGCAACCTGATCCTTGGCCCCATCACCGCATCCGCCCTGGTGGCTGATGCTGCTCCTTACAAGGACGTTCCTACCAACCACACCTTCGCTGGCTACATTGCTTACTGCCAGAAGACCGGCATCATCTCCGGTTATGCTGACGGTACCTTCAAGCCCGCCAACTCCCTGACCGGCTACGCCTTCATGAAGATGCTGCTGGGCGCTCTGGGCTACAAGGCTGAGCAGGAAGGCTACACCGGCCCCAACTGGTCCATCCAGGTTGCCAAGCGCGCCATGAACATCGGCCTGAAGGACGGCCTGATCGGCGACTTCAACGGTGTCAAGGCTGTGACCCGTGAAGAGGCTTGCCTGTATGCCTTCAACACCCTGCAGGCTACCATGGTCGAGTATAACAAGAACTCCACCGTCACCGTCGGCAACATCACCATCAAGGAGCAGTCCGATGCCAAGGAAATGGCCAACACCGCCAAGACCGAGACCATCAAGGACGACAACAAGATGCAGTTCGCCGAGAAGTACTTCGAGGACCTGAAGCTGGAGAAGGGCTCTGACGACTTCGGCCGTCCCGCTAACAAGTGGACCTACGACAAGAAGGACATCGGCACCTATGTCAACTATGACCTGCTGGTTTCTGAGTACACCACCAAGGTCAAGGGCGGCGACGTCTATTCCGACATCGGCTCTACCGCTGCTGACTATGATCTGACCTACTGGGTGGACGGCGTCAAGGAGACGGACGCCAAGAAGATCAAGGCTCAGTCCTCTCAGATCGCCAAGAAGAACGACGACACCATGTTCACTTCCGGCAAGGGCGCTCTGACCCAGATCTTCGTGGACAACGACGACGAGGATCTGACCATCGTTGAGATCAACACCTATCTGGCTAAGACCGACGATTACAACGAGAAGAAGGAAACCCTGAAGTTCGACAAGATCTATGGCTACGGTTCCGTGGATGACGTTGAGCTGGACGACATCGCTTCCATCAAGGACTACAAGGACGGTGACATGGTCCTGCTGACCATCGCTGACGGCGAAGTCAAGACCATCACCCCCGCTGAGACCGTGAAGAACGTTGAGCTGGACGAGTTCTCCCGCAAGGACGTTGACGCTTACGTCGTGACCGGCAAGACCCAGTATGACTTTGCCAAGACCGGTAAGGCTTCCTATTCTCTGGGCAATGATGTTCTGACCGCTTATGACGACAACAACCTGGATGACACCACCTACAACCTGTACCTCGATTCCTACGGCTACCTGATCGGTATCGAGAAGGTTGACGACGATGATCAGTATGTGTTCATCACCGCTTATGAGAAGTACAGCTCCTACCTGACCAGCAAGCTGACTGACGCCAACGCCATCTTCGCTGACGGCACTCAGAAGACCATCAAGGTCGACCTGAAGAAGTCCTTCGAGAACACCTATGTTGATACCAACAAGGAGGTTAAGCCCATCTACGGCGGCTGGGAGAAGGACGGCGCCCGCAATGTGAACCTGTGGTTCAAGTACACCGTGAAGGACGAGAATACCTATCGTCTGGAGCTGGCTACCAAGCAGTTCCACGATGACCGCGATGATACCAAGAACGATATCGTCATGACCATCGACAGCAAGCACCCCGCTCAGAAGGCTACTGTTATCCCCGCTAACACGGATCCTAAGAAGCAGAATAACTTCTTCTATGGCAATGCCGATACCACCTACATCACCGTCAACGTTGATGAGATGGGCGGCGACGTGGTGATCGACGATGTCGACAATGTCACCACCGGCATCAAGAACGTCAGCATCGACGTTTACAGCATCGCAAAGGCTAAGAAGGAAGCCAAGGCTTCTTCTGCAACCAATGTCTCTCACGGCATCTACACCGTCTATGACGGCGGTTATGCTGTGGCTTCCATCGTCATCGGTGATGACGGCGCTACCTCCGACAAGTTCGCTTTCCTGTACGGCGCTGCCAAGAAGGAGAGCTACAACAAGTCTGAGAAGCTGTACACTTGGGTCATGGACGCCATCGTTGGCGGCGAGAAGACCACCATCACCTTCAAGTCTGAGCTGCCCAGCACCATGACTGATGCTGCCGAGGCTGGCGATCTGTACAAGGTCTCCTACAACAAGGACGGCTATGCTACCGAGGCCACTCCGGCCCAGTACGACTCTGACTACGTCTGGGTTGACGACTACGCGAAGGATCCCACCAAGAAGGATATCGTGAAGACCACCTTCGGCACTTCTTCTCAGCCCAAGGTTGACCTGACTGCTGACGGCGATACCCTGTGGATCACCGAGCAGGGCAACAACCGCGGCATCGTTCTGGCTGACAACTGCCCCGCCGTCATCGTGGAGCAGAAGACCTCTTCCGGCAACGAGGTTGACAAGGTCGTTGAGTACGCTTCTGTTGCCAAGGCCATCAAGGCTCTGGACAACTATGACAGCAAGACTGACGGCGTCAAGAACTTCGACGGCACCATCATCGTCATGCTGAAGGACGGCATCGCTACCAGCGTCATCCTGACCGACACCGTCGAGAAGGTCGACCACAAGAAGGAAGACACCGTTGCTGGCGTCACCGCTTCTCTGAAGACTTCTGCCGATGGCAAGGGCCTGACCCTGCACGTCACCGGCATGACCACCGAGACCGTCACCTACAAGGTCATCGCTACCGACATCCGTTCTCAGAACTCTGCTGTTGTCAAGACTGGCGACATCAAAGCTGAGTACACCAAGGTTGTGGACGTGACCGACTCCACCATGAGCTATGCTGTGGAAGTCACTGTCGACGGCAAGACCATGACCGTCTCCCTGTAATTGATTCTCTGAATCAAATTCAGTGAGTAAACGAATTTCCCCCGGACGAAAGTCCGGGGGAAATTTTTTATGCTCCGGTGGGGATCAGAGCAATATAGCTGTATACGGAGTTTTGGAGGTTGAATTGCGTTTCTGCCTTATCATTATACCATGAAACATAGTTTTCGCCCCATGCAACAGAGTTTGTATAGCTGTAGTTTCCGCGGTCACCCACAGCCCAGCCACAGCCCCGCACCAGCCGCAGATGGAAGTCAAAATCCGTCGTGTTGCTCTGAGCCTGCACAATGACCAGCACGGGTTTTCCGGAAAAGGTCAGCTTGTTGGGATTTTCTCTGCCGTATTTGCCGGTTCCTGTGTACGTGCCGTATACGATCTTGCAGTTTCCGCAGCTGGCCAGCGCCGTTTGCAGCGCCGCCACGCCGTCGGCGTTGCCCTTGATGGCCGTGTCGATCTTGTCCCAGTTGTCATTGAATTCCGTGTGCAGGATGCGGTCCTCCGGGTCCCAGCGCTTCAGGCCGTAATTGCTTGTGTTTTCCATGCGATTCCTCCTTGTTATGCAGTCGTAACGAATTGCATCTGCCATATTCGCCTCCCCTGCCCGCGGAAAAAGATCGCACGAAGCCGTGCAGCGTTGGTGCAAAATTGCTGCAACACTTTTCATTTCCCTCAAAACACGACAAAAAAAGCCCCGAAGGCAAATCTTCGGGGCTTTTTCAGTCGATTGATTCGATTCAGCTGCTTTTAGTCGGTGACGTAGGGCAGCAGAGCGATCTGACGGGCACGCTTGATGGCCTCAGTCAGCTCACGCTGATGCATGGCGCAGGTACCGGTGGTCCGACGGGGCAGGATCTTGGAACGCTCAGAAACGAAACGACGCAGCTTGGCGGCGTCCTTATAATCAATGCACTCGCACTTCTCGGCGCAGAACTGGCAGACCTTACGGCGCTTGTTGCCGCGTGCGGGACGGGCGGGACGAGCTTCACGATCGAAAGCCATGATTGCTTCCTCCTTATAGTAATATCAGAACGGCAGTTCGCCGTCATCCTCGCCGATCTCGGCGAAGTCAGAGCCGCTGGCGCTGAAATTGCTGGGAGCGGCGCTGTGGGAAGCGGGGGCGGGAGCATAACCGGGGTTGTAGCCGGAATTGTCGCCGCCATCGCGCTTGGAATCCCCGAAATACACATTGTCGGCCACGACCTCGGCACTGCGGCGCTTGCCGCCGTCCTTGTCGGTCCAGTCCCGGATCTGCAGGCGGCCCTCCACCACGGCCATGCGGCCCTTGGTGAAGTATTTGCTCACAAATTCGGCGGTGTTGCGCCAGGCCACGATGTCGATGAAGTCCGTTTCCTTTTCGCCGGACTGGGACTTGAAGTCCCGGTCAACAGCCAGAGAGAAGGACGTCACCGCCGTACCGCTGCCGGTGCGCCGGAGCTCGGGGTCACGGGTCAGGCGACCCATGAGAATGATTCGATTCAGCATGTGCTGCTCCTTTACTCGCCCTTGCAGACGATCAGGGAACGCATGACGCCCTCGGCGATCCGCAGCTTACGATCCAGCTCGCGGGGGAATGCCGGGCCGCTGACGAAGGTCATGAGCACATAGTAGCCCTCGGTCTTGTAGTTGATGGGATAAGCCAGCTTGCGGTTGCCCCACTCCTCAACCACGACGTCAGAGCCGTTCTGCTCGGCCAGAGACTTGAAGTTCGCAACCTGAGCGGCGATAGCCTCCTCACCCTGTGCAGGGTCGAGCACATAGACGACCTCGTAATTGGCAGTAATCTTTGCCATATTTGCACCTCCTTTTGGACAAATGGCCCTCATTCTCAGATGAGAGCAAGGATTTACTTACATATTGCAAGCCTTATCATTATATCCGAAATACAGCAAATGTCAAGGAAAATATTGAATTTTTTCGAAAAAATCCGAATTGATGTAACTTTCCCCGGGAAAACGGTTAAAAAAAGCGGTAGGCCCCGGAAATCCGGAGCCTTGTTCCGCTCAACCGCTCAAATATTCGTTGGGGTCTACGGCCTTGCCGTCCTTGGTGACGGCGAAGTGCAGATGGGGCTGTCCGGACTCCGCCGCCGCAGTGGTCCCCACCGCGCCGATGATCTGCCCGGCGGACACCGGGTCCCCGGCCTCCACGTTGGGCTTGGCCTGGAGATTGGCATAGGTGGTCTGATAGCCGTTGTCATGCTCCAGCACCACGGTGGTGCCCATCAGGGGATCGTCCGTCACCGACAGCACCGCCCCTGCGGAGGCCGCCAATACCGTGGTTCCCTGCTGGGCAGCGATGTCCACGCCGTTGTGGGTACGCCAATCTCCCAAAGTAGGACTGTATACCAGCTCCTCCATGGAAAAAGCCGTCAGCACATCCCCTCGGAGCGGGGCCACCACCAGACGGGGTGCTTCCGCCGCCACAGGCGTGTGATCCACCTCCACCTCCGGCAGCTCCTTGGTTTCCTTTGGCGGGACCGGCACCGGCGCCGGCTCCAGAGTTTCCACCGCGGGGAGCCGCACCTCCGGCATTTCCACCGGCTGCGACACGGGGACCTGAGGCGTCACCGCCTGCTGGGGCAGCGGGTCCTCCCGGTCCCCCAGTAGGACCCAGCCGCACACCCCCACCACCAGCAGGCACACCGCCAGCGTGCCGTAAAAGCCAATGCCCGAAAGTACGTTTTTCACCTTGTTTTCCATACAATACCTCCCTTCCTGTTCATAGGTACGGAAGGAGTATGGTCAAAAAATCCAAAGGCTATACCAAACCCGGCAATTTTCCACTGTCAGCGGCGCGGAAATGAGAAAAAAGCTTTTTTTCTCCGATACGATGTGGTATAGTTGGGAACGTACACAGAACTTCGCGTGGGAGGGGATTTCATGAACTACACCGGAAGCATGATCCTGTTTATTTTTCTCGTCCAGTTGGCGGCGTACACCCTCAAGTGGCTCATTGGGTTCGGGAATCCCCTGATCTCCGCGCCGCTGCTGGCCATGCGGCTGGACAACACCCTGATCACACCGGGCAGTCTGCTGCCGGATCTGGTCATCAACGGTCGGATCACCTGGCAGAACCGGAACAACTTCCGCTGGCGGGCCATTCTTCCCCTGCTGCTGGCCATGGTGGCCGGGGTGGTCCCCGGGACCTGGCTGCTGCGATTCTCCCTGCCCTGGATCATCAAAACGGTTTTGGGCGGCGTTGTGGTATTTCTGGGACTGGAAATGGCCACCCGCCGGCTGCGCCCCGTCCGCCCGGACCGTCGGGAGATCCCGTGGCTGCGGTATCTGGTGGCCTTCTTCTCCGGTATGTGCGCGGGGCTGTTCGGCATCAATATGTTTCTGGTAGCCTACCTTCAACGCACTGCCAAGGATTACGATGAATTCAAGGGCAGCATTTGCTTCCTCTTTCTGGGTGAAAACCTGTTCCGCACCGGGCTGTATCTCTGCACCGGGCTCCTGAACCGCTCCTCCCTGTGCTTCAGCCTTATCTCGCTGGCCGCCGCCTTCTGCGCCGCCCGGCTGGCCCGGCTCCTCTCCCCTCACATCAGCGGAGAGCGGCTGCAAAAGCTGTCCATCGTGTTTTTCCTGCTGGGCGGCGTCAGCATCATCGTGAAATCCGTTTTGCTGCATACATAAGAAACGCTCCCGCACCTTTTCGGTGCGGGAGTGGTTTTGTCTTAAATCCGGAACAGCCGCTTGCCGTTCTCCCACGTCACGCGGGTCATTTCCTCCGCCGTCACGCCCTTCCACTCCGCCAGCTTTTCGATCACATAGGGCAGATATCGACTGTCATTCCGCTTGCCCCGCATGGGTACCGGCGCCATATAGGGTGCGTCCGTCTCCACCACGATCCGCTCCAGCGGCGTCACCGCCGCCACCTCCGGGGCCCGCTTGGCGTTTTTGTAGGTAATGGGGCCGTCGAAGCCCAGATACCAGCCCCGCTTCAGCAGTTCCGCCGCCATCTCCGGTGAGCCGGAAAAGCAGTGGAACACGCCGGTGACGGTAGGAAATTCCTTGATGATGGCAAGACTATCCCCGTGGGCTTCCCGATCATGGACGATCACCGGCAGATCCAGCTCCGCCGCCAGTGCCAGCTGCTTGCGGAATACCGTCTGCTGAAACGCTCTGGGCGGATTGTCCTCCCAGTAGTAGTCCAGTCCGATCTCCCCGATGGCCACCACCTTGGGCCGCTCCAAAAGCTGCCGCAGCTCCGTCAGGTCGCCGTCCTGAAAGCCGTCGCAGTCCTCCGGATGGACGCCCACGGCGGCGTACACATGCGGGTACCGCTCCGCCAGCTCTGCCGCCGCATGGGAGGAGGGCAGGTCGCATCCCGGGTCCAGCACCAGCCCCACGCCAGCCCCCGGCATGGCGGAAAGAAGCGCATCCCGGTCGCTGTCAAAGCGGTCCGCGTCATAATGGGCATGGGTATCAAAAATCGGCATAATCCTCTACCTCGTTCGTTTTTTGTTCCAGTATACACGGAAAGCGGCCGTTTGAAAAGAAAAACCGTGGGAGGACCCACGGTTTTCCGAAGTTCATTCTGTTGGCTCCTTGGGCAGCGTCACCGTGATCACGGTTCCCTTCCCCGGCTGGCTTTCCAGCCGGAGGGTCCCGTGGTGATACGCTACGGCGTGTTTCACGATGGACAGCCCCAGCCCCGTGCCACCAATGGCCCGGGAATGGCTCTTATCCACCCGGTAAAACCGCTCAAAGACCCGGCTCTGATCCCCCTCCGGGATGCCGATGCCGGTATCCCGAACCAAGAGGGTCACGTCCCGATCCGTTTCCGCCACCTCTACGGTGACGCTGCCGCCGGGAACGTTGTACTTCACGGCGTTCTCGCAGAGGTTCCGGGCGATCTCATACAGCAGCCGCCGGACGCCAAAAACCGTTCCGGCGGTGCCGGTCACGGAAATGTGCACCGCTTGTGCCGCCGCCTGTGCTGTCAGAGAG
>PPYF01507730.1_pt1 | contig 10127 bp, 8 predicted proteins | sample 1559871 | NCBI WGS metagenome assembly PPYF01 (sample SAMN08240021, study PRJNA423297) | Human gut metagenome, whole genome shotgun sequencing project.
ACGGGGTCTGACGCTCAGTGGAACGAAAACTCACGTTAAGGGATTTTGGTCATGAGATTATCAAAAAGGATCTTCACCTAGATCCTTTTAAATTAAAAATGAAGTTTTAAATCAATCTAAAGTATATATGAGTAAACTTGGTCTGACAGTTACCAATGCTTAATCAGTGAGGCACCTATCTCAGCGATCTGTCTATTTCGTTCATCCATAGTTGCCTGACTCCCCGTCGTGTAGATAACTACGATACGGGAGGGCTTACCATCTGGCCCCAGTGCTGCAATGATACCGCGAGACCCACGCTCACCGGCTCCAGATTTATCAGCAATAAACCAGCCAGCCGGAAGGGCCGAGCGCAGAAGTGGTCCTGCAACTTTATCCGCCTCCATCCAGTCTATTAATTGTTGCCGGGAAGCTAGAGTAAGTAGTTCGCCAGTTAATAGTTTGCGCAACGTTGTTGCCATTGCTGCAGGCATCGTGGTGTCACGCTCGTCGTTTGGTATGGCTTCATTCAGCTCCGGTTCCCAACGATCAAGGCGAGTTACATGATCCCCCATGTTGTGCAAAAAAGCGGTTAGCTCCTTCGGTCCTCCGATCGTTGTCAGAAGTAAGTTGGCCGCAGTGTTATCACTCATGGTTATGGCAGCACTGCATAATTCTCTTACTGTCATGCCATCCGTAAGATGCTTTTCTGTGACTGGTGAGTACTCAACCAAGTCATTCTGAGAATAGTGTATGCGGCGACCGAGTTGCTCTTGCCCGGCGTCAACACGGGATAATACCGCACCACATAGCAGAACTTTAAAAGTGCTCATCATTGGAAAACGTTCTTCGGGGCGAAAACTCTCAAGGATCTTACCGCTGTTGAGATCCAGTTCGATGTAACCCACTCGTGCACCCAACTGATCTTCAGCATCTTTTACTTTCACCAGCGTTTCTGGGTGAGCAAAAACAGGAAGGCAAAATGCCGCAAAAAAGGGAATAAGGGCGACACGGAAATGTTGAATACTCATACTCTTCCTTTTTCAATATTATTGAAGCATTTATCAGGGTTATTGTCTCATGAGCGGATACATATTTGAATGTATTTAGAAAAATAAACAAATAGGGGTTCCGCGCACATTTCCCCGAAAAGTGCCACCTGACGTCTAAGAAACCATTATTATCATGACATTAACCTATAAAAATAGGCGTATCACGAGGCCCTTTCGTCTTCAAGAATTTTATAAACCGTGGAGCGGGCAATACTGAGCTGATGAGCAATTTCCGTTGCACCAGTGCCCTTCTGATGAAGCGTCAGCACGACGTTCCTGTCCACGGTACGCCTGCGGCCAAATTTGATTCCTTTCAGCTTTGCTTCCTGTCGGCCCTCATTCGTGCGCTCTAGGATCCTCCGGCGTTCAGCCTGTGCCACAGCCGACAGGATGGTGACCACCATTTGCCCCATATCACCGTCGGTACTGATCCCGTCATCAATGAACCGGACTGCCACGCCCTGAGCGTCAAATTCCTTTATCAGTTGGATCATATCGGCAGTGTCGCGGCCAAGACGGTCGAGCTTCTTAACCAGAATGACATCACCTTCCTCCACCTTCATCCTCAGCAAATCCAGCCCTTCCCGATCTGTTGAACTGCCGGATGCCTTATCGGTAAATATACGGTTTGCTTTCACACCTGCGTCTTTGAGTGCTCTGACCTGAAGATCAAGAGACTGCTGACTGGTTGAGACCCGAGCGTAACCAAAAAGTCGCATAAAAATGTACCTTAAATCGAATATCGGACAACTCATGTCTATTATTACAAATTTACGATTTAATAGACATATTAATGTAACAGTTTTACGATGTCCGATAATTTATAACATTTCGTACGGTTGCAAAAATGTTACTAAATGCCCGTCAGGCAGGGAGGCCGATATGCCCGTTGACTTTCTGACCACTGAGCAGACTGAAAGCTATGGCAGATTCACCGGTGAACCGGATGAGCTTCAGCTGGCACGATATTTTCACCTTGATGAAGCAGACAAGGAATTTATCGGAAAAAGCAGAGGTGATCACAACCGTCTGGGCATTGCCCTGCAAATTGGATGTGTCCGTTTTCTGGGCACCTTCCTCACCGATATGAATCATATTCCTTCCGGCGTCCGGCATTTTACCGCCAGACAGCTCGGGATTCGTGATATCACCGTTCTTGCAGAATACGGTCAGAGGGAAAATACCCGCCGTGAGCATGCAGCGCTGATACGTCAGCACTATCAGTATCGTGAATTTGCCTGGCCCTGGACATTTCGCCTTACCCGTCTTTTATATACCCGGAGCTGGATAAGCAACGAACGTCCTGGCCTGCTTTTCGATCTGGCGACAGGGTGGCTTATGCAACATCGTATTATTCTCCCCGGAGCCACTACGCTGACCCGGTTGATTTCAGAGGTAAGGGAAAAGGCGACGTTGCGCCTGTGGAACAAACTGGCACTGATACCGTCAGCCGAACAGCGTTCACAGCTGGAGATGCTGCTGGGGCCAACTGATTGCAGCCGCCTGTCTTTACTGGAATCACTGAAAAAGGGCCCTGTGACCATCAGTGGTCCGGCGTTTAATGAAGCAATTGAACGCTGGAAAACTCTGAACGATTTTGGCCTGCATGCTGAAAACCTGAGTACACTCCCGGCTGTGCGCCTGAAAAATCTCGCACGTTATGCTGGTATGACTTCGGTGTTCAATATTGCCAGGATGTCACCGCAGAAAAGGATGGCGGTTCTGGTTGCCTTTGTCCTTGCATGGGAAACGCTGGCGCTGGATGATGCATTGGACGTTCTGGACGCCATGCTGGCCGTTATCATCCGTGACGCCAGAAAGATTGGGCAGAAAAAACGGCTCCGCTCGCTGAAGGATCTGGATAAATCTGCATTGGCGCTCGCCAGCGCATGTTCGTACCTGCTGAAAGAAGAAACACCGGACGAATCGATTCGTGCTGAGGTGTTCAGCTACATCCCAAGGCAAAAGCTGGCTGAAATCATCACGCTTGTCCGTGAAATTGCCCGGCCCTCAGACGATAATTTTCATGAAGAAATGGTGGAGCAGTACGGGCGCGTTCGTCGTTTCCTGCCCCATCTGCTGAATACCGTTAAATTTTCATCCGCACCTGCCGGGGTTACCACTCTGAATGCCTGTGACTACCTCAGCCGGGAGTTCAGCTCACGGCGGCAGTTTTTTGACGACGCACCAACGGAAATTATCAGTCGGTCATGGAAACGGCTGGTGATTAACAAGGAAAAACATATCACCCGCAGGGGATACACGCTCTGCTTTCTCAGTAAACTGCAGGATAGTCTGAGGCGGAGGGATGTCTACGTTACCGGCAGTAACCGGTGGGGAGATCCTCGTGCAAGATTACTACAGGGTGCTGACTGGCAGGCAAACCGGATTAAGGTTTATCGTTCTTTGGGGCACCCGACAGACCCGCAGGAAGCAATAAAATCTCTGGGTCATCAGCTTGATAGTCGTTACAGACAGGTTGCTGCACGTCTTTGCGAAAATGAGGCTGTCGAACTCGATGTTTCTGGCCCGAAGCCCCGGTTGACAATTTCTCCCCTCGCCAGTCTTGATGAGCCGGACAGTCTGAAACGACTGAGCAAAATGATCAGTGATCTACTCCCTCCGGTGGATTTAACGGAGTTGCTGCTCGAAATTAACGCCCATACCGGATTTGCTGATGAGTTTTTCCATGCTAGTGAAGCCAGTGCCAGAGTTGATGATCTGCCCGTCAGCATCAGCGCCGTGCTGATGGCTGAAGCCTGCAATATCGGTCTGGAACCACTGATCAGATCAAATGTTCCTGCACTGACCCGACACCGGCTGAACTGGACAAAAGCGAACTATCTGCGGGCTGAAACTATCACCAGCGCTAATGCCAGACTGGTTGATTTTCAGGCAACGCTGCCACTGGCACAGATATGGGGTGGAGGAGAAGTGGCATCTGCAGATGGAATGCGCTTTGTTACGCCAGTCAGAACAATCAATGCCGGACCGAACCGCAAATACTTTGGTAATAACAGAGGGATCACCTGGTACAACTTTGTGTCCGATCAGTATTCCGGCTTTCATGGCATCGTTATACCGGGGACGCTGAGGGACTCTATCTTTGTGCTGGAAGGTCTTCTGGAACAGGAGACCGGGCTGAATCCAACCGAAATTATGACCGATACAGCAGGTGCCAGCGAACTTGTCTTTGGCCTTTTCTGGCTGCTGGGATACCAGTTTTCTCCACGCCTGGCTGATGCCGGTGCTTCGGTTTTCTGGCGAATGGACCATGATGCCGACTATGGCGTGCTGAATGATATTGCCAGAGGGCAATCAGATCCCCGAAAAATAGTCCTTCAGTGGGACGAAATGATCCGGACCGCTGGCTCCCTGAAGCTGGGCAAAGTACAGGCTTCAGTGCTGGTCCGTTCATTGCTGAAAAGTGAACGTCCTTCCGGACTGACTCAGGCAATCATTGAAGTGGGGCGCATCAACAAAACGCTGTATCTGCTTAATTATATTGATGATGAAGATTACCGCCGGCGCATTCTGACCCAGCTTAATCGGGGAGAAAGTCGCCATGCCGTTGCCAGAGCCATCTGTCACGGTCAAAAAGGTGAGATAAGAAAACGATATACCGACGGTCAGGAAGATCAACTGGGCGCACTGGGGCTGGTCACTAACGCCGTCGTGTTATGGAACACTATTTATATGCAGGCAGCCCTGGATCATCTCCGGGCGCAGGGTGAAACACTGAATGATGAAGATATCGCACGCCTCTCCCCGCTTTGCCACGGACATATCAATATGCTCGGCCATTATTCCTTCACGCTGGCAGAACTGGTGACCAAAGGACATCTGAGACCATTAAAAGAGGCGTCAGAGGCAGAAAACGTTGCTTAACGTGAGTTTTCGTTCCACTGAGCGTCAGACCCCGATACAGAACGTCGTCGCGCGGAGCGACGGGCTGAGCAGCTCAGGCAAAATGACAATGCCGTCATGGATTCAGGGGTACTGAGTGCGGTCGTAACGGGGTATGGCGAGGCCCCTATGCCTGGTAACGGGGAAATGACCTGTTACCTTCTGCTTCACAACCGTAACGGAGAATATACGCTCTGGGGGAACGAACTGGAGAAATACCGCGCCAGAATCTTTGAGAGTGTTGATTTAATGCGTGACAGGAGTGGTTATATCTGTGACCGAAGCGAAATCGGCCAACGCCCGCCACTGCAACGTGTTTATTCCTCTGCGACCTTTGAGCAACTGCTGACGCAGGTTTGCCAGACATGGCCGCAACATACCCGCAATCTCCGCCAGCCGAAGACATGGCCGGAGTCTTTCTGTCTTGGAGAAGACCGCCAGCCAGCCATGCCATCACCGGTGGCAAGGAAGGTGGATTTTACGCAAGGACGTCTGCCACCGACGCTGATGCCGGTAATGAGTTCTGTCGACCGGGAAACCCGCCAGCTTCAGCTTTTGCTGGTCATGGGCGTGGATGACTCTCTGGGCGGTGTTGTCCGGCTTAATGGTACGCTGTATCCTGCGTTTGCCGTCCCCACAGCCGACAACAGCCAGCTGGTAATCAATGCTCTGACCGACAAAGGTTTACGATTTGCCGGTTATGGTGAAGCGGTAAACCACGATGCTGACAGTCCGGCACGCCCTGCGCCAGAACTTATGCTGTTTCATCTGAAAACCCGTGAGGCACCGCTTTTTGCTGCCGTCAATACACCAGAAAAACAGCCGGATCATTTGTTCCGCTCGCTGGGTTTTAATCGCACCTGGGACGAATGGCAGCGCGAGGAATATGCACGAACACGCGTCTCCGACAGGAAACATGAGCGCGGCTGGTTACTTTAAAGCACTTTCCGCATACATATTTTTTATATGGGCGAAAACAGAATAATTCGTTTTGAGATAGAAAATTTCAACTCTAGTTGGTAGCGCAACGACCGTGATTCGGCAAACGGGAGAAAGACCGCGCAATAGCCGTTTCAGGTATGATAATAAAGCGATTGCTCAGACATTGAATTATGCTGAGCTGTCGGCAGTGGAATAACGACGCGTGAAGACCGTCATAACTAAAAAATGCCGGATAAATAAGGAAAATCAGTGGCTATTGGCGATGATGCTATCCGTGATGCTTTTTATCTTTTTACACAGCAAGTCGCTGAAATGGATAATGAATCACTCCCTAAAGACGTCTGGGGAACACCTTGTTTCACTTATTTGATGACTAGAAAACAATTTAACCAAATGAAGGTCATTTGTCAGAGGAATGGTTGGGATGTACCCACATCACCGGCGATACCTATCACTTGGAGTATGTTCAAGCATGTGCTCTCTGCTCGAAAATCGAAGGATAAATTAAGCTGGCAAGAATGCGCAGAAATCTTGGCAACTGCTTTTTCTGTGCAGAGTAATGTATACGTTAGCAGAGATTATTCAGAGCAGACGATTGTACTTAATGCTTCTTGTCGCATCAGCGTTGCAGGGGCAGGATTTTTCGCAATGGCGATTATTGATGTCTCTGAAAATAATTTGGCCCCCGTAACTGCATATCATGTGACGGAGGCCAAATGTAAAGCTATATCGCGAGGGTGATAGGAAGGACGCCCATTTAAGCAGCTCTCCTCAATTTAATGAGAATGAACCATAACGCCTAAATATTTCCCTTCATTGTTTCCTTTCGGATCTAGCAGCATCGGCGGTTTTCTGCTGTCTATCAAATCGCTAATTGTTTAGGAACATCAATGCTCCCACTGCCGAACATTAGAGGATTTCTCCGTTTATGGAATGTTCTTGCAGTACATTCAATCTACATCAATTGTGGCTATAGTACAATATTTATTGAGCGCAGCTAAGGCTAAACTCCCCGCGAACAGGGGCTTAAGATAGGGTGTGGAATGTCGCATTTTGTGACTTAGGGGCCTCATCTGCCTCAATTAGTTTTATCCGATTGGTACTGGTTGTTAGCGTAGAGTGATGACTATGGTCCAACTGGAACCCAAACGCTAAAGATGCTTTAAAGCTCTCTAAAGTTATTTTTACGCAGTTTTCCCCTCTCTTCCATCGCCACCATTACCAGATGTAAAAAAATGCGCCAGCGCGCGTTTTAGATGCCTTAAAATCGATTTTAGATCGTCATCTTGATCTGCTTGTCTTCCTTGAATCGAAAATGCAGTGCTGCAACCGTGCGCCCCTTCTTGATCGTCTCAACCGTCACAACCAGATCGCTTTTTTTATTCAGTTCCGTGATACAGGGTTTTATTAGTATCTTATTTAAGTCTCTGAATTGTTTGTATTTATTTTCAATGCCTAACATTGAACGAAAGTCATTAAGAGCAATAATTCTCTCTCCCGTACTGCGGAATTGCTGGAGAAGTTCGTATATTCTTATACTGTAACTGCTTGATAAACCTGATATATTTTTTATAACAACGCGCGTGAATTGCCCCTTCAGTTGCGTCAGATAAGGCATTACCGCGTCAGAGAAGGTTATTCGAGCCTTGGCCTCACCTTTAGCGTACTGTGCGCGATACTGGATCCAGCGGAACTCCTCACGCTTCTCGTCATCCTTGAGAATGATCGACCTGTCCCATAAACGATCGATCGCTTCCTGTAACTGAACCTCGGCATTTTTCCGCCCCATGTCAGGGAATGAATCAAAATATTCCGCGGCGGTAATGGTCATTGTTTTTTGCAATTCAGCATCAGCACCAGATTTCAATCGACTGATACACAGCAACAGAAAACGTTGTTCCTGTAGGGTCAGTTTGTAGCTGGCCTCAACTAGAGCATTCGACTTGTAGGCAATCAAGTCCGACATACAAAGCTCCCGTTCAAATGTGGTGATACTTTAATGTGCCCCACAAATAAGAAATGTGGAATATTTTTTTTTATATCCTCACATTTCTGTGAATAACACCTTAAATTCCTCCACCTTTACCTTAAATCCCTCCACCTAAACACCTTAAATTCCTCCACCTTTACCTTAAATCCCTCCACTTATACAAGTGTAATCCATTGATTTTAATAATGAATTTCACCCCTAAAACAAGTATTAAAAACAAGATCTTAAAAACAAGATCTAAAAACTTAACGGCGAGCCTGTGGAAAACTTAGGATGCCAAAAAGAAAAACTCAGTAAAAACAATGTGTTGCAAAAAAGTAGAATTGCAAATTCCGAATACTCCCCCTCCAGCCCTGTGGAAATCCAGTATTCATGCGGGTTCAGCGCGTATCACCTGCCGAAAAACCGTGCGTATGTGCTCAACCTGGCTACGGGTTCACTTCCGCTTCCTCGCTCACTCGCTCGCTAACGCTCGGTCGCTGGGGCTGCGGCGAGCGGACGGTGTAATCACCGTTCTGGCAGTGCCTCCAGCTCGTCAATCAGTGGCTGTATCCTGTTCAAGTCAGCCTGCCGTGTAACTTCTCTCCGCAGGAACGGGAGCAACCAGGCCCGCAACTGCACTTCCTCCGGCTTTCTGACCTTTGCCAGCAATGCTGCACCCACAACGACCTTCTGCGCTGTGTCCAGACTCCTGCTCTTCGCCTTCAGGCGCTGCAATCTGGCCTCAGCTTCGGCAATCTTCTGTTCGAGTGTTCTGCTCATTCCGTAACTCCGTGCGCGATGAAAAATCGCATTTTAGCGCGTCACTGGCAGTTTAAAAACTGAACTGGCATAATGCACGGCACATCACAAAGTGCGCACTTATACAATCTCCACTCCGTTTCGATTGTGTGCGCCCTGCGGGGCTGAAAGAAAACGACAAAAAGGCATTACGGCAGAAATGGCGATTTATCATCTCAGCATGAAAATCATTTCCAGAAACAGCGGCTACAGCGCCGTCGCTTCTGCTGCCTATCGTTCCGGTTCACTGATGCTTGATGAGCGTACAGGACTGACTCATGACTACACCCGCAAAAGCGGTGTGGCTGAAGCTGTGATTCTGACCCCCGCGACAGCCCCTGCCTGGTGTACGAACCGTGCCGAACTCTGGAATGCCGTTGAGAAGGCCGAACGCCGGAAGAACTCACAACTTGCGCGGGAAATTGAACTCGCCATCCCCCGCGAACTGCCGCAGGATGCCGCACGGGAAACCGTTCTCGCCTTTGTCAGAGAAAACTTTGTCAGTCAGGGCATGATTGCTGATGTGGCGTTCCATCACATGGATAAAACAAATCCCCATGCGCACATCATGCTGACCACGAGGGCTGTCGGACCTGCTGGGTTCGGCGGAAAGGTCAGGGACTGGAACGACCGGACACATGCCGAGACGTGGCGGGCATCATGGGCTGACCATGCAAACAGGGCACTGGCGAACGCCGGTTATCAGGAAGAGATAGACCATCGTTCATACGAGCGACAGGGGCTTGAGAAAACGCCTGGTATTCACCTCGGAAAGTCTGCCTGTGCGATGGAAAGACGCGGTATCGAAACAGAACGCGGCGAACAGAATCGTTTGATTAACAGGCTTAACCTGGAAATACAGATTTCCCGCACCGAACTCAGGAACGGCGGGCTGACAGAGCCAGCCCGCCGTGTGGCTAACCTTCTGAATATCGGGCTTCCTGACAACGCAACTTCGGACACACTACGTGACATCATCGAAGCGTTGCCGAAGGACAGTAACGCGGCATGGAAACTCACCAGTAATGCCATGTCGATGATGGCAGATATGCAGGCGACACGCAGACGCTGGGAAGAGCTGAACACCGAACGAAAGGAAGCGATGAGCCATGCTGCCAGACTGAAAAAATCATCGCCTTTTTCGTCCGGTTTTTCCCGTATTCCCCTGATGCAATGGGTTGCACCGGAATACAGTAGCGAACAGGGCAAAATCCAGTCGCTGAGTCAGCAAATGGAAAAATTGCGACAGCATTACCGGAAGGTGGAGAAACAGGACATTCCCGCGAGTCAGACGGCATTTGAAACACAGTGGCAGCAGTGGGGCGCATCCGGCCTTGCAGCTCTCAGAGCCCAGTTGCTTAAACGTGAAGAGGAATTGCGCCGGAAGGAGCAGGAGGATACGGGGTCTGACGCTCAGTGGAACGAAAACTCACGTTAAGGGATTTTGGTCATGAGATTATCAAAAAGGATCTTCACCT
>PPYF01527025.1_pt1 | contig 10127 bp, 10 predicted proteins | sample 1559871 | NCBI WGS metagenome assembly PPYF01 (sample SAMN08240021, study PRJNA423297) | Human gut metagenome, whole genome shotgun sequencing project.
GCAGGACGCTCCTTGCTGCGGCGCGGAAGTCGATAGAACCTAAGCCCCGGTATGCGCTCTGCCCTCCGGCAGCTTTGTTCAAGTGTCCGATAAGGATAACGGCACACCCGGTGCGCTCGGCAACATCGGCAAGGCGGCGGAACATGGGGCGTACTTCGTTTGCCCTGTTCATGTCGGTTTTCTCGCCCATGTACGCCTGTATGGGGTCAAGGATAATCAGCCGCGCCCCGTTTTGCGTGATTGCCTTTTCTATGCGCTCGTCGGAGAGGGTAAGCTCCCGCTTGGCTTCATCAATCACAAGCACGCGGTCAAGGTCGGCTTCGGCTTCTATCAAGCGGGGCTTGACGGTATCGCCCAGTCCGTCCTCGGCGGTCTGGTAAATCACTTGGAATGGCGGCAAGGGTTTCATTCCCGGCAGCGTTCCCCCGGTGGTGCAGGCGGCGGCAAGGCGTAGGGCAAAAGTGGTCTTGCCCTCGCCGGGGTTGCCTTGCACAATGGTTACTTTCCCAAAAGGGATATACGGCTCCCATAGCCATTCAACGGTCTGTGTGTCAACCTCGCTCATGCGGATAATCTCGACGGTTTCTTCTTGCGGCGGCTCTTTCAAGCCGTAAACAGCTTCCCGGATATACTTCCCGTCTGTGATTTCTGCCCGGTGCTGCAATACCTCGTTCCAGTCCTTAAACAGCGGCACAAGGCGGTGGACGGTCAAGCCCTCCGGTACAAGCTCCGCAAGGCGGCTGCAAGCGTCGTTTCCCACTTGGTCGCTGTCAAGGCAGAGGTAAACGGTCTTGATGTTTGGGCGGTCAGAGAGGAAACGCAACAGGGCTTTTTCTCCCACGCCGCCCAATGACAAATAGCTCTGCTTCTGCCATGCCTTTTTGAACAGGCAGAGGAAAGAGAGCAGGTCAACGGGGGCTTCAAAGACAAAAAGCCTGTCGCCCTCGCCCCGGTAGCAGAAATTAAAGGCTTTGTCGCTGCCTTTCACATCAAGCCGGAAGTTTCCCGCCGTCCCCTTGCTGTGGGCGTAACGCGGTATTCCGTCCTCGTCCCGCCCCACAAATACGGCGTTGTGGTGGGCTGCGTCCTCGTAAATATCGCCGCGGGCAAAGAAAATGCCCGTCACATCTTCATCAATGCGGCGGGCGGCTGTGAGGTAGTTCCTCGCTGTTCGATTGTCGGTGTTTGGGGGCGGTAGCCGGAAGTCGGATAGGGACGCGGGGCAAGGTCTGTCCGGCGGCGGTACGGCTCCCTTTTCTCCTGTGAGAAGTTCCACGGCTTCGGTGAAGCTCTTGCCGAAAAACTCCATGACAAAATCGACGGGGCCGCCGCCCTTGCTCTGGCTGTGCCTGTACCATTTGTTTCCCCGGACGGTCAAGCTGTCGTGCCGTTTCCAGCGGTATTCATTTCCGGCGCGGGTAAGCTGCTCGCCCTGTGATTGTAGGAAAGAAACAAGGTCGGCTTGGTTCGCCCGGTCTATCTGTTCTTGGGTGTAATACATGGTTGATACCTCTCTTTCTGTGGTTGAATTGTTCACAGATTTCAAATATAATGGGGTTAGCAAGTTGGATTTAAGAGGTGATCTTATGATTGATTTAATAGTTGATTTCCTTGCAACCATAGGTGATATAATTGTAGATATATGGGTAAATAAGATTGTAACAAAATTCAAAAAGAAATGAGTCGCCTTTTATCCATCCAATAGTACAGAGGGCGGACAAGCCGAACAGCTTGCCCGTCCTTTCCTTTATCGCTCCTGTTCCTGCCGCTTGGTGCGGCTCTGCGTCTGTGCCGGTTGGTCGGCGCGGAGTGCAATATCCACGCATTTGCGGATTTTTTGAAGCTCGGCAACTTCGGCGCGGGTATCTTTCAGCGTTTCATATTCCGCTTCCCGCTGTGCTTTGAGGGCGGTATATTCTTTCTCCCACGCGGAGATCGGCAGGGTTTTCACGCCCTCCGGCAAATGGGCATGGAGATAGCGGTTTGCCGCGTCCCATAGGGTAAGCTCGGCGCGGCGGGCTTCCGCAAACTTCTCCTGTTTTCCTTTCCAGCGGATTTGCCGATACTCGTCCTGTATGGGCTTGTAGGTTTGATAATTTCTGCCGTACTCCATGAGTTTTTGCAGCTCTTTCATGCGCTGCTCGGCGGTTTTCATTCCCTCCCGGATTGAATAGGCTTTATCGCTGACAGAGGAAAGAGAAGCGTCCAGCTCGTCAAGATTAGAGATACCATGCTCGGAAAGATAGTTGACCGCCGCCGCTATGGTTTTCAATTCATCGGCGGCGTGCTGCCTTTGCCAACTCTGCGAATACTTCCGGCTCTTTTCTCTCTGAACGCTTAAATATTTCATCAGCAGATTTGCAAGGCCGGGGGATTGCGGGGTCTGCTCCGGGGCGGTTTCCCGCGCTTTGAACAGTTCGCCAATCCATTCTTTGAGCTTTCCAATCTGCGCCCGGATTTCCCGGATAAGGCGGTTTGCCTTTTGGATATTCCGGTTCAGCTCGCCTTTCTCAGTGGCTATGCCTTTCTTCTCCATTTGACAGGCCGCCACGCCCATGTGGACGGTGGGCAGCTCGTCAATGCCGCGCTCGGCGTTGCTGCGGTGGTCGATACGCTCCAGGCTTCCGGCGCGTTCAAGGTAGGCGTTTGAAATATCCGCCCATGCCTTGCGCCACAAAAGCGCGTTGCCCTTGTCGTTCCAGCCTGTGAGGTCAACTTTGTGTGTTTTGTATCTGCCGCTTGGTAAGCGTATGCGCTCGCCGTTTTCGTCAAGGTCATATTCCTTTTGGGATTTCGCCGCCCATGCGCCGCGCTCGTCAAGGGGGCGCATGGTAAGCATGATATGACAATGGGGGTTGCCGCTGTCGGTGTCGTGAATGGCAAAATCAACGCACATTCCTCTGGAAACAAATTGAGAGGAACAGTATTCACGGACAAGCCGGATCTGTTCCTCTCTGGATAATTCTATGGGGAGTGCTGCGTCAATCTCTCTGGCAAGCTGGGCGTTCCCGGCTTTCTCGTAAAGCTCCACACTGTTCCATAGGGTAGCGCGGTCAGAGAAAGAGGGCGGGGCATGGGGCGGCAGTAGGATTTCCGTATGGACAACGCCGCGCTTGCGGGTGTAGTCATGGGTCATTCCGTCCCACTCGTTTGTGATTTTCTCGCCGCTTCGATAGGCGGCTGCGGCAACGGCTGACTTGCCTTTTCCTCGGCTCACAATGCCGATGTTACAGTGGTAAATGGCTATGGGTATCACCTCCCGGATAGGATAATAAAACCCGCAAAAATAGTACAGACGCGCAAGCGGGTGTACTGTTTTTGTGGGTGTGCAGGGATAGCCGCGTAAGCGGCGCAAGGGGTGCAGCCCCTTGTTGCGGCAAAGCCGCCATATCGGAGCGCGGGGAAAGTTCCCTGTGCGGAGATAAGCCCTCGGCAGAGCGCACACGCCCGCAAGGGTGTATAAGTGCGCCCTTTTCCTCGTCCGGCATGGCAATCAGCTCCGGCACAAGGCTCTCCATGAAGCCGCCGCGCTTGCAAAGCCTGTGGTTTCTCGCCTTGCGTTCCTCAACGGATAACTTCTGCCGCAACATTTTCTCCCGGTTTTCAAACTGCCGGATTTTCTTCTTGCCTTCCTCAATCTCGGCGGTCAATTCTTCGCGGGTTTTCTCTCTCGGTTTCGTCATGGCTGGTCGCTCCTTTCTGCCCGTAGGCATGGAAAAAGGGCAGTCGATTTTCTCGGCTGCCCTTGTGGATAATATATTTAGTTTTAATAAGCAGAACTTATAATTTCAAAGCTTAAATTCATATCAGCATTTGCGGCTTTTTCTTCATTTTCTATTGGTTGTATCACAAATTCAAATGTAGGCTCATAGTCCCCGTCCTGCAAGGTTTCTCCACCCAAAATCTCGATATGATACCAGCCATTTGCAAGTTCGACAATTGGCTTTTTATTCTGTCTGTAATAAGAAATTAGAGTTTTCACTTTTTCGGGAGTAAACTGTTTTAATATGTGCCATGTAAAAAGCATAAGCATATTATTATCCACTTTGAGGGAATAACCACTCCTTCTAAACTGCAATCGGCTTTCCCCTTTGCACAACTCCGGTTTATCACCAGAGAGATTAAACAATACGGTATAAGGATAGTTTTCAATGCCATTCATGGGGATAACAATACCTTCACTAAAAGCCCTATCCCCACTTTCATTTGTGGTAAATTCCGTTGCCAAATCGTCTGAAAGATTATTGGCTCTTTTCCAACTTTCCAGTAGTAAAATGTCACCAAGAATAAAATAATTAACAAGATCGTTTAATACTTCCGTAAACTTATATATCATAGTAAACCTCCTCAAAATTTCGATTTGTTGTTCTTTTTTCAAGAGAAGTATAGCACAGGATTATGAACAAATCCACCTCATTTCAGTCTGCTGGCGGCATTGTTTTCCTTGGCAAACTGCCGCGCTGCTTCCCGCCGTTCCTCACTGTATGGGGCGGTCAGACGGAAAGAGAAGCGGCCTTTCTCAATATCAAACTCCATGCAGCCCGTTTCCGGGTCTGCGTCGGTCTGCTGGCAGATCGCCGGATAACGGCGGCTGTATGCAAGCAGACGCTTTTTCAAGGCGGTGTTGTGGGTGCGGATATGGATAAGGGGGTCTTTCTCGTCAAACCAAATATCGGTGGTCTTTTCCTGCTTGGTAAGCCCTGTTCTCATAAACTCTCCTTTCTGCGCCCTTGTTACGCAATAGGGGCATTTTTCGGGTGTTTTCTCCGGCTCTTGACTTGGAGAAAACAGCGTTTTTGACGATAAAAACCGCCCGGACGGGGAATGGTTCGTCGGGGCGGCTGTTATCGCAAGATTTCTGTTTTTTCCGGCTCTTGACCGTTAAACATAGATTAGCTCATGCATTACGATTTCCTCGGCTCTCGCCTTGCAGTTGTTCATCAAACCTACCCATTTCATCGGGTCGGCGGCTTTGAGGGCTTCGGTGGCTCCCGCTTCTCTGGCAAGGCGGGGCATGAGGTAGTCCAGCATATCCCGCGCCGCCCGGTCTGTTTCCGCAAGGTGGGGGTATAGCTTCTCGCTGGCTACAAGGGCGGTATAAAGGCGGTGGCGGTATTGTTCCAGATAGGCTTTCCGCAGCCGCCCATAGTGGCCGATATGGGGCTTCGGGGTAATAGGGCGGTTCCCATTGTCAATCAATCTTCTCATGCGATTTGTTCTCCTTTCTCGTCCTGCTTCTTTTTGTGGTAGTTCTCCCGCCTTGCAGCAAGGAAGTTTTCATACCGGGCTTGGGCTTCGGGATTTCCGGCTGCGGCTTCCTCGTACATCTTCTGGCGGGATTTCTTGGTAGCTTCACTATGATATGCCCGCCGCCTCGCAAGCTCGGCTGCTGCTGCGGGGTCGGTTTCCGCTTGGGTTTTCAGTTCTTGGTAGGCGTTCTTCTTGCGGTTCCGGCTGGCTTCAAGGCGTTCCGTTTCCTCCGGCGTGAGTGGCTGGCCTGCGTCCAGTGCGGCGGCAAGCTCTTTGAGCGTCCGGGGCTTGGGCGGCTGTGCCGCTTTCTGTCGCTCATACCATGCCTTGTGCTGGCGGTTTTTCTTCTCCCTGTGGGCGGCAAGGCGCTCTGCTTCCTCCGGCGTGAGGTCGGCTCCGGCCTTTTGCAGCGCGGCAAGCTCCTTTAAGGATTTCGGCTTCGGGGGCTTGGGCGGCTCGGCGGCTTTCCGTTTCTCCCGCCATTCCTTTTGCCATACCCGGTTATGGGCTAACCGCGCTTCGCCTGCCGCCTGTTCCTCCGGGGTCAGCAAGCCCGCTTTCTTCCTCGCGGTAAACTCCCGCTTCTCTGCCTTGCGCTTTTCCTCCCGCGCTTTGGCAAGCTCCTGTGAATGGGCTTCCTTTGCCGCCTGTTCCTCCTGCTGGCGGCGTTGTTCCTCGGCTTCCATTGGGGTAACGATATGGGCGGGGACTTCAAACGCGCCGATGAAGTTGAGGTAAATATCTATCCTCTGGCGGCGGCTGTTCCCGCGCCCCTCGCCCTCATGGACAACGACTTTCTCGATAAACTCGTTGAGCATGGGCGTTGTCAGCTCGGAAAAGTCGGTGTAGCGGCTCACAAGCTCGATAAACTTATCTGTTTTCAGCCTGTCGGCGTTCCAGCTCTCGATTGCTTCCTGCCATTGTGCGATAGCGGCTTCCAGCCCTGTCTGTTCCTCGTCGTATTCGGCAAGCAGACGGGTAAAGTGCTTATCGGGTATCTTGCCTGTGGCGTTGCCCTCGTATAGCTTCTTTACAAGGCCGTCCAGCTCCTTACACCGCCGCTGTGCCTTGCTCACTTTCTGCCGGTACTCCTTGACGGCGTTCTCTTGGTGCTGGTCGGACGCTTCCCGCACACGCTCGATAAACTCCGCTTCATTGTGCCGCACATACCAGCTCACGCGCTGGATTGCAGCAAGAATGGCGGCTTCCATTTTCGCGGTGGGGATATAGTGCATGGTACAGTCGCGGGTAAGCTGGCGGTAGCTGGAACACACAAAAGCGTCGTCCAGATACTTGCCTTGCACAAGGCTGCTGCGGTGGGTCAGCTTCGCGCCGCAGTCGGCGCAGTAGAGAAGCCCGGTCAGGCGGTTTGGGGTGTTCTGCCGCTTGGGAGCGCGGCGTTTTGTCCCCATAAGCCGCTGGACGGTGTTCCATGTTTCCTCGTCCACAATGGCGGGAATTTCCCCGTCAAAAATATACTGTTCCTCCGGCGCGGTCTTGCGGGTACTTTTGGTCTTGTAGTTCTCGCAGACGGTTTTCCCTAAAACCTTGCGCCCTGTGTACTCCGGGCGTTTGAGGATATAGCTGATAGTTGTCGTTGACCATGCGTAGGGGTCTGTGTACTTCGCCGCCCGGACGGGTGCGCCTATCCGCTTCCAATGCTCGGACGGGATAGGGATTTTCTCGGCGCGGAGTGCCCTTGCTATACTGGCGATACTCTCCCCGGCAACAACGCTGTGGAAGATACGGCGCACAACGGCTGCGGCTTCCTCGTCGATTACCCATTCGCCCTTGTTCTCTTTGGACGCAAGGTAGCCATAGCTGACGCTGCCGGAGCAGCGCAAGCCCTTTTCCATTCTCGACTTGAAAACGGTCTTGATTTTCCGGCTGGTGTCGGCAACATACCACTCGTTTATCACATCTCGGAAAATTGACATTATATCAAAGCCGTTAGCGGTATCAAGGTTGTCATTCGCCGCAATAAAGCGTACATGGTACTCATCAAAGGTGCGCTTCAAAAGCCCCACTTCGACAACATCACGGCCAATCCTGCTTTGGTCTTTGATAATGACCGTAGCCACATTTCCCGCCCGGATTTCTTCCAGCATAGCGTCCAGCCCCGGACGCTTGAAAGTAGTTCCCCGCACTCCGTCATCGGTGAAGTGCCGGATATTCGTAAAGCCGTTCTTTTGGGCGTAGTCCTCCAAAATACGCTTTTGGTTTTCTATCGACACGCTTTCCCCGGCTCGCTCATCGTCATGGGAAAGACGCTCGTACAGGGCTGTGATTTTTCCCTTGTCCGGCTGTTTCTTCATGGGGTGTAACCTCCTTTCTTGAGGGTTCGCGCTCCCTTTATCCTTATTGTAAATTACCATTTGGGTCGGTCAAGACGTAGGAAGAATGAAGCTGCATTAAATTAGGCTTTACGAAAAACCTTGTCTTGCCGCTGCCGCTGCCGCCGATCACCACGACGTTTTTATTTCTCGCATATTTCGGCTGCTTCGGGCGGCTGTTCATGGTAAGGCGTTCGGTCTGCGTCAAAATGATGTTGTTCTGAAAATCCGGGTCGATGTAGGGCTTTATATCTTCGGCGTTGCCCCAACGTGCGCTGCCGTATTCTGCGCCCTTGCGGTATTTCTTTGCGTTTTTCCCTTTGACATAGACAATCAGACGGATAACCACCGCGCCGACAATGCCGATAAGCAAATCCAACGGGTGAACGCTCGGCAAGGCATTTGAAAACGCTTCGGAAAATCCCTGTGTGATATTGAGTATCTTTTCGGAAATATCCGCGCCGGGGGCAAGCCGCACCGCCTGTCCCACCTTATCAAAGAGATAGACAAAGAACACATAGGGGATATTCGGGATTATCAACTTTTTGTAGTTCATCTGCTTCATATCTCGCGCCCCCTGTCTATTTTCTTTACCTTGTCGCGGGCGGCGTTAAGCTGCTTCGCCTTGTCCTTTGCTGCGGCAAGGGCTTTGCGGATAGAGGGCTTTTTATCCCTGTTCAGCTTCTTTGCGGAAAACTCTTGAAACGCTGCGGTCATAACGTCCGCGTCCCTGCCTTTGAAAAACACAAGGTAACGGGTCTGTTCGCCCTTAACCTTTTTCAGCGAAAAATCTATGTTGTACTTCTTCGCGGTACTCTCAAAGGCTTTGATATTGCTGTCGGTGATCTCGATGTTGGAAACACCCGCATTTTGCTTCATAAGCTGCCGCATGGTCTGTTTCCCATGCGGGGCTTTGCTTTTCTGCTCCAAAAACTTCTTGATTGCTTTCTGCAACGCCTGTTCGGTAAGCCTTGCCGCGCCTTTTCCCACATTGACGGATAGGGCAATCGTTTTTTGGGTTACTTCCTCCTGCAAGGTATCAACTCCTTTCCCGGTAAACTGCGGCTATGCTCATTTGCTGCCGTAAAAGTCGTGATTGACAAGGGCGGTATAGTAGCTGTCAATGGTACTCGGTGCGTTGAACAGCACCGCTTTTAGATACTGCTTGATGTTGCGGATTTTGGTTGTGTTCTCCCTCATGCAGTCCAAAACAAACTCAACGTGGCTGCTATTCAGCTTCATAAACTTTGATTTGACAAGTTCGGCGGGGTAGTCGTCCCCGGCGATACGGATTGTCTTTCGGGCTGTGCAGACGGTTTCCAGCATGATTTCTACAATCTCGTCCAAACGGTCTTTATCCATTTTGGGGTCTTGAATGAGAATGTCATAGTCGATGTTGTCTTTGATGATTTCCCGATAAATCTCTATTGCGCTGTTTGTTTTCGCTTCCGTTCTTTTCCTTTCCGGCGGCGTAGCCGCTTCGTCCTGCTCATAAGGCAAGGGATTTAGGGAATGGAAAGGAATGGAATGGGTACTTGATAAATCAGTAATTGATTGTTCTTTACTTGATATATCTTTATTTAATTGCGTTGGATTTTCCAACGTAGGTTTTTCCAACGTAGGTTTTTCCAACGTTGGATTATCCAATGTTGGATTTTCCAATGTAGGTAAATCCAATATAGGCGGCTGTCCGCCGCTGGTAGCTGCTTCCGGCTCTCGCGGCTGCGGCTGCTCGTATATGACGTAATCTGCGCCCCGCAAGCGTCCCTTTTCGTCGCGCTCCCGGCTGCGCACGATATATCCGGCTTTTTCGAGTTCCTTTACCGCTTCGCGGATTGCGTCGATCTTCTCCCGGTTGATATGGGATAAGCCCGCAAGGGTATAATCCCAATCTTCGGGCAGCGAAAGCATTTGCGACAACAAGCCCTTTGCCTTTAAGGACAATTCCTTGTTTCGCAAGTGGTGGTTGCTCATAACGGTATATCCCGTATTTCGCTCCACTCTGAAAACTGCCATATTTCCTCACTTCCTCTCTTGGTATGCGTGGACAATTAGAAAGCCGTTTTCGGCTGTTTTGGTATTGCAATATGCCCTTTGCCGTTTTCGCGTCTGCAAAGCCGCATGGCACAAGGGCTTTTGCCCGTCTATTTGTCCATGCTGGCGTGCGTTTTCCGCGTCCTTTTGCCGGGGCAATAGGGACACTCTTTGAAAACGCAAAACTCATATTTCCACCCGGGGCGGTAGAAACGGCAAGTGCCGCAATCTTCATCATCTCCGGCACAACCGGATTGATAGCGGTCAAATCCCGGCTTCTGCTGCATGAGCAATTCAAACGCCCGCTGCTTGCCCTTTGTGAAATACATTCCGGCTGCACCTCCTTTCCTGCGGGCATAAAAAAACGGCGTTACTTTCTCCCCCAAAGGGGTTAAGGTAACGCCGTTTGTGTGCGTATTCAGTTTTTAACACATTCCCTGTCTATCCGCTGTCCGCAAAACCATTGATTTTATTAGCTTTTTGCCGCTATCGCTATCACACCTCATTATT
>PPYF01639337.1_pt1 | contig 10127 bp, 9 predicted proteins | sample 1559871 | NCBI WGS metagenome assembly PPYF01 (sample SAMN08240021, study PRJNA423297) | Human gut metagenome, whole genome shotgun sequencing project.
ACTTCAAAAGCTGTAATCGTGAAATCTTCCAATTCCATTGTCTCACCTTTGTGCAGATAGTGTACGCAGGTCGATAATTTCTCGGTCATGCAATAACTTTTGTTGATTCCTGCATGTACTTCCGGAGTGGAGTAAACAGGAATTCCAAATTTCTCTCCTAAATGCCCTACTGCTTTGATGTGGTCGGCATGATCGTGTGTTATGAATACTGCCTGGATAATATCCAGTCCGATTCCAAGTTCTTTTAATGTTTTTTTTATTGTACGGATGCCAATGCCTGCATCCACCAATATGCCATATCTGTCTGTTCCGAGAAAATAGCAGTTGCCGCTACTTCCGCTTGCGAGACTTATAAATTTGATTTTCATTTTGTTGCTCTCCCAATTCTAGTGAATCCCCACGTTTTTTGTGTTAAAAGAGCCGCAAATATACATAAAAAAAGGAGGAAATAAAATAGAAACAGGCTTTTTCGGAAAGATGATTTAGCGGATATTGTTTTAAAAGAATGCCTGGAATCTGGATTATGGAATACGTAGATAATAACCCTTTCCTCTGACTGTTATTAATTTATATTCTTGGAATTCTTTTAAAACTTTCCGGATTGATTTGATGTGTGCATCTATTTTTTCATTGGCATTATCATCCGTAGGCCAGAAACTCTTTTTTATTTCTTCACGGCTTACGCAAGTTCCTGCTAAGTCATAGTTTACCCATGCTTGTACCTTGATGTTCTGGGTGATATCTACTATGTATCGGGGAGTATTGTATGCCGTTCGGGGAATTGCAGAACTTTGGTCGCTGTGTTGGGAAATGGATTTGTTATAATAAATAGTTCCGGTCCTGCCGGTTATGCCATGATCGGATAATATTTTTCTAAAGGTTGCATTTAACTCATCGGGCTTTATGGGTTTTAGTTGGGATAGAATGTATTGGTTCAGCATACGTTTGGCGGTCTGCTCGTCCAGACTGTCTTTAAAAGTATAGATTGTTTTTCCTTGTCTGGTTCTTATGGTGTAGCTTTTTACTTTTTGGTGTAGGCTGGGAGCGATAGTATACATTTTTATATCCCAGTTTGTAGGTTCGGGATGATAATAGCTGATGTAGGCAAGTCTTTCATTGTAATCTTCCGTAATGGCGGATTTGAAAGCGTGGTCTATTTGGGTATTCACTCGTTCGGCACTATTATGAAAAGCGATATAAACAGTATATAGAACGGTGATGGTGACTGCCATAAATAAGATAATGTGTGTTTTTGCCCTTTTCATCGTATGAATTTTGAATGCAAAAGTAAATAACGTTAAGGAAAAAACAGGTGTTTTATCTGATCTTTTTCTGAAAAAGGAGAAAATTCAGAAAGAGTTCAGATAAATATTTTGCAGAGATACAGGCTTTTCTTCTTCTTTGCGTCAGCAAAATATTTTGCGAATCAATAAAAGCAAGAAACGTATGAGAACAAAAGCTGTTTTATTTTTTCTCTTGTTATTGCCGGTGTATGTGGTGAATGGCCAAGATGACAAGAGAGAGTATTTGAAAAAGGTGTTGGATAATTTAGAGCAGATTAAGTCAGCAACGTATAAAGTAGAGAGCGAAGTCTGGAATCCTGGTGATACAATTCCTTCCAGTATTAGAAAATATATAGTGAAAGAGTTCGATGATCCGGCTGATTCTACGATAGGGGCAAGTTTTGTGAATTTGGGAACAGATGATGGTAAAGAGTTCCAATTCGGTTATAATGGTGAAGTACGTGTGTTGGTGAATCATGCTGTCAAGGAAATAAAAATCGATAATTTTACCACCAGACCGTTACCTTTCAGACCGTTGACCCCACCTTTCTTTAATTATTGCAAGAATATTGTCAGGTATGCTTTGGAAACAGAAGACAGCATAGTTACCACATTGGAAGATTGTGGGGATTATTTTCATTTTAAACTTGTCATAAACGAAGATACACAAGTGGAGTTCTTTGGTAAAGCTTATCACATGCCTCCACCTCCTTTTTATGTAGAGCCGACCTCTATTTATGAACTGTGGATTCACAAGTCGAATGGTTTGCCTTATAAGAAACGGAGAGCGATGTCCCATAATATATCGGTGGAAACTTGCTGTAATGTGGAAATAAACAAAGAAACAATTGACAGGTTTGATGTTTTCGATTATGTTCCGCAAGGTTATGAAACAAAAAAATATGATTATGGCGCTCCTTCCAGGAATATGGCCGCTAATCTGACGGGTAAGAAAGCACCAGAATGGACATTGAATGATATAAAGGAGCGTCCCGTGTCATTGAGTGATTTGAAAAGTAAGGTCATCTTGGTAAATATAACAGGAATAGGCTGTGGAGCTTGCCAGGCTTCTATCCCTTTTCTGAAAGAACTGAAAAGAAAGTACCAAGAAGAAGATTTTGAATTGGTAGCCATTGAAAGTTGGAGCCGGATGCATTCACTTCAGAATTATGCAAAGAGAAAGGAATTGAATTATATGTTTTTGGATGGAGATGATAAAGTGATAGAAGATTACCGGACGGGTGGGGCGGCTCCGTACTTTTTTATTTTGGATAAAGAACGGATTATACGGAAAGTCATCCGAGGATATGGCATGGGAAAAACCGACAAGGAAATAACGGAGGCTATAGAAGAATTGCTATGACTGGAATGAGGATGGAACAAAAAGTGAAAACTTTTGCAGACACATTTGTTCCATCCTCATTTATTTATATTCAGCATTCTGACGGTTGTCAGAATTGGAAGAACTTCTTGGCATTATTATAGCAGATATCTTCCACCATCTGATTGACGCGTTCTATTTCGCAAGCAGGGATTTCGCCGTTTTCCACATCATTACCCAGCAAGTTGCACAAAGTACGGCGGAAATATTCGTGACGCGGATAAGACAGGAATGAACGAGAGTCTGTCAGCATACCTACGAAGCGGCTCAACAAGCCTAACAATGACAGTGCATTCATCTGCTTTTCCATACCGTCTTTCTGATCGAGGAACCACCATCCGGAACCGAATTGAATCTTGCCTGGAATTGTGCCATCCTGGAAGTTGCCTAACATGGTGGCAATTACTTCATTGGCGCAAGGATTCAAGTTGTAAAGGATAGTTTTGGTCAGTTTTCCTTCTGTATTCAGGCGGTCAAGGAATTTAGCCATCGCTTTGGCGGTGGTAAACTCACCGATTGAATCGAAACCGGTATCAGGTCCCAGAAGTTTGAACATCTTGGTGTTGTTGTTGCGGATTGCTCCATAGTGGAACTGCTGGGTCCAGCCTTTTTCCCAATCCATTTCCCCAAATACGATCAGCATGGCTGATTTGAATTTCAGAATTTCTTCCTTGGTCAGTTCTGTACCACCATATACCTTATTAAATATAGCATTGATTTCAGCATCAGTATAGTCTTCAGCATAAAACTCTTCAATTCCGTGGTCAGACAATTTACAACCTTGTTCAGCAAAGAAGTCATGACGTTTCCGCAAAGCAGCCACCATGTCATCGAAAGAAGATATCGTGACACCGCTTACAGCAGACAATTTTTCCATATAAGCACGGAAATCAGCGGGAACTTCTACTGCCATCGCCTTGTCCGGACGCCAAGTGGGAAGCATTTTAATTTCGAATCCGCTTTCACGGGTTTTGATGTGATATTCCAATGAATCTACCGGATCATCGGTTGTACAAACGGTTTCCACATGATAACGACGCATCATGCCTCGTGCGGAGTATTCCGGTTTGGCAAGCTTTTCATTACATTCATCAAAAATCTCGCGGGCAGTTTTCGGATTCAATACTTTATTGATTCCAAATGCGGTTTTCAATTCCAAATGAGTCCAATGGTATAATGGGTTGCGGAAGGTATAAGGAACTGTTTCCGCCCATTTTTCAAATTTTTCCCAGTCCGTGGTGTCTTTACCGGTACAATAACGTTCGTCCACACCGTTGGTACGCATGGCACGCCATTTATAGTGGTCTCCACCCAACCAGATTTCTGTCAGTGACTTAAACTGATAGTCATCAGCAACCATCTGGGGAATCAGGTGGCAGTGGTAATCGATAATAGGCATTTTAGCCGCATGTTCATGATACAACTTCTGCGCAGTTTCTGTCTGAAGCAGGAAGTTTTCATCCATAAAGTTTTTCATAAGTAGTCTTTTTATATCTATATAATTGTTGTTTATTTTGACTTTCAGTAAAAACTCATTCTAAAAAAGATGTCAAAGAGCATCTCTTTAGATTTATTAACCGTTATCGAACACGAAAGTAGAAATTTTATTTGGAATAACAAAATTATTTGTATCTTTGCGGCGAAGATTTAAAGATTTTAAATGCTTGGTTCAATGATGATATATAAAAACTTAAATATATATTACCATTTAAAAGAAAGCATGAATACTATGAGTACACAATAAAATCTGATTCGTCTTCAATAAGTACAGGTATGGATAAACACATAATATAATTAAAAATATGAAAGCATTAAACAAGGAGACAGCAGCAAAGACTCAACGTCCCGAAAGAATCATTCAATTTGGTGAGGGTAACTTCCTGCGTGCGTTTGTGGATTGGATTATCTACAACATGAACGAAAAAACTGATTTCAACAGCAGTGTGGTGGTGGTTCAACCTATTGAAAAAGGTATGGTTGACATGTTGAACGCACAAGATTGTCTGTATCATGTAAACTTGCAGGGTTTGGATAAAGGACAGGTGGTAAACAGCCTGACAAAAATTGATGTGATCAGTCGTGCCTTGAATCCTTATTCTCAGAATGATGAATTTATGAAATTGGCGGAACAGCCGGAAATGCGTTTCGTTATCTCTAATACGACAGAGGCCGGTATCGCTTTTGATCCTGCCTGCAAGCTGGATGATGCCCCTGCTTCATCTTATCCGGGCAAACTGACCCAGTTGCTGTATCACCGTTATAAAACGTTCAATGGTGACAAGAGCAAAGGTTTGATAATTTTCCCTTGCGAATTGATTTTCCTGAACGGCCATAAACTGAAAGAAACCATCTATCAATATATTGATTTGTGGAACTTGGGTGAAGACTTCAAGCAATGGTTTGAGGAAGCTTGTGGTGTCTATGCTACTTTGGTAGACCGTATTGTGCCGGGATTCCCCCGCAAAGATATCGCTGCTATTAAAGAAAAATTGCAGTATGATGACAATCTGGTGGTACAGGCAGAAATCTTCCATTTGTGGGTAATTGAAGCTCCGCAGGAAGTCGCCAAGGAATTCCCTGCCGACAAAGCCGGTTTGAATGTATTGTTCGTTCCGTCTGAAGCTCCTTATCACGAAAGAAAAGTTACTTTGCTGAACGGTCCTCACACAGTGCTGTCTCCGGTAGCTTATCTGTCTGGAATCAACATTGTGCGCGAGGCTTGCGAGCATGAAGTGGTAGGTAAATACATTCATAAAGTTATGTTCGATGAGTTGATGGAAACCCTGAACCTGCCGAAAGAAGAATTGAAGAAGTTTGCGGAAGATGTTTTGGAGCGTTTCAACAATCCGTTTGTTGATCACCAGGTGACTTCTATCATGCTGAATTCATTCCCTAAATATGAAACTCGCGACCTCCCGGGCTTGAAAGTTTATCTGGAGCGTAAGGGTGAGTTGCCTAAAGGCTTGGTATTGGGACTGGCGGCTATCATCACTTATTATAAAGGTGGTGTTCGTGCTGACGGTGCTGAGATTGTTCCGAACGATGCTCCTGAAATCATGAATCTGCTGAAAGAACTTTGGGCTACAGGCTGCACTCAGAAAGTGGCGGAAGGCGTGTTGGCAGCAGAATCTATTTGGGGTGAGAACTTGAACAACATTCCGGGTTTGACCGCCGCAGTAAAAGCTGATCTTGACTCTATTCAAGAAAAGGGTATGCTGGAAACAGTAAAGGGTATTCTCTAATCAGATTAATTGTTAGAAATAGTTTATAAATTCCTTGAGGGAGATTTGGTTATAAAACTGAGTCTCCCTATTTTTGTATCTATACAAGATAGATGTGGCATATGGAAAAACAAGAATTCAGACCCGGTTATCCTTTATGGATTTGGGCAGTTATTGCTATTATGTTGGTGGCGTGTACATGCCTTTTTATAGCGCATGGAAGATATGCATCTTTGCTGGTCTTGACTCCTCCTCTGTTGATAACGGGGGTAAGGTTATTGTCTGTTTATACTATTACTCCTGATTCTTTTACCTTAGCTATAAGAGGGATGAAGCCTCGGCATGTTTTTCCTTTGCAAAACATCACAGAGATAGAAAAGGAGTACACAAAGTCTGGTAAACTCAAGTCGATTGTGATCCGTTACCGGAAAGAAGGAATGTACCACAATTTTTTAGTTATCAAGAAAGATGATGTAAATATTGAAGGTATTCTGAACGCTATTTTGCACTATCATCCTTCCGTGTCTGTTCGTTAAAGATGATCATTAAGGAAAAATAAGGAAATACTCTTCTTTTCAGTTCCGCCTGATGGGAAGAATGATATTCTTCGGCTGTCGATATATTTTCAAAATAATGATAACTGTATTGGGGGTGGGACTCCATGTAATCCTGTACTATGTCTGCACATTGAGATAATTTCATGATAACCGGCACATGATGATGGCTCAGATACATGTCCAGTTCGTCCGAAGTAATATTGCCCGGAATAATGACCAGTCTTTCTTTTTGGCTGATGAGATGTAGTTTTGCGGCCGCTTCCGCAGCGATGAATGAAGGAATACCGGGAAGTTGCTCTACGGGGATTCCATTTTCTTCGAGGAGATCCAGTACATAGTGAACGGAGGCGTAAATTCCCGCATCGCCTTCTACTGCTACCGCCAACCGTTTTCCTGCTTTTTGTTCCAGCCTCATTTCTTCGAAAAGTTGCCGATAGACTTTGATTGCTTTTGTTCTGTCTTTGCTCATCGGGAGCGAGAATAGGTGTATATCTCCTTTGATGCCTAGCTTATGTAACAGGGTGGCGGCACGTGACAAGATTTTGTCTGGCTCCCGAACCGTTGATGGACAATATATTATGTCTGCTTGCTGTAAAGCATGCAATGATTTCAATGTAATCAGTTCGGCATCACCGGGTCCTAAAGAAACAAAATAGATCGGACGACTCATCTTTTGTAGGTATTTACAGTTTTTAAGCACGCAAAAGTGCTGAAAAATTCCGTATAAAGCAAGAGAATTGATTACCTTTGTTGGCTGAAAAACAGAAAAGAACATGAAAAAACTAATATGGGCTTCGGGCCTTTTGTTATTATTGACTGTTACAGCCTGCCAAAATAAGCACAAACAGGGCTCCGGGAATCTGGAACATAAGACATTGACAGATTCTTCTATTGTGAAGATTATTCCGGAATATGCCCAAGGGTTTAAAATAACCTATACGGATCAGGCTTGTCTGCTTGACATTCAGGACCCTCAGAATAAAGAAAGTCAGTCTTTTCATTATGCTTTGGTGCCAAGAGGTGTGGAAGCGGAAAACATACCTGCGGATTATACGGTTATTGAAACTCCCATACGAAGCGTTATCTGCATGACTTCCCTGCAACTTTCCAATTTTATCAAGTTGGAAGAGCTGGATGCAGTGGTGGGTATCACCAGTACACGTCATTTGTTTAACAAGAAAATAAATGATCGTTTGAAAGATGGAAGCATTCATAAGATAGGTATTGAAGGGAATTTCGATAATGAGGTGATTATGAGTGTAAACCCGGATTTGATTTTGATCTCTCCTTTTAAACGAGGGGGGTACGATGCTTTGAAAGAGGTAGGCATTCCTTTGATGCCGCATTTGGGATATAAGGAAATGACTCCTTTGGGACAGGCTGAATGGATAAAGTTTGTGGGCTTGTTATTGGGAAAAGAAGAAAAAGCTAATGAGCAGTTTGCCGCTATTAAGAAAAGATATAACGAGCTGAAGGAACTGACCGGTCGGGTGACAAAACGCCCGGTGGTATTCAGTGGAGAATTGCGGGGCGGCAATTGGTATGCTGTAGGAGGGAGGAGTTTTCTCGCACAATTGTTTAAAGATGCCGGTGCCGATTATTTTTTGAAAGACGATGAACAGTCTGGAGGAGTCACCCTCGATTTTGAAACAGTTTACAGCCAAGCGGCAGGTGCCGATTATTGGCGTATTGTGAATAGCTATCAAGGAGAATTTTCTTATAACACGTTGAAAGAGGAAGATGCCCGTTATGTTGATTTCAAAGCATACAAAGAGAAAGGGGTGATTTATTGTAACATGCGTGAAAAACCTTTTTATGAGAGTATGCCTACAGAACCGGAAGTTGTTCTGGCAGATTTGATTCAAATCTTTCATCCGCAGCTTTTGTCCGGTCACCAACCGGGATATTATGAATTGCTTAAATAGGAAAATAGTATATGAAACGACCTGTTGCATTTTATATGCTGCTAATTATGGCTTCTATTTTTCTGTTTTTCTTCCTGAATCTGGTATTAGGTTCTGTTTCCATACCGCTTCGTGCTGTGTGGAATATCCTTTGGGGAACAGGGAATGAGTCTGTTATCTGGCAAAATATTATTTGGAAATCACGGGTACCACAGGCGCTTACCGCATTGGTGGCGGGGGCGGGGCTCTCTGTCAGCGGTTTACAGATGCAAACTGTTTTCCGCAATCCTTTGGCCGGTCCGTCGGTACTGGGCATCAGTTCGGGAGCCAGTATGGGAGTTGCTTTTGTGGTGCTTCTTTCGGGCAGTTTGGGTGGTGTTGCTTTGAGCAAGCTAGGCTTTATGGGGGAAATAGCCCTTACCATAGCAGCTATTGCAGGTTCACTTTCCATTATGGCACTTATTGTTTTCGTTTCCCAAAAAGTAAGGGGCAATGTTACTTTGCTGATTATCGGTGTGATGATTGGTTACATAGCCAATGCGGTGATAGGTGTGCTGAAATTTTTCAGTGTGGAGGAGGATATTCGTGCATATGTCATTTGGGGGTTGGGAAGTTTTGCCCGTGTATCGGGAGATCAGATGACTTTATTTATATGTATCATGGTGGTATTGTTGCCACTTTCCTTCCTGCTTGTCAAAACATTGAATCTTTTGCTGCTGGGAGATGCATACGCACGGAATCTCGGATTGAATATAAAACGTGCCCGTCTGCTTGTCATTACTTGTTCGGGAGTATTGGTAGCTATTGTTACCGCATATTGCGGTCCGATTATTTTTCTGGGGCTGGCCGTTCCGCATCTTTGCAGGGGAATGTTCCGCACATCCGATCATCGTATTCTGATGCCTGCTTCTTTACTGGCAGGTGCGTCATTGGCATTGGTATGTAATCTGATTGCCCGTATGCCCGGTTTCGAAGGTGCATTGCCGGTAAATTCGGTGACGGCTTTGGTAGGTGCTCCGGTAGTGATGTCGGTTTTATTCAATAAACGTCGCAATGAAATGAATGAGTAATGATGAATCAAGAAACTATACATATTCGGAAACTGACTACCGGTTATCCGGGTAAGGGGGGAACCAAGATTGTAGCGAAGGACATTGATGCTACTATCCGCAGTGGGGAACTGACTTGTCTTTTGGGGGCGAATGGAGTAGGGAAATCTACTTTATTGCGTACTTTGTCTGCCTTTCAGCCGCCTGTAGGAGGAGAGATAGAAATAATGGGAAAGAAACTGACGGATTACACCGATAAACAGTTGGCGACAGTTATCGGAGTGGTATTGACCGAAAAATGCAGCATCATTTGTCACGTTCTACCAACAAGACGATTTTTCTTTCCACCCATGATTTAGAGTTAGCTTTGCAGATTGCTGATAAGATTTGGCTGATGGATAAAGCCAATGGAGTGACTATAGGAACTCCTGAAGATCTTTCCATAGACGGATGCCTGAGTAATTTTTTCTCCCGTAAGGGAATTGTTTTTGATATGGAAACCGGACTGTTCCGCATTGACAATGAGTTTGAAAAAGAAGTCCGTCTGGTGGGACATGGGAATAAGTATGCGATGGTACGGAAAGCCTTGCAGCGGAATGGTATTCTGGCAAGCCGGCGTGTTGAGTCCGATTTTTATATTGAAACGGGAGATATGACTACCAGTGGATATATTATCCACCCGGTAGCCGGGAGGACGATAAAGGTAGATACCATAGAGGAATTGTTAGAACA
>PPYF01130596.1_pt1 | contig 10119 bp, 10 predicted proteins | sample 1559871 | NCBI WGS metagenome assembly PPYF01 (sample SAMN08240021, study PRJNA423297) | Human gut metagenome, whole genome shotgun sequencing project.
ATTTTACCCAAGATTTAACGGTTCCTCCCGCGAAGAACGATCCTCCGGCCGGTTGACGGCCGGGCGGATGGAGAGCGCAGGCAGAAAGAAAAAGGAGAGGTTCCATGAAGTCATTGGGGTTGATTGAAGTACCAAGCGTTACGGCGGCGGTGGATGCGCTGGATATTATGTGCAAAACGGCCGATGTGGAGTTTGTCACTTGGGAAAGAAAATTAGGAGGTCGGCTGGTTACCATTATTGTGCAGGGCAGTGTTTCCGCTGTAACGGAAGCGGTGGAGCACGCCAGGCAAGCTTGTATCAAGCCGCTGGTTGCCAGCGCGGTTCTTCCCAATCCGCATCCGGAGACCGTCCGGATGGTGGAACGAAGCGCCAGCAGAGGAAAGGGGTAGTCATCCATGCCGGAGCAGAAAAAGAAAACAGGAAGCGGAACAACCGGAGCCGTAGACGCGGAGCCGGCACAAAAACGGACCAGGACAAGAACTGCGTCTGTCCCGCCAAAAGCAATAGAAGCAAAACAGGAGCAGCAAACAATCAAGGAGGAGAAAAAAATGGAAAAACAAGCATTGGGTTTGGTAGAAACAAGAGGTTTGGTTGCCGCCATTGAAGCAGCGGATTCTATGCTGAAAGCCGCAAACGTGGAGTTGGTTGGTACGGAAAAAATCGGCAGCGGTTTGGTAAGCGTGATGGTACGCGGCGATGTGGGCGCGGTGAAAGCGGCAGTGGAATCCGGTTCCGCGGCGGCCGGCAAATTGGGTGAATTGGTTGCAACCCATGTGATTCCCCGGCCTCATGACGATGTGGAGAAGATTCTGCCTGTTTTGAAATAATCGGTTCTTTCCTGAAACGAGGGAAACCTCCTGCCGGCGTCCGGTCTGATCCGGATAGACGGTTTCATGGATTCTAGTAAGGAAAGTACGGTGGTTTGGAATGGACGAACAGAGTGTAGAACGAATTACGCGTTTGGTGATCGAAGCCATGGGCGGCAATCCCGAAGAAGAAAAGGGATTTGCCGTTCCCATTGGGGTATCCGCCCGCCATGTACACTTGACTCAGGAACATGTAGAGGCATTATTTGGAAAAGGGTATGAGCTGACCCGTAAGAAAGAACTGATGGGCGGGCAATTTGCGGCAAACGAAACCGTCACCATTGTGGGGACGAAGCTGCGCGCCATTGAAAATGTGCGAATTCTTGGTCCGGTACGGAAGGCTTCCCAGGTGGAGGTTTCTTTGACCGATACGATTAAACTGGGGGTATCTGCTCCGATTCGGGAGTCCGGAGACGTAGCAGGTTCCGCGCCCATTGCCATTGTGGGTCCCAAAGGCGTTGTTTATTTGACGGAGGGCTGCATTGTCGCCAAACGGCATATCCACATGTCTCCCGCCGATGCGAAAGCGGCCGGTGTGAGGGATGGAGATCAGGTATCTGTCCGGGTAGACAATCAGCGTGGGACGATTTATACGAATGTACGGATCCGGGTAAATGAAAGCTTTACGCTGGAGATGCACATTGATACCGACGAGGCGAATGCTTCCCAAATCAAATGCGGGGACATGGGAAGGATTGTTAGGTGAGACAATGATCATTGGAAAAGTAATTGGCAGCGTGGTAGCAACACGGAAAAACGAAAGTCTGGTTGGCAGCAAATTTTTGGTGGTGCAGCCTTTGCAGGGGATGGCCTCCGGCAGCCTGGTGGCAGTCGATAACGTTGGCGCGGGTATCGGTGAAGTGGTTCTGGTGGCTATCGGAAGTGCTGCCCGCGTGGATTGCAAGATTGAACGCGCGCCTGTGGACGCGGCGATCGTGGGGATCGTCGACGATGCATCCGGAATAGAGGTGTCCTTATGACGTTGGAAGAATTGACTGCGGTAATGAAGCAAAATGGTGTCTGCGGAGCGGGCGGGGCCGGATTTCCCTCTTATGCCAAGCTGGACAAACGCGCGGATACCATTATTCTAAATTGCGCTGAATGCGAACCGCTGCTGAAATTGCACCGTCAGGTGTTAGCGCAGCATGCCTATGAAATTATGAACACGCTGGCCAAGATGGCTGCCCTTGTGGACGCGGAAAGGGTTATTATCGCGGTAAAAGCCTCTTATCACGAGGCGGTTCAGGCAGTAGAAGCCAATCTGCCGTCGTTTCCCGTGATTTCCATTGGTTTGCTGCCGGAAATTTATCCGGCGGGCGATGAGGTGATCACGATTTATGAAACCACCGGGCGTGTGGTACCGCCGGGACAGCTTCCCATTTCCATGGGGGTCTGCGTATTCAATGTGGAAACGATTTACAACGTATCCCGTGCTTTGGACGAGAAAAAGCCGGTTACTCATAAATACATTACCGTTGCCGGCGCGGTACGCCATCCTTCCACCTATCTGGCGCCCTTGGGGATGTCTTATCAGGAATTGATTGACCTGGCCGGCGGCGCTGCCGTGGAACGGCCCGCTCTGATTGCGGGAGGGCCAATGACCGGTGTTCTTTGTCAGCCATTCGATGTGGTAACCAAGACGTCTAATGCGGTATTGGTTCTTCCGGATAATCACCCGATGATTGTTTCTCGGCAAGCGAACGCTTCTATTGATCTGAAGCGGGCCATGTCGGTTTGCTGTCAATGTCAGATGTGTACGGATCTATGTCCGCGGCATTTGCTGGGCCATCCCATCCAGCCGCATGCTCTGATGCGCGCGGCATCCTGCGGCCAGCCGCAGGATCAATCCGCCTTTCTCAACACCATGTTTTGCTCCCAATGCGGATTATGTGAGTATTACGCCTGCATGCAGGGGCTTTCTCCCCGCAAATTAATCGGGACTTTCCGCAATGCGCTTCGGAAAAATGGCGTTACCCCTCCCAAGGGAGTGGAGGCCGCGCCGACAGCGCCGGACCGGGATGTGCGCCGTGTTCCCATGAGCCGGCTGACCGCTCGCCTGGGGTTGGCTCCCTACAACGTACCAGCGCCGCTGTCCGACTGTCCCGTGGAGACAAAACTGGTAAAAATAAAGCTTTCTCAGCACATTGGTGCGCCGGCGAAAGCAGTGGTACAGATAGGCGATACCGTTCGGGAAGGACAGCTGATCGGTGAAATCGAGGAAGGTAAATTAGGCGTACCCGTGCATGCTTCCCTGGCTGGGACCGTGCGGGAGGTTACGGATCAATATGTTGTGATAGCAAAAGCATAGGGAAGATGTGGGAAAGGATGAAGAAGGACCATGAGCAAAGCGATTGGAATGGTGGAATACAAGACGGTGGCAGCCGGTATGACCGCGGCTGACCTGATGGTCAAAACGGCAGAGATCGATGTGCTGGAGGCGCAAACGGTATGTCCCGGTAAGTATATCGTCATCGTTAGCGGCGATTTGAGCGCGGTGAAGGCTTCGGTGGAAGCTGCGAAGAAGGCCTATGGTTATCAATTGATTGACAGCTTTATTCTGGGAAATCCTCACGAATCCCTGTTTGCGGCTATGTATGGAACCAGCCAGCTGGGGCAGGTAAAGGCATTGGGGATTTTGGAGACTTTTTCCGTTGCTTCTATGATTGCTGCCGCGGATGTGGCAGCCAAAACCTCCGTGGTGGATTTGATTGAGCTGCGTCTGGCGAGAGGCATGTGCGGCAAAAGCTATATGCTGCTGACTGGTGAGGTTGCCGCGGTGCAGGCGGCCATCGAGAAAGCCAAAAAGGATGTAGAGAGCGGCATGTTCCTGGATAGTTCCGTCATTGCCAATCCGGATCCCAAGCTCTGGCAAAGCATTTTATAAGCGGGACTTCTATCCTGCGATCACATAGAAAAGGTGGTGGAAGCGTGCTTGCGATTGAACGGAGAAATAATATTCTCTCCAAGCTTTACACAGAGGGTAAGGTCATTGTAAGCGAATTGAGCAAAGCCTATCAAGTCACGGAAGAGACGATCCGGCGCGATTTGGAGAAGCTGGAGAAGGAAGGCCTGGCGCAGAAGACCTATGGAGGCGCCGTGCGAAGCGAGAGCTTTAACGTGGATTTGCCCTATACCGTTCGAAAACAGGCGAATGTTTCCGGAAAGCGATACATTGCGGAGAGAATTGGCGCACTCATCAACGATGGAGACTACATCATGCTGGACGCCAGTTCCACCGCTCTTTTTATTGTAAAAAACATTCTTCATAAAAAGAAGATTACCCTGATTACCAATTCGGTTGAGATTTTATTGGAAGTGGCCAATAAAACGGATTGGAATGTGTTGTCCACAGGTGGAACGCTGAAAAAGGAAGGGTTATCCTTGGTGGGGGTACAAGCGGAAAAAATGATCAATGAGTTTCACGTTGACATAGCGGTTTGTTCCTGCAAAGGATTGGACCGGCAGATTGGCGCCACCGATTCCAATGAAAAGGATTCTCAGATGAAGAAAGCCTTTTTTCGAGCAGCTAAGAAAAAAATACTAGCCGTGGACTCCACGAAGTTCGACCGGATTTCTTTTGTAGAAATCGCGGGGTTATCGGAAATCAATGTGGTGGTAACAGACAGCGAACCCACCGAGGAATGGAAAAAGACCTTGGAGAATCGGGGCGTGGAGCTGCTGTATTAGGCAATCATGGTCCGTTGGATTGAAACGAAGACGAAAGGAACGAAGCCAGATGAAATCATTTTGGGCAAATACAGAAGTGCGGTTTGGCACAGGTGCGTTGGATTCTTTGACCGAATTTCAGGGAAGGAATGCGGCGGTGGTAACGGATTCCTTTATGGCGTCTTCCGGGAACGCTCAGCTGGTCATGGAGAAGTTGTCGGGCTGCCGAACGGTTTCCTTGTTTCGGGATGTGGTGCCGGATCCGCCGGTAGAGCTGATTGCCAAAGGAGTGCGTTTTTTACAGGAATGCGATGCAGATCTGGTGGTGGCGCTGGGAGGGGGTTCCGCCATTGATGCAGCCAAAGGAATGGCTTTTATCGCCAAGCGGGCGAATCCACAAAAAAACATTACATTCATTGCTATTCCTACCACTTCCGGAACGGGTTCCGAGGTGACTCGCTTTGCTGTTATCACGGATAGACAGGCAGGTGTGAAATACCCCTTGATCGATCAGGCGCTGCTTCCTGATATTGCCATTCTGGATGCTTCTTTTGTGTTATCTGCGCCGCCATCCGTTACGGCGGATACCGGTCTGGACGCCATTACTCACGCATTGGAAGCGTATATGTCCTGCGATGCCAGTGAAATCAGCGACGCGCTGGCTGAAAAATCGCTGGAATTGGCTTTTGAATATCTGCCTCTGGCTTATGGGAATGGTAAGAATCAGGAGGCAAGAGAAAAGATGCATATGGCATCCTGCTTGGCCGGTATGGCGTTTAGTACCGCCGGCGTCGGAATTTGTCATAGTATCGCTCATCAATTGGGTGCGAAATTTCACATTCCGCACGGAAGGGCAAACGCCATGCTGCTGTCTTATGTAGTCGAATTCAATGCCGGGATGAAGGGCCTTCTGAAAGAGGAAAATGAGACGGCAGGGAAGCTGGCAAAGCTGGCCCGGAAGCTTGGCCTGCCTGCCGCCGCCGTACGGCTGGGCGTCAGTTCCCTGCTGACGGAGATACGAGCCTTGCAGCGCGGTACGAAGATCCCCTCCACGCTGGCCCAATGCAATGTCTCCAGGGAAGCGTATGAAGCCAATCTAGACTCCATTTTGGAGATGGCGATGCAGGATGCCTGTACCTTGAGCAACCCGAGAAAAGTCACGAAGGAAGATCTGAATCAAATACTCAAACACATTGCTGTCTGGTAAATTCGATCTATTCATTGTCCTTGTTGCGGAGCAGACGTGAGACGCGTAGGCTCCGTTTTTTTATCCGCTCATTTCCTTCAGAAGGTTAAAAAATATGCTGTATTTTGGTGGATCGGTTAATTTCTTACCTATACAACACCTGTGACGCTCGTTATAATGATCCTGATATAACATAGAAATGTGGGTGAATTGGTTTGACAAAACCGTATTGGATATGGCTGGATCGAAACATGCCGGTGAAGCCGCAGTTGACGGCGTTTTACCGATCCTTTGTGCTGGAAGAACGCGTCCCGTCCTGCCGGGTACGACTTTGTGCTGACAGTCGGTATCTTTTGGAATTGAATGGCCAACAACTCCTGCGGGGGCCCTGCCGGGCTCCCAGGGGGATCCTTTATATGGACGAACTGAATTTGGCACCTTATTTGCAGACCGGAGAAAATCGGCTGCTTTTGTATGTCTTGAATGTCTGCAACGATCCGCTGGAAGTGAATTCTTTTTTAACCAGAGGTCCCAGCTCGGTACTCACTACCGGCCGCGGCGGTGTCTTTCTGGAGGAATTGGAGACACAGCTGGGGATTCAGACGGGACCGTCCTACTGGGCCCGAACAGTGGAAGGCTATCTGGTAGAAGAAGAGCAGTCTGCGGGATATCTTGGCTGCTATGAGAATGTGGATGGCGGCAGGCTGCCCCGGACCGATGATCTGGCCGGCTGGCATCCTGCTTCCATTGTAGCAAGAAAAGAAAATTATACGAACTATGGCATGCGGAATTTTTGGTTCCGCGATTCCGTCCGTCCCATTCCGTATCCTTTTGAGCGAGAGCTATTGTTTCAGGGCATTTCCCGGGCCAATGGGCTGACTGAAATGGAAGCAGAGACCCTTTTGCGAGGGGAGGCTATTGTGCTGCCTCCCAACCGATCGGTGGTGATCCACTTGGACGCGGCATGTTACCGTACCGCCTATCCGGTTTTGGTGATGGAAGGCGGGGCGGGGCATCAGCTGACATTGACCTACGCGGAAGGCTATGGGACAATCGATGAAGATGGGGTGTTTCAGAAAGGCATACGGGACAAAGCCGAAGGACAAGTTTTGCGGGGAGCTGCGGACCGTTACCTTACGGGGACAGGCTATCAGCGGTATGTTCCTTTTTTTTATCGAACGTTCCGCTTCTTGAAACTGAAGATTGTGACGGCGGATTCTCCCTTGATCCTTCATCGACTTTGTTATCGGGAAACCGGTTACCCGTTATCGGTGGACAGCACGTTTGCTGCCGGTGATCCGCTGTTCGATCGAATCTGGACAACGAGTCTGCATACATTGGAATGCTGTATGTATGAAACCTACATGGATTGTCCCTATTACGAACAAATGCAGTATATAATGGATGCGTACCTGGAAATTTGTTATACATTCTGCGTCAGTGGGGACTGCCGTTTGGCCAAGAAGGCCATTGAGGATATTGCGGCATCCCAGATGGCGGATGGAATGCTGCCTTGCAACGCGCCGGCCAAGATTACTCAAATTATTCCGGTTTTTTCCCTCTATTGGATTTTGATGCTTTCCGTCTACTACCAATATACAGGGGAAACCGAATTTGTTCGAAAATTTTTAGGAAAGATAGATTTGCTGCTCGACTATTTCCTTTTGCGGATTCGGCCTTCTGACGGTCTGGTGGGCAATACGGGGTACTGGCAGTTTTTTGATTGGGCGGAAGGGTTTGACCGCGGCTGTCCGGTGTCCGGCGAGGAGGACGTCAATATTCTGGAGAATATGATGTACGTTCTGGGCCTGCGGCAGAGTGCTTTTTTGAATCAAGCCTGCGGCAGGGCCGGTATGGCGGCAGAATACGAGGAACGGGCTCAAGCGGTATCGGCCAGCATCGTTCGTGAGGCATATTGCGCAGAGGAAGGATTGTTTGCAGACCTGCCAGGAAGCCGGCCTTTTAGCCGCCACGCGCAGATTTTTGCAGTGCTGAGCGGCGTGGTGCCGGAAGGGGAGGCGCGGGATCTGCTGCTGCGGATGTTACGGCAGGAAAAGCTAACCGTGCCTTCCTATTGTATGTCATTTTTTGAGTGCCGGGCACTGGAAGCGACGGGCTTATACCGATTCAGCGAACCGGTCTGGAATTCGTTTGAAGGCTTGCTGGAGCAGCACTTAACTACCTGGCCGGAGGATTTTCTTTCCTGCCGCAGCGATTGTCATGGCTGGAGCGCTTTGCCTTTATACGAAATGATTGTGTGTTTTCTGGGAATCCGGCCGCTGCGGCCAGGGTTTGATTTGGTGGGTGTCTGTCCGCAGCCTTGTCCGTTAAAACAGTACAGGGGTTCCGTTTTGCTGCCCGCCGGAAGACTCTCTGTGGCGATTGAGCAGGAGGGGCAGTTTCGGCTTCATATCCGTGCGCCGGAGGGGCAGGCTCTTTTTGTGAGGATGCCTTCCGGCAAGACCTATGAATATGCTTCCGGTGGGGAGATTATGCTGGAAGAAGAGCTTTGCCGGGATGAACGGCTTACCACGGCACTTGACAACAAACTTTCTATATGATTAAATAATGCGGACAACTTCATAAGACCCTTTGTCGCAGCCAACGGCTATCTATTTTCCTGTTTCCGATTCAAACAGGCGAAGGTATAGCCGTTTCTTTTTAGAAAGGAAGCTTGTTTGGTATCATGAACGAATCGCAGCTTAAACATACTGAAAATTCCATGGGAACGCGTTCTGTGTTTCCTTTGCTATGCTCCATGGCATTGCCTCCTATGATTTCCATGCTGATCCAATCGTTGTACAATATTGTGGATGGTATGTTTGTTTCCCAGATCAGCCAGGATGCGCTGAACGCCGTATCGTTGGTCTTTCCGCTGCAAAATTTAGTGCTGTCAGTGGCGGTGGGATTCGGGGTAGGCATCAATTCCTGTATGTCCAGAAATCTAGGTGCAAACAACCGAGAACAAGTCAATCAGACTGCCTCTCATGGCGTTCTTTTTACACTTCTTCATTCTCTGCTTTTTGTAGCGTTGGGCTTGTTTGTTACCAGACCTTTTTTAAGCCTGTATACGGATAGCGCGGAGGTGCTGCGTATGGGCTGTGATTATTCCTATGTGGTACTGTGTTTTGCCTTTGGCAGTTTGCTCCACATTTTGATTGAAAAAATGTTCCAAGCGGTTGGCAACATGATACTGCCCATGTTTTTACAGGCAATCGGCGCGATTATCAATATTGTGCTGGATCCGATCCTGATTTTTGGAAAATTCGGGTTGCCGGCCTTGGGGGTAAAAGGGGCTGCCATTGCTACGGTGATCGGCCAGATAACCGCCTGTGGACTGGCGGTGCTTGCATTTTACCGGAGCAGAAAGAAACATGGCATTTCGGTGTCTTTCCGGGGCTTCCGGCTGAACGGTCATGTAGTAAAAAGCATTTATTCGGTGGCGATTCCCTCGGGCTTGATGGTGGTGCTGCCATCTGTGCTGGTGAGTCTTCTGAATGGGATTTTGTCGTCCATCAGCCAGACGGCGGTGACGGTATTTGGTTTGTATTATAAGCTGCAAACATTTGTTTACATGCCGGCGAACGGGTTGATACAAGGAATGCGGCCGATTGTGGGCTACAACTTTGGTGCCGGGAGGATTGATCGTGTAAAACAGACGCTGAAATACAGCTCGTTTCTTATTATAGGAATGATGTTGGTGGGGATGGGGGTGTTTTGGCTGCTTCCGGAACAGATCATGGGATTGTTTCGAGCGGAAGGCGACTTGCTGATTTGGGGGAAAACAGCGTTGCGGACCATTAGCTTAGGGTTTGTTCTTTCTACGGCTGGCATTGTGATTTCGGGGGCGATGGAAGCATTGGGGAAGGGCATTTCCTCTTTGGCCATTACCTTGCTCCGTCAATTGATTGTCGTGCCGCCGTTGGCGTGGCTGTTATCCAAGAGTTTTGGTATCATGGGGGTTTGGGCTGCATTTCCGATCGGTGAGGTGTGCGCCGCCCTGACCGCAGTGGTGATTTTTGGACGTCAGCTTCGAGTTTGGAATGGACAGAAGAGGAGTGCATAACCTTTGTTTGTATGGTGCGAACCGCAAGCTCACAGGCAAACACCAGGAGATTCGCACCTGATTTTGACGGCCGCGGAGGTGCAACGGCGATCTTATATTAAAACGGGTTATTTGTCTCTGTTTTGATAGTTCTATCGGAAAAAATAGTAAAAAAAGTTGCTTTCCCTATTTACAATGATATACTGCTGTGGTATTCTTAACACAGATGACAAAAATGGGTTCGTGATAGAGCAGAATTGTTTTACCGTTTTGGATATGTTTCGATGACTGGCAGTAGCTACTTGGCCACTTTGCGGTGTGCCTTTTGTTGGTGTTCCCTCGTTGTCATTTGTACT
>PPYF01172448.1_pt1 | contig 10118 bp, 13 predicted proteins | sample 1559871 | NCBI WGS metagenome assembly PPYF01 (sample SAMN08240021, study PRJNA423297) | Human gut metagenome, whole genome shotgun sequencing project.
GGCGAGATGCTGTTGAGTATGAAGAGAAGCGACTTGAAGCGATTGAACGCAAACGGCGCCAGCCTGAGGACGTGGGCGGATATGGATATGACCATACGCAGGAACCAAACCCGGAATGTCCACGCTGCAATGGCGATGGGATAGGCCAGCCATTTTTTGCTGATACCCGCAAGTTGCCCACTACGGCAGCGCTGGCATATTCCGGCGTTAAGCTCGGCAAGCACGGCGTTGAAATTACCGCGATAAGCCGCGAACGGATGTTTGAAGCCGTAATGAAGCGCCTCGGCCTGGCGGACAGTGAATTTGCGCAGCGACTTCAACAGATTGAAATCGAGCGGCGCCAGCTTGAAGTGGATAAACTACGGAAAGAACTGGCCGCCGATCCAGAAGATGAAGAGCCGTTGCCGGTTGCTATCGCTATTAACATAGTCGATGCGCGCGTAAGGAGTGATGACGATGATAGCTCCGACGCTTAATATCCCTCAGGCACAATTTCTGGCGATGCCGCATAAGTTTAAAGCCTACGTAGCCGGATTCGGTTCCGGTAAAACGTGGGTTGGTTGTGGCGGCATCTGTAAGGGGATGTGGGAACACCCAAAAATCAACCAGGGCTACTTTGCGCCGACGTACCCGCAAATTCGTGACATTTTTTATCCCACAGTTGAGGAAGTAGCCCATGACTGGGGGCTGAACGTCAAAATCAACGAGGGTAATAAAGAGGTTCATTTCTACGCCGGGCGCCAGTATCGAGGAACGACGATTTGCCGTTCAATGGAAAAGCCACAGACCATCGTTGGTTTCAAAATAGGTAATGCGCTGATTGATGAACTGGATGTCATGGTCGCCAAAAAGGCGCAATTGGCTTGGCGAAAAATTATTGCTCGTATGCGTTACAAAGTGCCTGGTCTGCGTAACGGAATAGACGTCACCACGACGCCTGAAGGGTTTAAGTTCGTCTATCAGCAGTTCGTGAAGGCGGTACGTGAAAAGCCAGAACTTGCGACCCTGTACGGCCTTGTTCAGGCTTCTACCTTCGATAACGAAAAGAACCTGCCGGATGACTATATTCCTTCGCTCCTGGCGAGTTATCCGCCGGAACTGATCAAGGCATATCTGCGCGGCCAGTTCACTAACCTGACCAGCGGCACGATTTATCATCAGTTTGACCGGACTCTCAATAATTCCACTGAAGAAGAGCAGCCAGGAGAGCCGTTGTATATCGGGATGGATTTTAACGTCGGGAAGATGGCCGGGATCGTCCACGTTCTTCGGCTTGGTTTACCACATGCGGTGACAGAAATTATCAACGCTTATGATACGCCGGATATGATTCGCATCATTAAAGAGCGGTTTTGGCTGTATGACGGTGGTGACTATCGTAAGGTGCGGGAAATTTATATTTACCCGGATGCCTCCGGTGACTCTAGAAAATCCAATAACGCCAGCAAGACCGATATTGAGCAGCTTCGGCAGGCGGGATTCAATGTCATTGTGGATGAAGCAAACCCGCCAGTTAAAGACCGTATCAACTCCATGAATGCTATGTTCTGTAACGGTAACGGCGAACGGCGTTACAAAGTGAACGTGAAACGCTGCCCGGTATATGCCGACTGCCTTGAGCAGCAGGTATGGGATAAAAACGGCGAACCAGACAAAAAGAGCGACAACGATCACCCCAATGACGGTGCTGGGTATTTCATTGTGAAACAGTTCCCAATCGTCAGGCCTGCTTTCTCCATCTCACTGGACACAACATTCTGATGGCTAATAACGACATTACATTTGTTCGCCCTGAGGTCAGGGCGGCGTTGCCCGTGTGGAAAAAAATTCGCGATGTTTGTAAGGGGGCGGACGCCGTTAAGGCTGACGGGAACGCGTATCTCCCGTATCTCGATCCCTCCGATAAATCATCACGGAACAAAAAACGCAACGAGGCGTACATTGAAAGAGCAGTTTTCTATGCGGTAACGGGAAATACGAAAATCGGCCTGATGGGCCTTGCCTTTCGCAAAGACCCGACTCTGACCGCACCGGAAAAACTCACCTACGTTCAGAACAATGCTGATGGTGCCGGGACAAGTATCTACCAGCAGGCGCAGCAGGTGCTTGAAAATGTTCTTGAGGCGGCCCGTGACGGGCTTTACGTTGATTACGCCAGCGCCAGTGATGAAGCCATTATTCTCCGCTATCTGGCAGAGAACATCATCAACTGGCGCACGGAAAGGATTAACGGACGAGATCAACTGGTGCTGGTGGTGCTGCGCGAATGCATTGAAGAGCCTGACGGTTATGGATTTCAGGAACGCATCCAGTATCGTGAACTGGCGCTGGAGAACGGAAAATTCGTTTGCCGGGTCTGGCGCAGGTCTGGTGATACGCAATCTGGGGCGTATGAAGTCAGCACCGAGTACTGGCCTAAGCCCAAAGGAGAAAACTACTGGGATGAAATCCCGTTCACCTTTGTTGGTGCGCAAAATAACGACCCGACAATTGATGAATCCCCACTTGCAGCGCTGACAGAAATCAATCTGGGTCATTACCGGAATTCCGCTGACTATGAGGACAGTGTGTTTTTCTGCGGTCAGGTGCAGCCAGTTATTACTGGTCTTGATACAAACTGGCGAGACTGGTTGCAAAAGGCTGGCATTAAAGTTGGTTCCAGAACGCCATTCTTACTTCCGAAAGACGGAAGTTTCACCTACGCACAGGCGCAACCTAATACCCTCGCTAAAGAGGCAATGGACAGCAAGCGTAATTATATGGTGCAGCTCGGAGCCCGGTTAATTGAGCAGAATTCTGCTGTCAAAACAGCCACGCAGGCTACCGGAGAGCAGACGTCATCGACTTCTGTTCTGGGTATCTGCGCAGCGAACGTCACCGAAGCCTATGGTCGCGTTCTCGCGTGGTGCGCGCGCTATCTTGGTGTGAAAAATGAAACACCGACATTCGTTATCAGTCAGGAATTTATCGCCAGAGTGGCTGAGTCAGGGATCGTAACGGCTATTGTTGCGGCATGGCAGTCCGGCGCGATTCGTGATTCCGATATGGTACGTGCGTTGCAGAAACTGGACATCATTGACCCCGCAGACAGTGTTGAAGATGTGATCGACACAATCCGCAATCAGGAGCCAACGTTGATCGGAGGCGGTAATGGCGACGGTTAACGAGCAACTGCGTGATGAATCAATCGCGCACGCTCTCTGGATTAGTCGTTACAGCACCGGCGTTGCCAACAGGATGGTGAAGCTGCTCAACGAAAGTGATGCTGAGCTGACAGCGCGCCTGCTGGTGGCTATGGATGGGCTTGATGCAGACAGTTTCACTGTAACGCGCCTTCAGGCATTACTCGCCAGTGTCAGGGCAGTGAACCATCAGGCTATTCAGTCAATGCTGCAAGGGTTGTCCGCAGAACTGAACGATCTGGCACAGCATGAAGCTGGGTATCAGTTGAGCCTGTTTGATTCTCTGCTGCCTGATTTTGTGACCAACGTACATCCTCTGGTGGGCATCTCTCCTGACACGGTGTATGCCGCGGCGATGGCGAAACCCTTTCAGGGACGATTGCTCAGCGAATGGGCGTCAAACCTCGAAGCGGATCGCCTCAACCGCATCAGCAATACAGTGCGACAGGGCTTTTTGCTGGGAGATACGACAGAGCAGATAGCGCGCAAGGTACGCGGCCACGCTAACCGTGGATACCAGGATGGCGCGTTACAGATGAGTCGCGCCAATGCAGCCAGTATCGCGAAAACGGCGGTGGGCCATCTTGCGGCGACGGCGCGTAACAGCTTCGCTGACGCCAATAACGACCTGATGAAGGGTAAGCAGTGGCTTTCCACTCTGGACAACAGAACGACGCATATATGCAGTATTCGCGATCGTCTGAAGTACACGCTGGATAACAAGCCAATCGGTCACAAGATTCCTTATTTGCAGGGGCCTGGAAAAATTCATTTCTGCTGCCGCTCTACTGAAACCTTCATCCTCAAATCGGCGAAAGAGCTGGGTATCGATGTTCGCGATATCCCGCCAGCGGAACGCGCCAGCATGGATGGCGTTGTACCGGGCGATACCAACTATCAGGAATGGTTCTCCCGCCAGTCGTTCGATCGCCAGAAGCAGATCGTTGGTGAGAAACGCGCGCGACTTATCCGTGATGGTGGTATGTCTCCTGATGAGTTCTACACCGACAAGGGCGAATGGCTGACGCTGGCGCAGTTGCGTGAACGTGACGCGCAGGCATTCAGAGAGGCGGGTTTATGAAACTAACATTAATTAACCGGCTGAAATTGTGCTGGGAAATACTAACGGTAAAAAGCGGGCATGCGCACATCGCGCAAGAGAAGCAACTCTCTACATTTCAGCGCGGATACCGTGCTGATTTAAAAGACGGATGTGTTAACGATTCGCACTGAGTTAACGAAACCACTCCTTATCTTCAATCAAACTCACAACAGGCTGCCTCCGGGCGGCCTTTTTTATTGGGCCAGGCCCACACTGAATATCCCAAGGGGACAATATGCTTATTCGTAACATGCTCATCAAATATTATTCGGCGGCTGGTGGTGAAGGCGGTGAAGGTGGTGGTGGCGGCGGTGAAGGTGGCGCACCAGAAATTACGCCGGAAATTCAGAAGCTTATTGATGAGCAGGTATCGGCTCAGGTGTCAGGGCTGAAAAACAAAAATACGGAGTTGCTCGGAAAGCTCAAGGAGTCAACCGAGTCCCTCAAACGTTTTGATGGTATCGACCCTGACGCTGTACGCGGCATCCTTAAGCGTTTTTCCGACGATGAAGAAGCAAAGCTGATCGCTGACGGAAAAATTGATGAGGTGCTGAACAAACGTACTGAGCGTTTACGCGCTGACGTTGATAAGCAAATCAAGGCCGCTAACGAGCGTGCGGATAAAGCCGAAGCGTTCTCAAACAAATTCCGGGATCGGGTCCTGGCTGATGCAATTCGCGCGGCGGCTTCAACTGTCGGCGCACTGCCTGAAGCGTCCGACGACCTGATCCTCCGTGCCAAAGGCACATTCCAGCTCAACGACGAAGGCGAGGCCGTAGCTGTTGATGCAAACGGTGATGTTCTGTTCGGCAAAGACGGTAAGACCCCGTTAAGCCCTGCTGAGTGGGCGGAATCCCTGAAAGAATCCGCGCCGCACCTGTTCCCCCGCGCTGAAGGCACGGATGCAGGTGGTCATAAGCAGCAGGGAAGCGGCGCTCTTAAACGCTCTGAAATGACATCGGCCGATAAAACAGCCTACATCCGTAAACACGGACAACAGGCCTTCCTCAGGTTACCAAAGTAAGGAACAACAATGGCTACGACCGTTAATACTGATCTGATTATTTATGACGATCTCGCGCAAACTGCGTTTCTGGAGCGCCGTCAGGATAATCTGGATGTTTTTAACCAGGCGTCTAATGGTGCAATCATTCTCGATAACGAACTGATCGAAGGTGATTTCCGTAAGCGCGCTTTCTATAAAGTCGGCGGTTCTATCGAGGCGCGTGACGTTAACTCTACTGATCCGGTAACGGGTAAAAAAATCGGTGCGGGTGAGTCCGTCAGCGTAAAAGCGCCGTGGAAATATGGCCCGTACGAAACTACGGAAGAAGCGTTCAAGCGTCGTGGACGTGATGTGAGCGAGTTTTCTGAGGTGATCGGTGTCGATGTGGCTGATGCCACGCTGGAAGGCTATATCAAATACGCACTTCAGGGGCTGATTGCTGCTATTGGCGCTAACGCTGATATGGTCGTGACTGCGGATATTGCCACTGATGGCAAGAAAACGCTGACTCGCGGCCTGCGCACCTACGGCGATAAGTTCAACCGCGTTTCCCTGTTCGTCATGCACTCCACTACCTACTTCGATATTGTTGATCAGGCTATCGACAACAAAATCTACGAAGAAGCGGGCGTGGTCGTGTACGGCGGCCAGCCAGGTACGCTGGGTAAACCGGTTCTGGTGACCGATACGATGCCTGTTGATGCAATTCTGGGGCTGGTGGCCGGTGCTGTATCAGTAACTGAGTCTCAGGCGCCGGGGTTCCGCTCCTATGACATCAACGACCAGGAAAACCTCGCGATCGGCTATCGTGCTGAAGGTACGGTGAACGTCGAACTGCTGGGGTACAGCTGGGACACCACCAAAGGCGAAAACCCGGACCTTACCGCCATTGGCACGCAGGGGAACTGGAAGAAACACTTCACCAGCAACAAATCCACTGCGGGGGTTTTGATTCAGCTCGGCGGCGGCAGCTAATCACCAGGGGCTTCGGCCCCTTTTTTATTGCGCACCCACCGCGCCTGACAAACGAGAGTCTTTCAGAAAGTGAGTCTGAGAACGCCGTACAGGTGGCGACCTCTCTCGGGCTGCGTTCTGGTGGACAGGCTCACTTTTTAAAAGGAAACGCAGATGAAATACCAGATAGCGAAGTTATACCGTGGAGACCATTTCCTTGGTTACGGTATCGCCGTAGATGGTCAGCTACTGGATGGACAGGCCTCGACCAGCATTAACACCGAAATAACTTCTTTGCCAACGGCCACAGTGGTTTTTAACCTCAATAAAGACCACGCCGAAAATCAAATCACCATTGACCTTGACGAGAAGGTATAAGCAATGGATGTCATTGTTGGTGGGGTTCCTTATGTCCGCGCCGATAGCGTTTCCCATAATAAAATTGGAATCGCGATAACCACTCACAACAGGCCGGATGTCCTTGTAAAATCACTTGAGCAACATCGAAAATATTTACCTCCCGGTGCGGTCGTGTTCGTCATTGATGATGGTTCAAATCCGCCAGCAGCAGTTCCGGGTTGGTGTAATTTAATCCGGCACGATAATTCAAAAGGCATTGTTGCTTCGAAGAACGCCAGCCTTGAATGCCTTATGGACTCAGGATGTGAACATTTATTTTTGTGGGATGACGATGCGTATGCCATCGCCGACAACTGGCACGTTCCTTACGTCGAATCACCTGAGCCGCATCTTGCGTATCAGTTCCTCGACCTTGCAGGACCGCACAAGCTTAACGATCTTGCTGTGCTTTATAGCGACGATAAGCATGTGGCGTACACGGGGCAGCGTGGCGTGATGCTGTATTACCACCGCAGCGCTATCGAGCATGTCGGTGGCTTCGACTGGGTTTACGGGCGCGGCATGTACGAACACAGCGACCTTGCCCTGCGCATCCATAACGCTGGACTGACTACCTGGGCTTATGCTGATGTAACTGGCTCCGAAAAGCTGATTCATTCGCTCGATGAACATGAAGCCGTAGACCGTTCAGTGCCAACGGCAGACAGGAAAGCGCTGGTGGAACGTAATGTAAAAATCCACAACGAGCGTCGCGATACGGGTTATACCGGCTATGTCGAATACCGGCGCCAGCGCGACGTTGTGATCACAACATTACTGACGAGCCAACCGGACCCGCAGCGCGGTAGCAGAATGCAGCCTGACCCGGCGGAGCTGACCACCTGGGCTAAATCAATCCGGGGGGCCGATGCCGTAGTACTGGCCGACCAGCTAACCTCCGCTCCCGATGGCGCTCAACTGGTGACAGTTCCAGATGTCGCAATGAACGTCTACTTCCGGCGCTGGCTGCATATCTGGCAGCACCTGCGCGATCATCCTGAATACCGGTTCGTCTGGTGTACCGATGGTACTGATGTCGAAATGCTTTGTGCGCCGTGGGATGAGATGGAACCAGGCAAGGTTTATGTCGGCTCCGAACCAAAAACTTATGCTGATACATGGGCGAAACAGAATCACCCGGAACGCATCTATCAGGAGTTTATCGAACAGCACCGCAACGATGTGATGCTTAACGCCGGGCTGCTGGGCGGTACGCGCGCAGATGTAATGGCGTTCGCTCACGGCATCATCCGCCTTTACTACCGGATTGAGAGCTACCGATTCTGGAAGAAAGAGCAGGCTGGCGCCGCAGTCGGGGACATGCTTGCGTTCGGCATTGTGGCGAAGTCTTTCGGCGATCGGATAGTAACAGGCCCGCGCATCCACACCGTGTTCAAGTCTGATGGTGTCGGTAAGGAGTACGCCTTTTGGAAACACAAGTGAAGTTTGTGGTGGTCGGGCATCACTCAAGAGAACCTCAGGCGCGAGCACTGGCTTACCAAATCGGACCAACTGCTCACGTCATGATCGACCCAGATAACCACGGCGCTAACTGGAATCATCGCCGCGCGCTTGAATGGGCTGCCGGGCAATCCTGCCGGGTTGTAGTGCTGGAAGATGACGCGATGCCTGTTGCTGGTTTCACTGATCTGGTGGGTGAGTGGCTTAACCGCTTCCCTGATTCACTGGTGAGCTTTTACCTGGGCACTGGCCGACCACCTCAGTACCAGATGCAGATAGCCGAACGACTGATAGTGTCCGATAAGACGCAGGCCGACCACATCACGCTACCACGACTGATTCACGGCGTCTGTTATAGCGTGCCGCCACATCATATTGAACGGGTTCTGGCGTGTTGGGACAGCCATAAGGCTGCTGATTATGCAGTAGGTGACGCATATGGTTGCCCTGTGGTCTATCCGTGTTACTCGCTGGTGGATCATGCCGACGGTGAATCGGTAGAGCGTCATCCAGACAGAACACCGCGCACAGAGCGCCGCCGGGCGTGGAGATTATCTCAATGACAACCTATATAACCGTCGCTGATGTTGACCAGTTGCTTGGTGAAAACTGGACTGAGCCAGATAAAAAAGCAAAAGCGGTTCTGATGGCTAATGCCTGGATGACAAGCCTCAATCTTCAGGATATCGACCTCAATAATATTCCTGATGATGTAAAACAGGCTGGCGCATACGCAGCTTCCGTCGCGGCTGTTGGAAACCTTTACCAACAGAAAACCAGTTCTGGCGTCGTTACGAGTGAGTCAGTTACAGCGGATGGAGTGAGTGTATCTGAATCGTATGCTGAATTATCGGTAGACAGTTCATCACTTCTTGACCCTGATCTTCAACTGGCGCTGGCATTGCTGGGCCCGTGGCGGCTGAGTCCTTTTCAAACGTACTTTGTGAGGGCTTGATATGGGCGAAGTAGTCAACATTGAACCGCGCAAGCCGCATGTTTGCCTACAGACTTCTGACGGCAATGTGCATGTCATTCCGGTATCCCTTATGCGAGCGATCGCTGATGGGAAAATGTCGCCAGATGACATTGCTGACAGGGACCAGGTGGTCAGGGCGATTATCGCTGAGTGGTTGAGGCTGATTCATGGGGATTCGTGAAAAATTACAGTCGAAGGTCGCAAAGGCCTTTGATACCAAGCTGGCGGATGCCGTCAACGATTTCACCGGCTCTTACGTCATCCAAACCGGATGGGACCCGGTAACGGAAACAGGCGGTGAAACCACCGTGACCTACACTGGCCGTGGCGTTCTGTCGAAATACAGCCTCAACCGCATTGATGGCGTTAATATCCTGCACGGCGACCTGAAATTAACAGCGCTGACGAATGAAGTTACCGACGAACCGAAAGTCGATCACATCATCACTGCACCAGATCTGATTACCGGCGAACAGCAACGCTACAAGGTCATTACCGCAGGAACCGACCCGGCGAAAGCGACATATTCCATTCAGTTGCGGAGGGCGTAATGCAATTTCTTCTGCTTTATCTAATCTGCGGACTGCCTCTCGGTCTTTTCGAGTTTGTATCCGTATTGCTCGTCAGGGATGGTGGCTCGGTATGGCTTAAGGCTACTTATGGTGTAATCGCCGTGCTTTTATGGCCGCTAATTTTTGCTGTACTGTTCGTGCCTGAACGGATTCTTTGCAAGTGGCGGGGAGTATGGGATGACTAAGGCCTGGAGTCTTGACCCTGCATTATTCGCTGACAAGGTGGAAGAGGATGTCGGAAAACTGCAACGCGTTATAGCCATTCAGTTGCTCAATGAGATCGTTATTCGGTCACCGGTCGGTAACCCTGAAATATGGGCTATCAACAGTATGCAGGTTCAGCAGCGCGACCGGGTTAACGATATCAATGAAGCCCTTCGGAGCAGCGACCGGTTCGGGACTACTGACAAAAACGGTAACCGTCGGATTAAACGAGGCAATAAAGTCAGTCTCGCCGGTGCTGAGT
>PPYF01471256.1_pt1 | contig 10118 bp, 9 predicted proteins | sample 1559871 | NCBI WGS metagenome assembly PPYF01 (sample SAMN08240021, study PRJNA423297) | Human gut metagenome, whole genome shotgun sequencing project.
CCGGTTTTATCTGGTAGTTTAATAGTAGGTTAAGAGAGTATGAAACCAGAAAAGGGCTGAACCGGTCTATCATTGAGTATTTTTATTTAATAATTGTTTTATCAGAGTGTGAGAGAAAGTTGAGGGGCTTTCTCTCACATTTTTTTTGTAGGAACGATAGATAGGACGATTTACTATTGGACTATTTACCATTTACTATTTGGGTTATGCAATAGAAGCAGATAGTAAATAAGATAAATGGGAATTTAGTTTAGATGTGGATGGCACGCTAAATCATAAATCATAAATTATAAATCATAAATTATAAATCATAAATCATTAAACTTCCCCAGTTTTCCAATCAGAGAAATGACGTTTTTATACATTATATTCCTTTCTTAATTTATTTTATAATAAAAATTTGGTATTTTCGGACGCTTTTTAGACGAACAACTTAAAATACTAATAGTTTATTATATGGAAAATATCGAAACAGCGATCCTGCTGATGGTGGTCGGAATGGCTACCGTGTTTGTTATTCTGCTGATTGTGATTTATTTAGGTAAGTTGTTGATTACATTAGTCAACAAGTATGCTCCTGAAGAAGTGGTTCCTGTGAAGCGGGAAGCATCGCAAGGTCCTGCCCCTGTTCCGGGAAACATCTTAGCCGCCATTACAGCTGCTGTAAATGTGGTGACACAAGGTAAAGGAAAAATCACTAAAGTAGAAAAATTATAAATCTATAAAGAATATCACTGAAAGACATGAAAAGAGAAGTAAAGTTTAGTTTGGTTTTCCGAGATATGTGGCAATCTGCCGGAAAATACGTACCTCGTGTAGACCAACTCGTAAAGGTAGCTCCTGCCATCATTGAAATGGGCTGTTTTGCCCGCGTAGAAACAAACGGCGGAGGTTTTGAACAGGTAAATTTATTGTTTGGTGAAAACCCGAATAAAGCGGTACGCGAATGGACAAAACCGTTCCATGAAGCCGGTATTCAAACCCACATGCTCGACCGCGCACTGAACGGACTCCGTATGAGCCCCGTTCCGGCAGACGTCCGCAAATTATTCTACAAAGTAAAGAAAGCACAAGGAACAGACATTACCCGTACGTTCTGCGGATTGAACGACGTGCGTAACATTGCTCCTTCCATCACATACGCAAAGGAAGCAGGCATGATTTCGCAATGCTCGCTTTGCATCACTCATTCGCCTATCCATACCGTAGAGTACTACACCAATATGGCGCTGGAACTTATCAAACTGGGAGCAGACGAAATCTGTATCAAAGACATGGCAGGTATCGGCCGTCCTGTATCGTTAGGTAAGATCGTAGCAAATATCAAGGCGGCACATCCCGAAATCCCCGTTCAGTATCACAGTCATGCAGGTCCCGGATTCAATATGGCAAGCATCCTCGAAGTATGCGAAGCCGGTTGCGACTACATCGACGTAGGCATGGAACCACTATCATGGGGAACAGGCCATGCTGACTTGCTTAGTGTGCAGGCGATGCTGAAAGACGCCGGATATCAAGTGCCCGAAATCAATATGGAAGCCTACATGAAAGTGCGCGGCATGATTCAGGAATTTATGGACGACTTCCTCGGCTTGTATATCAGCCCGAAAAACCGTCTGATGAACTCTTTGCTGATTGCTCCCGGACTTCCCGGCGGTATGATGGGTAGTTTGATGGCCGATCTCGAATCCAATCTGGAATCAATCAATAAATATAAGGCAAAACACAATCTGCCGTTTATGACGCAAGACCAGCTTCTTATCAAGCTGTTTGATGAAGTGGCATACGTATGGCCTCGTGTCGGTTATCCTCCATTGGTGACTCCGTTCAGCCAATACGTGAAGAACCTCGCCATGATGAATGTGATGGCTATGGAAAAAGGAAAAGAACGTTGGGGAATGATTGCCGATGATATCTGGGATATGATTCTGGGTAAAGCCGGACGTCTGCCGGGCAAACTTGCTCCCGAAATCATTGAAAAGGCAGAACGTGAAGGCCGTAAGTTCTTTGAAGGTGATCCGCAGAATAACTATCCCGATGCCCTCGACAAATATCGCAAACTGATGAAAGAGAACAAATGGGAAGTAGGACAGGACGACGAAGAACTCTTCGAATATGCTATGCACCCGGCTCAATATGAGGCTTACAAGAGTGGCAAAGCAAAAGAAGACTTCCTGGAAGACGTAGCCAAACGTCGTGCCGAAAAAGATAAATCTCCGGAAGAAGATGCCAAACCGAAGACACTGACCGTACAAGTGGACGGACAGGCCTATCGTGTGACGGTAGCATACGGTGATACCGAACTACCTGCTGCTCCTGCGGGTGCTGCCGCTGCTCCGGCAGGAGAGGGTAAAGAAGTACTTTCTCCGTTGGAAGGCAAGTTCTTCTTAGTGAAAGGTGCGCAGGAAACTCCTTTGCAAGTAGGTGACACTGTGAAAGAAGGTGATGTAATCTGCTATGTAGAAGCGATGAAGACCTACAATGCCATCCGTGCAGAGTTTGGCGGTACAGTGACTGCTATCTGTGTCAACCCGGGAGATGCTGTTTCAGAAGATGACATATTAATGAAGATAGGATAATGAACGAAATATTTGAGAACTTATATGACATGACTGCGTTCAGCAATATCATTGCCGAACCGCAGTTCCTGATAATGTATGCCATCGGTTGATTAAAACAGGTTTCCTGCCTCCGATCATCTTTATGGGTGTCGGTGCGCTGACGGACTTCGGGCCGATGTTGCGTAACCTGCATCTTTCTATATTCGGTGCAGCTGCACAGTTGGGTATCTTTACCGTGTTGCTGGTAGCCATCCTGATGGGATTCACTCCACAGGAAGCCGCTTCTCTGGGCATTATCGGTGGTGCGGATGGTCCGACAGCCATCTTTACCACCATCAAACTGGCGCCGCATTTGCTGGGCCCGATTGCCATTGCCGCTTATTCGTATATGGCGCTCGTTCCGGTGATTATTCCGCTGGTAGTGAAACTGTTCTGTACGAAGAAAGAGTTGAGCATCAACATGAAAGAACAGGAAAAGAAGTACCCTTCGAAGACTGAAATCAAGAACCTGCGTGTATTGAAGATTATCTTTCCGATCGTGGTAACTACTATTGTTGCCCTCTTCGTGCCAAGTGCAGTGCCTTTGGTGGGTATGTTGATGTTTGGTAACCTGGTGAAAGAAATCGGAACCAACACATTCCGCTTGTTCGATGCCGCTTCCAATAGTATCATGAATGCTGCCACCATCTTCCTCGGACTGTCCGTAGGAGCAACGATGACAGCCGAAGCATTCCTCAACTGGACAACAATCGGTATTGTGATCGGTGGATTCCTTGCAGACTTTTTATACATTCACACTTGGAAGATTCGTTTGATAGCGTTATCTTTGTGTGAATGTATAACAGTAAAAATAGCAAGCGTATGAGTGCAATGTCATTGGAAGCCGAAAAGAACGAACTGATTCGGCGGATTCTGGATGTGGATGATGTCGCTATTCTGCGGAGAGTGAAATCGATGTTGAGTTGTGAAGAAGAGCAAACGAATGTTGTCGCAGAGGAAGCAGCTCCCTACCAGACAAAGGCGGAGATTCTGGCAAGCTTAGATCAGGCGTGTAAGGAACTGAAACTGAATCTGGAGGGTAAGTTGGAGTTTAAGTCATTAGATGATGCCCTTAATGAAATATAGAATAAGCGTTACCCTCGAATTTTTAAGGGAAATGAAGCATTTGTCAAAACGGTATAAATCGTTGAAAGAAGATCTTAGGAATTTTGGAAATGATTTGTTATTAAATCCTGAACAAGGAGTCAGTTTGGGCAACAATCTTCGTAAAATACGTATAGCGATAACTTCGAAAAATAAAGGTAAAAGTGGAGGTGCACGGGTGATAACCTATACGATAATCTGGACAGAAATAGATACAGAGATAAAATTGCTCACTATTTATGATAAGTCAGAACGTGCAAATATCACAGATAAGGAAATAGAAGATATCTTGAAGCAAAACGGTATTTTGTAATCCTTATAATATAAAAAGAAATCGTCCTGTTTCACGGTTACGTGATAACAGGACGATTTCTTTTATAAGACTAAGACTTTGTGAACAAGTTTCTTTTGTTTCTAAATTTATTCACTGATAACCTTTCTGTATTCCGCTACCGCCATCTTTTCCGACAGATACGCATTAATCAGATTGGTGTGCGCCTGTGTCCATGACAATTGTGCGGAGAGCACATCCACCATATTTGCCTTTCCCTCATTATACGAGAAAGAAACCAAATCAAGATTTTCATTAGCCAGGCTCATAGTCTCTTTGGCGGTTTTCACTTGATATTCCGTTTCCGTCAGTTTGGTTAGGGCGGCAGAAAGTTCCTCGTTGATATTATCCGTCACATAACTTTGTTGCAGTTTCTGTATGCCGATATACGCTTTCTGCTGACGGTTTGTTTTGAACCGGGCTCCCCAACGGAAGATCGGTATATTCAGGTTAATGCCGACGATGGGATTGAAAGAAACGTCATAACCGAGGTTAGGTGTAGCTGTAGCCCATCCACCGCTGAAATACATATTCAATTGCGGGTTGAACTGGCTAAGAGCCGCTTTGCGTTGCGCCTGACTTTTCATGATATTCACCTCCGTACTTTCGTAATCCGCGCGACGTTGCAGTACATTCTCCAGAGAAAGGATCTGCACCGGAGCGGAAGCCGTGTCAATCGTGTACAGACTGTCTACGGGATTGTTCGGCTCTTCTCCCATCAGGATATTCAGCTTTTGCAGCGCCAGCGTATAGTTCTGACGCGCCTTGATATATTGCAATTCCGCTTCTTTCAACCGGGTGGAAATCATTAATAAGTCCGTTCGACTAATCATCCCGTCGTTGAAACGATCCTGAATGATGTCATACTGTTGCTTCACAATACTTTGATACTTGTCCGCCGCCTGCAACATAGCCTGTGAAGCGGAAGCATTCCAATAAACTGCATCGCTCTGATAATGAATCTGGTCGATGGTAAGCTCCTCATTTAGTTGATTCAGCTTTTCGTCCGCTTTGGCAATCTTGTGCTGGGCGTTGAGTGCCCCGCCCGTGTACAACGGTTGCGAGACGATAAATACACCTTGATAGGTGTGGTTGCGGTATTCGCCTACCGGTTCGTTCCATGCATTAAGGTCGCTCATGTTGATGGTCCCGTCCGCATTGACATCAATTTTGGGCAAGAATCCCGTGTGAGCAATCTTCCGTGCTTCCGTACTTGCCATCGTCTTTAGTTTCTGTTGCTTCAGAATCTGACTGTAAGCTTCCACTTTATCCCGGTAAGCTTCCCGGCTAAGATAGGGCTGCTGTGCTCCGGCTGTGAGGCCAAGGAGCAGCAGAGACAGAGTTATAAGTTGAGTTTTCATTTTATTCAATCTAAACAATAAATTCAAATTTCATATAAGAGAAGGCAATTAGCCTTTGATTCTCTGAATGGCACAATAGGCTACCGGAAGAACAAACAATGTCAGTGCCGAAGCCACCAACAAACCTCCCATAATCGTAGCCGCCATACCGCCGAACATCGCGTCGAACAACAATGGCAACATACCCAGAATGGTAGTGCCGGACGCCATTGCTACGGGGACAATACGACTCGTTGTAGCACTGACAACAGCATCCAACGGCTTTTTGCCCGTTTTAGCCTCCAGATCAATCTGTTCCACCAGTACAATCGCATTTTTGATATTCATCCCAATCAGTCCGAGCAAACCAAGGATGGAGAAGAAGTCGAACGACTTGCCTAGCAACACCAATCCCAAAACGATACCGATAAAAATAAGCGGTAACATCAACAAGATCACTGTCGGCTTACGATACGTCCTGAACAAGAACAACAGCGTGACGAACATCAGGAAGAACGTCAACGGTAAATTCTTGGCCAACGCCTCGTTAGACTCCACCTGACTTTCCTGTTCCCCGAAATACTTCATCGTATACCCCTCCGGCACTTTAATCTCTTTCTGCACCAGCGGCCAAACCTCATTGAAAGCAGCAATCGCATTCACTCCGCGACGCGGATCGCATTGCGCCATCATCACCATTTGCCGGTTGTAATCCTTCACATTCGAGAAACGATATTGGAAATCAAATTCTGATACCACCTGTTCCAGACTGGTCGTTTCATTCCCCGTGCCGAACACAGGCAACGTGCGCAGGTCGTTGATGCGGAACGAATCCACCGTGTTATCCTTCAATAAGATAGGAAGCACCTGATCGCCCTGCCGGTACTCTCCAAGCGTCATACCTGTGGTTCCGATCTGGATACTTTGTGCCATTCCCTGACGCGATACCCCTAACGGTTGCGCCCGTTCGGGACTATATACAGGCTTCCATACAGGAACTTTATTTCCCCACGAATTGCGCACATTGATTAAATCCGGATTCCGGTGCATAATCTCCAAAGCCTGGTTGGTGAGCGCCACAAGCGTGTCCACATTCGGACCGATAAATCCGATTTCGATAGCGGCATCCACCGCAGGCGACAGTTTGAACAGACTGGTACGGGTAATCGCATTCGGATAATTCGCCTTCATGTACGCGTCGAAATCTTCTTCATACTCTTTTGTATATTTACTGTCCGTCAATTCAACCAATACATTGGCAAAATTCGGTTTCGGACCTACCGAAGTAGAAGCCAGATAATACCTTAACGGCGTGCTGCCGAAGGTGATCGATACTTTCTTCACTTCCGGCTGCTTTGCCAGATGCTCTTCTACGGATTTCATCTCTTTCACTACATCATTGATGCTATACCCGTCGGGATAGAACACGTCTGCCCGGAAATAAGGCTTATCGAGAGAAGGGAAGAAGTTTTGCGGCATCGTCCCCATGATAACCAGCGAAGCAACAAAGAGTACTACCATCGAACCCAGTGTCAATGTTTTCCTACGAATCAGCGTGCGGAGGATGGAGGCGAATTTGTGATAGAACGGTTTGTCATACGGGTCTTTCGTGCCGTCCTTTGCTTTTGCTTTCAGGATGAAATTACCGAAAACAGTGGTCTGCGTCAGCGCGAGCACCCAGCTCAATCCCAGCGAGATGGCAAGCACCACAAAAAGCGGTTTCACGATTTCCGCCACGGCAGAAGGAGCAAGGTAGAGCGGGAGGAACGAACAGATAGCGATGAACGTAGCCCCAAGCAATCCCCATTGCGGACCGGTTGCGCCGTCTATCAGCGCTTTCCGCCGGTCTACTCCGCGGGCGATGGCAATCTGTGCGTTGTCCGTTACCACGATGGCGTTATCCACCAGCATCCCCATGGCGATGATAAATCCCGCCAATGATGTACGGTTCAGCCCGACACCGAAGAAAGACATGATAAGCAATGTGCCGCCAATAGAGAAAATCAGTGACGAGCCGATCAGTACACCTGCGCGCAAACCCATCACCAGCATGATAATCACAATAACAATCAGAATCGATTCGATCAGATTGATGATAAATCCGTTGTTGGCTTCGTTGGCAATTTCGTTCTCCAGATACAGGCTTTGCAGTTCCAGTCCCACAGGCATCAGTGGCAACAATTCGTCCAGTTTGGCTTTCACGTTCTTGCCCGTCTGCACCACGTCCCGTTGCGGGTCGGTGGAGACGCCGATGCCGATGGCACGTTTGCCGTTCACGTGCATGATGTTGGATGGAGGGTCCATGTATCCTTTTTCGATGACGGCGATATCGCCCAGTTTCACTTGTCCGGCTTTGGTGGTAATCACCTGGTTGCGGATATCGTCTACGGTGGTATACATACCGTTGGCAGTCACCCGGAGCTGTTGCTCGCCGGCACGGATTTCTCCGGTATTGATAATCTGGTTCTGCGATTGCAACAGACTGGCAAGCTGTTTCGGGTCGATGCCCATACCTACGAGCTTATTGGTGGAAATAAAAATATTGACCACCTCCGTCTGCGTCCCGAACAGGGCGACTTTCATCACCCCGTCCGCCGTCACTACCTGCGTCTTGATCCGTTCCGCCCAGTTGCGCATCTCTTCGTATGTGTAACCGTCGTCCGCCGTCAGACCGTAATAGATACCGAACACGTCGCCGAAATCATCGGAAACCGTCGGTGCGGAAGCACCGCTCGGCAACTGTGGCTGTATATTTAGCACCTTCCGTCGCAACTCATCCCACTTCTGCGGAATGGAGCTTGCCGACAAGGAAGGTTGCAACTCGAATGTGATTTTTGAGAGCCCGTACATCGATTCCGATTTTATCTTGTACACACCGCTCATACTTTGAATCTCACGAGAGATAGGCTCGGTAATCAACCGCTCCACTTCTGCCGGTTCGGCACCCGGATAGCGGGTCATAATAACCGCCGACTTTATGACGAAAGGAGCATCCTCTTTCTTACCCAGCTTGCCGAAGGAAGTGATTCCCCCAATCAGCAATACAGCAAGAAAGAAATAGATGATTTTCGTATTATCTAATGAATATTTGGCTAAACTCATAATAAATGATCGTTGATAATTGATGAATGACAGCGGATAAATGATTACATAATCATTTATCAACTATCACCTGTCAACAGTTGTGATAGATTCTCCTTCTACTAGTTGGTATACGCCTGCTATGACGATTTTTTCACCGGGTTTCAAACCTTCCGAGATGAGCGCCTGTGCTTCTCCGGTCGGGGCGTTGACGGTTACTTCCCGTTTGTGGACTTTATTGTCTTCTACCACCCAGACATACATTTTATTCCCTTCGCTTTCGCCGAATACGGCACTAAGCGGTACGATCGTCCAGCTATCCTGCACCAACGGACCTACATCTGCCGTGAAACGGATGCTGCACGTGAAACCGGGTTTCACAGCATACAGATCGCGGTCGAATGACGGATCGTCAATCGTGATGCTGACCGGAATTCCTGTGCCATCCGTAGAAATATCAAGATATTCTTCCAGTTTCGCTTGAAACACGTGTCCTTTAAATGTGTCGAACTCTACAAGGAAACGCGGGTCTTTGGCGCGTAACAAATAAAGATACGCATCCGGAATGGTGAATTTGATACGCAGATTGTGTGTATTGACAAGCTGCACGATACCCTCACCGGAGTTGACACGCTGATAGTTTTCCACCAGTCGTTTTTCGATAGAACCGTCGAAAGGAGCTGTCAGCTTGGTGTCGCGCATATTGTTGGCAGACAGTTCGTATTCAGATTTCGCCTTCTGGAAGTTGGCGAGGCTGATTTCATATTCCTGTACGGAGATCGCTTGCCGGGAGAGGAGCCGTTTGTTACGTTCCACTTGTGCCGAAGCCGTTTCGTATGCCGATTTCGTAGCGGCATATTGCAACGCGATGTCTCTGGGGTCGATAGCTGCGATGAGCTGTCCTTTTTTCACTTTCTGTCCTTCGATGACAGGAAGCTGGATGATTTGTCCGTTGACCCGGAAAGCCAGCTTCACATATTCCACCGCTTCCACGATTCCCGAGAAATCTTTTCTGATAATCGATCTTGACTCGACAATCGTAGTCTTTACGGGACGTGCAGTTGTCGTTGTCGTTTCTTTTTTCTGTCCGCAGCCAGCCAGCAAGATTGCAGCCGCCAGGACGAATCCAAATTTCTTTTTCATATACCACGTTGATGTTTAGAGGTTTTGCGTTGATAAATAGCGAATAATATACTAAAACAACTCCTGTTTATTTATGTTCAACATTCCTGTCTTTTCATATCCTGCCTCTTAACCTTTATATGGAACACAAAAAAACGGGAACTTTACGAGTTCACCACAGAGGACACAGAGTTCTTCTCTCTCTTTCCGTAAGCAAAACAGAGCGATAAATACGATTACTCTGTATTACTCTATAGGGAATAAAAATAGTAAACCTCCGTGTCCTTTGTGGTGAAATATAAATTCCCATTTAGCAAAGAAGTGTGCAGAAATAAACTAAAATCGCACTATTTTGCTCATTTCAGTGCAGAAATGAATGAAAGTTTTTCCTACTATAAAGTTGAAAAACATAAAAACATCTGCCACCTGCAACGAAACGCGTGTAACACACTAATTAATAAATAGTTGTAACGTTGCAGATACCTGTGGCAGATAGGTTGCAGATAAAGTATCTGCAACACGTTATATAATCAAAGAAAA
>PPYF01066688.1_pt1 | contig 10116 bp, 8 predicted proteins | sample 1559871 | NCBI WGS metagenome assembly PPYF01 (sample SAMN08240021, study PRJNA423297) | Human gut metagenome, whole genome shotgun sequencing project.
GGATAGTTACACTGTTTGGCTGCGGCGGCGACAGAGATCACGCAAAGCGCCCCATAATGGGCGAGATAGCGGGCCGGTTCTCGGATTTCGCCATAGTGACGTCGGATAATCCCCGGACAGAAAACCCTATGGATATAATCAACTCGATAGTTGAAGGAGTAAAGAAGTCGGGCTGTGAATACGTAGTCATAGAAAACCGCAGGGAAGCCATAGAGTATGCCCTGAAGAACGCCAGAAAAAACGACGTTATAATACTCGCAGGCAAAGGACATGAGAACTACCAGGAGATAAACGGCGGCAAGCACCACTTTGACGAAAAGGAAATAGTGGCGGAGATACTGGGCCTGTAAGGCCCGCGGAAGGAAGTTGGCAAATGAAGTATGCAATATACGCCCTGCTGCTGAGCGCGGCAGTGACTATGGTATCGGGCCCGGTGCTCATACCCCTGCTGCACAAGCTTAAATTTGGACAGAGCGAGCGGAAGCTTGGCCCTGAGACCCATCTCAAAAAGGCGGGTACCCCTACTATGGGAGGAATAACCTTCATACTGGGCATTGTGGCGGCCACAATGATATTTGCATACTCGGCATCTGAGCTGGTGATGCCGGCGCTGCTGATGACAGTGGCATTCGCTCTTGTAGGTTTCATGGACGACTTCCTCAAGGTAAAGAAGCACAATACCGACGGACTCAGGGCTTATCAGAAGATAATCGCCCAGTTCCTCATAGCCCTGATAATCGCCGTATATGCACAGCGCAGTCCCTTTATAGGCACCAGCATTTATCTTCCCTTCTCAAAGGTTGAGTGGGAGCTGGGCGCGTTTTATATACCCGTCATAGTATTCGTGATAATCGGCACAGTAAATGCTGTTAACCTTACCGATGGGTTGGACGGGCTGGCGAGCGGCGTAAGTCTGGTATATTCCATGGCCATGACGGTGATATTCCTTTACATGGCTTCCATAATGGATGCTCCTGTCGATATGGGACAGGCCCGCCAGACGCAGTACGCAGCCGAACTCAATTCTATGGCTGTATTTGCGGCGGCGGTAGCGGGTGGCTGTCTGGGGTTCCTCAGGTTCAACAGCTTTCCGGCAAAGGTATTTATGGGCGATACGGGCTCATTGGCCCTTGGCGGAGCAATAGCTGCTATGGCGGTGTTCTCCCGGGCAGTGCTGCTGCTTCCCATAATGGGCGCATGCTTCGTGGCAAGCGCCGTCAGCGTGATACTTCAGGTGGGCTCCTACAAGCTGCGCAGGAAGCGCATATTCAAGATGGCCCCGCTGCACCATCACTTTGAGCTTCTCGGTTATTCCGAAACAAAGATCGTTGCGGGATACATGATAGTTACCACATTGCTTTGCCTGGTATGCCTCTTGGCATTCCAATAAAGAGCATATGTATTAAGCATATGCGGGGAACTTGCAAAAATGGAATCACATTTTTGCGAAAGCGTTAGCGTTTATTTTGCCGCCCGGTGGCAGGGTTCCGTATTTCAGCCGTGGTTCTTTGGCGCTTGGCACGGCAGGCGGACGCAGGGCGTTTGAGGCAGGACGTGGCTCGTTGCCTCAAGCACCCTGACACCTCCGGGGGGCTTTTTTTAACAGAATCGCGCATGAAGTGGGCGCAAGAACGCCCCGTGTGCTATAATTTATAAAATAAATACAGGCCGAATATGTGTTTCGGAAGGAGTCAGGATTATGCAAAACGGAAAGAAGACCGCTCTTATCTGCGGAATGGCCAAAAGCGGCATAGCCAGCGCAATACTGCTCTATAAAAACGGCTACAAGGTAATAATTAACGACATGAAGAGCGAGATATCCGGACTCCAGGAAGCGCTCAAGGATATCGAGTATGTGAACGCAATGGGACAGGAGCCGGAGACACTGCTGGACGGCGTGGATCTGTTGGTGCTCAGCCCGGTTATACCTATATTCAAGCCTTTTGTGAGGAAAGCACAGGATATGGGCATAGAAGTGATAGGTGAAATAGAGCTGGGATACCGCTATTGCCACAGGGGCGCAAAGTTCGTATGCATAAGCGGCACCAACGGCAAGACCACCACCACTGCACTGACAGGCGAGCTTTTCAAAGCCGCGGGCAAGCGCACGTTCGTGCTGGGCAATATTGGCATACCCATAACCGAGCGGGCAATGGAGGTAAAAGATGGGGACGTCATAGTAGCGGAAGTGGCCGCACTGCAGCTTGAAAGCATAAAGAGCTTCCGTCCCAACGCCTTTGGCATGCTGAACATAACTGAGGATCATCTTAATAGGTTCCAATATAAGATGGAGAACTACATAGCCGCAAAGTGCAGGGGCTTTGAAAACCAGACTCCCCAGGACTTTGCGGTGCTGAATTACGATGACCCCATCGTGAGGGATATGGCAAAGCTCACCAGGGCCCGCGTGCTGTATTTCTCGCAGAAGCAGGACGTGGAAAACGGCATGCTCCTCCGGGACGGCTATATGATATGGAGGCTGGACGGCCATGAGCAGCGGCTTATACACCGGAGCGAACTGCAGATACCCGGCGATCACAACCTTGAAAACGCCATGTGCGCCGCCTCTCTTGCCATGTGCATGGGCCTTGATGCAGAAGCGGTATGCCGGGGACTTCGCGCCTTTCGGGGCGTTGAGCACCGCATAGAGTTCGTTCGCGAGGTGGAAGGCGTTCGCTACGTAAACGACTCCAAGGGAACAAACCCGGATTCCACCATAAAGGCCGTGAAGGCCATGACCCAGCCCACCGTGCTCATGCTGGGCGTAGGCGATTACGATAAGCACAGCGACTTCACGCCGCTTTTTGAGGCGTTCGGCAGCACTGTGAAGGGTGTTATAGCCTCCGGAATCAATATACCCGCAATAAAGGCTGCCGCCGAAAAGACAGGCTACAAAGGCGAATTCGTGGAGTGGTACGGCAACTTTGAAGGTATGATAAAGAAAGCGGGAGAGATGGCGGGCAAGGGAAGCACGGTGCTGCTTTCGCCTGCGGCTGCAAGCTGGGGCCAGTTCGACAACTACGAACAGAGAGGCGAGATATTCAAGGATATCGTAAATAAGCTGTAACCAGCATAGAATAACCCGAAGGGAGGTGCGGCATGGAAACGCTGAAGGCCAAAAAGAAGAATGGGCAGATGGACTTCCTGCTCTACGTTACCGTGCTGCTGCTGTGCGCCTTCGGGCTTGTGATGGTATTTTCAGCCAGCTATTATTACGCACAGAACAAGGCGAGCCTGAATTACGATGGATTGTACTATCTGAAGAACCAGGCAAAGTACATGGCCATGGGGCTTGGCGTTATGATAGTGATGTCACGGGTGGACTATCACTATCTTGAAAAGCTCAGGAACGTTGGACTTATGGTGACGCTTCTGCTTATGCTTGCTACGGTGTTCTGGGGCGAGGATATAAACGGCGCAAAGCGGTGGCTGAACCTGTTTGATGTGATAACCTTCCAGCCTTCGGAGCTTGCAAAGTTCGTGCTCATACTGTACATGGCTTCCTTTATGACCCGTAGGGCACCTCAGATGAAGAGCTTTACCCGGGGCATTGTACCCATGCTCATCATAATGTGCATCATCTGCATACTGCTGCTGCTGCAGAAGAACATGTCCATGATGATGGTGGTCATGATGATAGGCTTTGTAATGCTGTTCCTCGGAGGGGCGGATATGCGGCATCTGGTAGGCCTCTGCCTGCTGGCGGTGCCGGTGTTCTTTCTTGCGGCGTCGATGGAAACGTACCGCTGGAACAGGCTGGTGATATTCACAAACCCATGGAAGGACCCTCAGGGAAACGGCTATCAGCTGATACAGTCCCTGTACGCATTGGGCAGCGGCGGCCTATTCGGCAAGGGGCTTAACTTTTCCACTCAGAAGCTGCTGTTTCTTACATACGGCGAGAGCGACTTTATATTCGCCATAATAGGCGAGGAGCTTGGCTTCATAGGTTGTGTGCTGGTAATAGCCGCGTACTTTTTCCTCGTTTGCCGGGGAATGCGCATAGCCGCCCGCTGCAAGGATAAGTTCGGGAGCCTGCTGGCTGCCGGAATAACCAGCGTTATAGCCATACAGGTGGCAGTAAACATAGGCGTGGCCACCAGTTCTGTCCCTCCTACCGGCCAGACGCTGCCTTTTATAAGCGCCGGCGGCACGTCGCTCATAATATTTATGGCTGCGGCAGGCATACTGCTCAATATTTCGAGAAATACGGAAAGCATATAGAATTAACCCATTCCATCCTTCCTGAATAGTATGGATTGTACCGCAATGGCGGCAGGGGAGGGGCGCAATGGGCAAATTCATAATAGAGGGCGGACACAGGCTGAGCGGACGCGTAAAGGTCCAGGGAGCGAAAAACGCCGCGCTGCCGGTTCTGGCGGCGACTGTCATGAGCCGGGGAGAGATGACGCTGTTCAACTGCCCTGAAATACGGGATGTTCACAATATGCTGAGCATCCTGCGTGAGCTGGGCGTGGAATCGTATTATGATGGGGACGCGCTGAAAATTTCCGGCAGAAACGCCAGAAGCAGTCCTATGCCGCAGCGCCTTTCCAAGGAGCTGCGCTCCTCCATATTCATGCTGGGACCACTGCTTTCACGCTTTGGCGAGGCGGTGTGCGCCTACCCGGGGGGCTGCGAGATAGGCCATAGGCCGGTAGACCTTCATTTGAAAGGCCTTGCGGCGCTGGGGGCGGATATAAGGGAAGAGCGGGGTTACATAATTTGCGACGGGCACAACATGCACGGAGGCGATATACACCTCGATTATCCCAGCGTAGGCGCAACAGAAAACATAATGATGGCAGCGGCTGCCGTCCCGGGCGATACGGTGATAACCAACAGTGCCCGGGAGCCGGAAATAGAGGAACTGCAGAATTTCCTCAACTCAATAGGCGGCGATATCCGTGGCGCAGGCACATCTACCATATACATAAAGGGTGGAATGGAAGAAGTGCCGGCAGCTGCGCACAGAATAATGCCCGACAGGATAGCTGCGGGAACGCTCATGTGCGCCGTGGCGATGGCCGGAGGAGAAGCGGAGCTTACAGATGTGTGCCCGGAGCACATAGGCAGCCTCATATCAAAGCTGCGCGAGGCAGGGTGTCATATAAGCTGCGGCAGGGATACGCTGGAGATACGGGCAAAGGAACGGCCTGAAGAGATAAAACTAATAGAAACGCTGCCTTATCCGGGCTTTCCGACGGATATGCAGGCGCAGATATTCGCCCTGTGTACCGTGGCGGACGGCACCAGCGTAATAGTGGAAAACCTTTTCGAAAACCGCTTCCGCCATTGCGCGGAGCTTATAAAAATGGGCGCAAATATAACCCAAAAGGACAGGACCGCAATAGTAAGGGGCGTGGAGAAGCTCTCGGGAGCCGTGGTATACGCAAAGGACCTTCGCGGAGGAGCGGCGCTTACCATAGCCGGGCTGGGTGCTGAGGGGATGACGGCAGTAGAGAACACGGAATATATCGATAGAGGATACCAGCGGCTGGATGAGACGCTGAATTCACTCGGAGCCTGCATAAAGAGGGAAGATGGTACGCAATAAGGGAAAAACCAGAGTGGTAAAGAACGAAGGACGCAGGGACGGCAAAAAGCCGCCTCGCAGCCATGTGTCCTATGTCGACATAGAGCAGGTAAAGCAGCGCTATGGCGGACGTTCTACAAGAGAGCCCCGAAAAGAACTGCACGTATTTGGAGAAGAAGAGCCGCAAAATGTCAAGAAGAAAGAGCACAGGGGCGTATACCTGCTGCTGCTCGGTCTCGTATTGGCAGGCATAGCCATAGGCTTCTATTTTGCGCTCATAATAGACCGCATAGAGGTCGTAGGCAACGAAAAGCTGGAGCGGGGAGAGGTGCTCACCATATCCGGACTTAACATAGGCGAGCATATGCTCTTTGCCAATCTCGGAGAAGCCCGCAGCAGGCTGCTCAGCAGCCCCTATATACGCTCGGCATACATAAAAAGAGCGTATCCGGACAAGCTCATTATCACCATAGAGGAACGCAAGCCTGTGGCAGCGATCGTAGGCGTGGGGTCATATGCCCTGATAGACCTGGAGGGCAGCGTTATGGAGATAGCGCAGACAAACGACAACGGGCTGGTAGCGGTTTACGGCGTAAGTTCCGGCGGCTACGCCGTGGGCCAGAAGATCGGCGACTATGCGGAATTCAACAGCGAAACGCTGCTTGAGATAATTGCAGTGCTTTCCAATCAGGGAATGCTGGACATAATAGAGAGCATAGATATGTCGCAGCCCCTGAAGATAGGCATGACTACAACATACGGCTATACGGTCAACATAGGACAGCCCGAAAACCTTACGGGAAAGCTGGAAAACCTGCCGCCCGTGCTGAGCAAGGTGCTTTCCATGGGCCTTGAGGGCGGAACAATAGACCTTGGCGTGCTTGGCGATCCGGTATATTCTCCGCCAGAGGTGTACCAGCCGGAGACAGAGGGACAGGAGGGCGGAGATGACGGCGAAGGAGGCGAAGCAGAGCCGGATAAGGCCGAGGACGGCGAAGCAAATCAGCCCGAACCCAGTCCTGCACCGTAACTTCCAGTAGTTACAAAGTGTAAAAATACTTGTATCCTATTGCACAAAATATAGTGGTGTGGTATGCTTAGACCAACTATTAGGTGGAAGTATATTCTCATGGCATATGGAGAGTAGGGGCGCTATGGAGGAAAAATGAAACAGAATACCGCCATACTCGATATTGGAAGCTCCAAGGTGATATGCCTCATATGCAGCGCACAGGGAAGGGACAGCATAACCGTCCGGGGTGCGGGCGTAAAGGAATATCCGGGCTTTGAGAACGGACGATTTATAGACGAACAGCTTTTCTCCAGCGCGGTGGTGGACGCCATCGCAATGGCAGAGGGTGAGGCAAAGGTACGCATAAGGGATCTTTCCGTAGGAGTACCCGCAAGCTTTTCAAAGCTGGTGCTGCATGAGGGATCTGCCGGGGTAAGGTCACGCACCGGAAGGATAAACGGCGATACCATAGACGACCTGATAAACGACTCGCTCACATTCGAGCAGCCTGAAGGGTACGAGCTGATGCACTCCACTCCGGTGGAATTCAAAATAGGCGAAACGGTTACCGCCGATCCGCCCCTTGGGCAGGCAGCAAAAGAGGTCAGCGCCGTAGTATCCCACGTGTACATGCAGAACGGGTTCAGAGCAGCGGTGTCCGATGCACTGAGCAGGACGAATCTCGAAGCGGATATGTATATAAGCGTTCCGCTTTCGGCTTCACTGTTTGTGATACCCGAGGAGGAGAGGACGGACTGCGCGGTGCTCATAGACGTAGGGGCGCGGCAGACCGACGTAAGCTTCATACGGGGATCTGCCCTTATAGCCTGCGAAACGCTGGGAATAGGCGGCGTGAGCTTTGCAAACGATCTGGCCTATGGGCTTCGGATATCCACCCAGTCTGCGGAGAACGTAAAACGCAGATACGTCTATTCGCTGGACTACCAGGACAGCATAGATATAGTACGCATGGAGGGGAAAAGCCCCATGCACGTCGATCACGCAGTGATACAGTTCATAATTGAGGAACGCACAAAGCAGCTTGCCGATTATCTTGTGCGCATGCTCAAGGATATGGGAGTAAGGCTTGAGGAAAAGCCCCCCGTATACATAACCGGCGGCGGCATAGCCCTTATGCGGGGCAGCTGCGAATACATGGAAAAGCTCATGGGTGTGCCTTTAAAGGTAAGAATGCCGTGGATGCCCAGACTTTCCTCCCCAAATTACGCCAGCGCTTTTTCGGTAATGGATTTCGTGATGCATGCTGAGGAAGAAGACAGCGTGGACAGGCTGGTAGGAATGGTAAGCGAGAGCAGATTCATCAAAAAGATCAGAGAACTGTTTGGTAACGTAAGATAAATTATCAGGAGGAAATGATATGCCTATTGGTCTTGAACTCGATATGGAAAGAGGCAACCTTGCGCAGCTTAAGGTAGTCGGCGTAGGCGGCGCGGGCAATAACGCTGTCAACCGTATGATACAGTACGGCATACGCGGCGTTGAGTTCATTTCCGTAAATACAGATAAACAGGCGCTGTACCTGTCCCATGCGAACCAGAAGATACAGATAGGCGAAAAGGTCACCAAAGGATTGGGAGCGGGTGCTGATCCCGAAGTAGGGCGCAAGGCGGCTGAAGAAAGCAAGGAAGCCATATCCGAGGCTCTCAAGGGAGCGGATCTGGTATTCATAACCGCAGGTATGGGCGGCGGCACCGGCACCGGTGCAGCCCCCGTAGTAGCGGAGTGCGCAAAAGAGCTTGGCATACTTACAGTTGGCGTAGTCACAAAGCCCTTCTCCTTTGAGGGACGGGTGCGTATGAACAATGCCGTAAACGGCATAACCAACCTTAAGGCAAACGTAGATACTCTTATATCCATACCTAACGACAGGCTGCTGGATTCAGTAGGCAAGGTAAGCCTTACCGAAGCATTCAGGATCGCTGACGATGTGCTGCGTCAGGGCGTGCAGGGAATAAGCGACCTTATAGCTGTACCTGCTATGGTGAACCTTGACTTTGCTGATGTGCGTACCATAATGCGTGAGCGTGGAATGGCCCACATGGGCATAGGCATGGCCACCGGCGACAAGCGCGCCGCCGAGGCTGCAAGGCAGGCTGTGGTAAGCCCGCTGCTTGAAACTACAATAAACGGCGCAAAGGGCGTGCTGCTAAACATCACCGGCGGCGCGGATCTGGGCATACAGGAACTTTCCGAAGCGGCCTCTATCATTCAGGAGTACGCGGATCCCGAGGCAAACATCATCATGGGTGCAGGCATCGACGAGGATATGGGCGACGGCGTACGTATAACCGTAATAGCTACCGGCTTCGATGCACCCGGCGCAAGGTCTCAGCAGAGCCAGCATCCCACGGCTGCCGTAAACGCCGTACAGAACAGCCAGCCCCCCAGAAGGCCGACCATACGCGACGTGAAGGATCAGGAAAGCAGCTGGAATGGCGCAAACGTGAAATTCTGGGAGCGTGAGCGTACCAGAACTCCTCAGTACAGCTCCCCTCTTCCGGAAGGAGAGGAAGTAACCCCTCACTTTACCATGGACGACCTGCCCAAGGCAGACAAGGCCAGGGGAAACAATAATAATACCAATAACCTTAACGTGCCTGCATTTTTGAGAAGAAACGATTAAATCAAAAAGACGCGGGCGCTTAGCCCGGTGTACACTTTTTTAAGTAATAAGACGGGGAAGCGCAAAGGAGCGTTTCCCCGTTTTGTTTATATTTTTATTTTTCAGAAAGGAAAGAAAAACCATGACCAAATCCTTTATCCCACAGGGCTATAAGCCCACGCTGTCACTTTATGAAACTCAGGACGCTATAAGCTTCATAAAGCGTGAATTTCAGGACAGCCTTGCGCGGGCACTGCACCTCAAACGCGTATCCGCACCTCTGTTCGTACAGCCTGAGACAGGCCTCAACGACAACCTGAACGGCTATGAGCGCCCGGTAGGCTTCGATATCCCATTTACCGGCAAGGATGCGCAGGTAGTGCAGTCTCTCGCAAAGTGGAAACGCATGGCGCTTTACCACTACGACTTCCACCCAGGCAACGGCCTCTATACCGATATGAACGCCATACGCCGCGATGAAGAGTTGGACAACCTGCACTCCGTATACGTGGATCAGTGGGACTGGGAGAAGGTCATAACCCCTGATACCCGCAACCTTACTACCCTCAAGAACACTGTTACTGCCATAGTTGGCTGCGTATGCAACACGCTGGATGTACTCAAGGCCCGCTATAACTTTATTACGACAGAGCTGAGCCGCGACGTGTTCTTTATAAGCACTCAGGAGCTGCTTGATATGTACCCCGACAAGACTCCCAAGGAGAGGGAGAATGCCATAACCAAGGAGCACAGGACGGTATTTATAATGCAGATAGGAGATCTGCTTTCAAACGGCGAAAAGCACGACGGACGCTCCCCCGACTATGACGACTGGAAGCTCAACGGCGATATACTGTTCTATGACGACGTGCTGGATTGCGCAATGGAGATATCTTCGATGGGTATCCGCGTAGACGCCAAAAGCATGGACGAGCAGCTTACCAA
>PPYF01029075.1_pt1 | contig 10114 bp, 6 predicted proteins | sample 1559871 | NCBI WGS metagenome assembly PPYF01 (sample SAMN08240021, study PRJNA423297) | Human gut metagenome, whole genome shotgun sequencing project.
ACTGCTCCAAAACTACCAGATGAACAGCAAACAGACGACGGCGGTTTGATTACCAGTCAGAATGCCACTGCTCCAAAACAGAGAACGTCCAAGCACTAGCGCGTAACTTGTTTGATTACCAGTCAGAATGCCACTGCTCCAAAACCAGTTTTCCGGCACGTGGTCTATGTGATGAGTTTGATTACCAGTCAGAATGCCACTGCTCCAAAACGCGAAGTACAGCTCCATGAGCTTGTCGAGCGTTTGATTACCAGTCAGAATGCCACTGCTCCAAAACAGCGTCTTTGGTCAGTTCGCGCAACTTGCGGTTTGATTACCAGTCAGAATGCCACTGCTCCAAAACACTGCAATGATGCTCATAATGCGCCCTCTCGTTTGATTACCAGTCAGAATGCCACTGCTCCAAAACGGGTGGATGACTGCTGATAAATCTTTAATTGTTTGATTACCAGTCAGAATGCCACTGCTCCAAAACAAACGAGCAGAAAAGCACGCAATAATATATGTTTGATTACCAGTCAGAATGCCACTGCTCCAAAACCTAATAGCAAGAGCGTTTATGATTGAGTTTGTTTGATTACCAGTCAGAATGCCACTGCTCCAAAACGTATCAGCCGACTGGAACCTTTTTCAATAAGTTTGATTACCAGTCAGAATGCCACTGCTCCAAAACGACGCACTTGGTGGAGATATTGGTAACGTTGTTTGATTACCAGTCAGAATGCCACTGCTCCAAAACCATCAACACGTTTGATGCGATCATCGATTAGTTTGATTACCAGTCAGAATGCCACTGCTCCAAAACCATAGGATTGCTCGAACGTTTCTCAGGCCGGTTTGATTACCAGTCAGAATGCCACTGCTCCAAAACTTCGAGCGGCACAGAAACCGGTTATCTGAGTTTGATTACCAGTCAGAATGCCACTGCTCCAAAACCGTTAGAGCAAAATCTTCCCTGCGTAGAAGACGAACTTTCTGGCCGATAGGTTGACCTATACTCAATAAAGTGCTGGTCAACAACTATTTTTGATTCAAATTCACTATATATCTCTGCATGCTGATTTTCCAACATGAGCGTTTTGATTCCATGAAAAATTATCCTTTCATTAAGCAATTCGAGCTCTTTTTTCGATAAAAATGTCCTCAGATTAATGAAAAGGACTGCTTCGTCGATCATCATATCAGCCGCCAGATCAACGAAGTCTATAAGATTGTCAAAGAGCGAAGCATCCTCAAGAACGTGCAGGCCAAAACCGAACGCTTTGAGGTATTTGCTTATATCCCATTCTATCCCAAATGAATAATCGGCATTAAATTGCAATCCGACTCTTGAGATTAAAGAGTTAAGCTCAGCGCTTGCTTGCTGTATTCCAAAACGAGACTCCTCATCAATCAGCAGCTCCCTGTTAAGAATCGAAAAGAGCTTTCCCGACAAACTTCTGTGTCCTAATGGAAGAGCAAAAGGATCACGAACAATAATAAACGCTTTAGTTGGAGCTACCTCTTCATCTTTCTCCCAAACAGAATAGGGTTCTATTGCCTTTGCCCCCTTGCAAGAAAGAAGCGCTTGACAAATACGACAAAAAAGTACTTTGTTGTCTATTTGCAATACGGAAACATGTTCTCCACTCAAAACGATCTGGTTTTCAAGACCTGCGAAACATATCTTCATAAGACAAGAAATTCTTCCATAGTATCCACCTCATCATATGCTTCTCGATTCCCTGTCACATATTCCATGGTAGCAAATTGCTTTTCAGTGACCTTGAGTACTTGAACCAGCCCCTCTGGAGGACGATGCTTTCTTAAACGCATTATGGCAGCACCTGCAGCTCCATCATTGGTCACCAGCTTCACGTAAACAGATTTCTGCATCATCAGATAACCTTCTTTGATCAAATGCTTATGAAACAGGCTATACTCCTTGCGCTGCTGCGCTGTTTCTATTGGAAGATCGAAGAATACAAAAAGTCTCATGTAGCGAATCCTGTGATGTTCACTGCTCATAGCAGCCTGAACCCTTCTATGTCATCCACAGCAATTCTTTTATTTAGCGCATTAAGACACTGCTGAACATATTGAGAGATCACCGAACCCAACCGATATGAACCATCACGATATTCAACATGCGTGTTCGCAAGGTCAGCCAATATTCTACGCATGTCAGAGTCAAATTCCGAAGTCGCATAATCAACCACAAGCCTATCCACTGCCGGCCTGAAAGGTTCCATGAAATCGCAGGTAAGGTTGAATTGATTATATTCATTTCGGTGGCAAACGCCTATCTGAGACAACACCCCTCTCGCTGCAATTTCTCTGTTGACTATAGATAAGAGAACGGAATAGCCATAATTGAGCGCAGCGTTGATAGGATTCTCAACCTCTCGACTAAACGAACCCCCGAATAATGCAGCAAAATAAATACGGGCAGCTTGCGCTTCTCTATTAGTCGTATCCCCTGAACGCACTTCGGGAATAATGGAATGAAGCAGCTTTGCTTCTTTTTCGTAGTCACGCTCTTTCAAGAAACAAGCCTGGGCAGTAATCTTATCTTTTACGATATGCTGCCACACGCGCTTTTTGATCGGTTCGCCCCAAGCCATCTGCTCGGCGATGCGCTTGCTAGTATTATGTGCTCCGTACAGCGGAATATATTGCCCAATAGGATTATGCTGATTGTCTGACACCACAAGCGATATCTTATTTTTAGAAAGCTCTGCCATGAGATACGCGCTGATGAAGACTTGCATTGTTTGCAGGATGATCGTCGAGATCTCAGAAAGGTGAATCTTTGCAGTATCGTCCTCTTTCCGAACTACCATATAACCGCTTTTGTACGAGAGCTTGCACGGACTCTCTATGAAGACTGTTCTAAAGGCCAATGTGAGTCCGCCTTTCAAACATGCCGGTTATAGATTGGTCTATTATGTCAAAACGTTCACTAGACTTCTGAAGAAAACCGCTTTTTATCGCGCCAGCATGCGACGATCCGCCTATCAAAGACAAATCAACACGAGCTGTAACGCAGTTAAAGAACCTAAGTATTCCAACGATCTGCTTTCGTTTATCTTGCATCGACAGAGCTATAAATTGCTCTCTCCCTTCTACAAGCTTCTCATAGACTGGTTTGAATCGCGCACAGAGAATCAGGCATTTCTCCGTTAAGACGTCAAAAAGCTCTAATACTTCAAATGACGCTAAAGCATCATCCGAAACATGAGCAACATCACAAACTGCTGCAGCAATCGCAATCTGGTTTTCGTTCAAGATCAGCTCACGTGATGAATAGACGCAATCTAGCGCAGGAACATAGTATTCATTCCCGTTATGATCGATGCGAGCATATTTAAGCAACCGATCCCTTAAAACTTGATCAAAAACTAAACCACGCGATTTTACTAGTTGTTTCGCCCACTCTTCTATTGACTGCTTCTTGCTCTTGATTAGCTCAGCAGCCGCAATAGGAACTCCTTCAAATAGTCTTTTTGGTTTCCCCTTCGAATCATGCGCAGCAATCAAGACAAAGTAAGCAGGATTTTGGCCCGAATACCCTCCATACTTCTCGGTAGAAAGCCCTTTTTTCAGTGGGATACCTGGTGCTTTCTTCCCACCACGTGGTGAATAGATCGTCTGATCCCAGAAGGCACCTGAAGTCTCTTCCGGCATTCTTGATATGAAACACTGGCGATAGTTGAAATAGCTCTTTAGCTTTGCAATCTCATACGATGCCGACCAGTCATCTTTGAAAAGTTCTCCGGTCTCTTCATCGAACCCTGAAGTCATGAAACTTGATATAACGAACGGTGAAGTACCGGGCTCATGACCTTTTCTAACAGCATCGCTCTCGTTCTTGATGAACTGCTTCATCACCCGCGTATAGCCGATCGGATTCGTATACATACCAGGATGCCGTTTTTGGATGAAACGGCCGATCTCTGCAGCCAAAAGCGCATCGTGAGCATGATGGAAATCGTTCACTTCGCGGCACTTCACCAAACCAATGCGCTCACGCAACTCATGCGAAAGCCCCGCTTTTACAGGAAGAGTATTCGTTTCGGGATACTGCTCCTCCAAGAAGCTCTGAACAATCTTCAATATCTGGCTCGTTTCTACAAGCTGACGCGCTATGAAGCCTTTCATCTGCTTTTCGCCAATATGATCACGAAGAAGGTTCGTGTGCTTCTTCTTCCCAATAAGACCAGCGCTCAAAAGAGCATCCCAATATGGGCGCATCTTGCGACGCATTTCCACAGGAAGGAGCATCTGATCAGATTTATTCTGATTCTCCGATGTTAAAACAAGCGCCTTATTCTCAAAGCTGTCATCTTTGATGTATGATTGCGGGATGATATGGTCAACTTGATAGTTTGAAAGCTGACCGATATCGAGCGATGCACCCGAATAAAGAGACTTGCCGCCCTGCATGAAATACAGCGTTAGCTTCTCATCAAGATCGGTTGACTCTTTCGCCTTCTCCGTAAGCTGCGACGAAGTTGCTGCATCCCAAAATTCTGGAGCTTCTTCATGTAACTTTTTCATAGCCTCCTCAAGAGCCTGGTAGCGCTTTTTAGTTCTGTGACCTTTCTTTCGTTCATCTTCTTCACGAGTTACTTCGATGAAGATATTGCTTGGTGCATGACCTGCGATATGGACGATCTCCTCAACAATACCAAGCGCCTGATTTACACCACGACGAAGTGCAGGAGAGCCAGGAAGGTCTTCGATAGCAAGACCTGCAGAGCCGATCATTGCTTCTTTGTTGACTGCATCGATCTTCTTGTCGAAGCCGAGATCAGAATCCCGAATGATCTCCATGAACACCATTGCCTTCGAAAGCCCTGTATTGTTCGGGTTGCCTTCTCGCAGGATATCCATTATCGAACGCGAGTCGCTATCAGTGTCGACTTTGATATCACAAAGGAGTTTTTTCGAAAGACGTCCCCATCCCGTGAAGCGTTTCTTGACAATCTTCTTGATCTGCTCATCAGAAAGACGGTCTCCAAAATTGCGCTTGATCTTATCTTTAAGAATGTCTCTGTCCTCGAATATCGTATTCCAAAGGATGATATCCTCGATCATAGGCAGATCACGCTCGGGAATCTCATCAACACCGAAAACATCCTTCGCGAAGAAAATATACGAACTCAGTTTCGACTCGAATCCATGCTCTCCCTGTCCTCCAGAGACGTGCACATTCGAATTACCGCGCTGTCTCATCCACTCTGAGACCTTCTTATACGTCACGCGCCCTCTACGGAAAAGCTCCTTCACCATATCTGAGCGATCCTCGTAATCAAAACGGCGCTCTTTGTCCCCGTCTTGCGTGAAATGAGCGCCATTGAGCTCGTTAAGAACGCAATATTCCTCATAAAGCAGAGAGCAACGAGGAAGCACCGGCTCCCCTTGAAGATATGAGCACGTTCCTGTCATACGCAAAATGAACTCAGTTGCACTGCTATCCTTGTCGATAATCTCTTCCCAATTCCAGGGTTTAATGACCTCATGCTCTTTTCCTTCGATGCGTTTCGACCAAGAAAAGCGTTCTTTCCCTTTGCTGTCTTTTCGCGCGTTCTTTCGTGTGAGTGGACCAACATAATAAGGAATGCGGAAATTTACGAGAGAATCGAGCTCTTTCTTCTTCTCCTCTAAGATAGGATAGAAGCGTGCCTGGTTCTTGATGATCCTATCCATTTCTTCGAGATGCAGCTGGAAAGGAATCGCTCCATTGTCGCTCGTCTTAAGTCTCCGAAGGAATTTCTCCTCTTTGAATCGTTTAATCATATCCAGATAGCGACTATCTTCAACGGCGGCAGTGTCCTTGAAGAGCTTCTCAACTTCCTTCTTGAAATCATCATAAAAGTTTCCCCTCACTTCGTTATATCTCGTATATCCTTTGGCTTTCGCCTTGTTGTAGACATATTTCTGCGGGTGAAGTTCGTTCGGCTTATAAAACTCACCCCTGAAGAACTCATCATACTTTTCGGGCACATATTCTTTGACAAGATCCTTCAATAGCTTGAGATCCTCGCCGTACTGTTCATAGTCCTTAACTTTATTGGTCGACAAGGACTCACCTGGGCAACTGCTCAAGATCTCTTGAAGGATAAAAGCCGAGTAAACCTTATTCATAGATTCGAAGAGCGTCTGGGCATCGTCTGGACAAATCTCCCCGAAGGATTCAATGTCCTCATCTTTTGAGAGGTAGATCTTCGTCTTGACATCAACTGGCTTCTCCTCACTCAAGAAGAACACGTCGCCCAGTTCTGCTAAAAGCCCCACCAACGCAGCTGAAAGAGCCTTTGTCATCTTCTTGACGGCAGACTTATCGACAAGATCACACGCTTCAATTCCGAGAAGTGGTTGAAGCTGCTCTTGAATATGGGATTTTGTCGAGCGAGTGTCGCGCATAACCCTGCCGATCTCATCGACATGGTCTTGCACCGTGCACGGAATATCGAGAATATCGCAATACTCTTGCAGCTGCTCGCAAAACTCTTCGACCGACCCTTTTACATTAGCGTTCTCCGAGTTCAAGCCTGGGTTATCTTGCTGCAGGAAGTTTCCTCTATGCTTGACAATATTGTGAAAAGCGAGGTAGATAAGACGTGGATCAGCTTTCTCATCGGTTTCCATAAGCCACTTGCGAAGATGATAGATTGTGGGGAACTTTTCGAAATACGCTCTCTCGTCAAAAGATGGACCATTGAAGAGCGTATAAAGATAATCTTTATGACTTTCCTGACGATCTTCTGGAAGCAGGTGGGACTGATTTAAGCGTATAAAGAAATCAGGATCAACAGCTTCAACTTCAGATGCAAACAACTCTTGCAAAAGAGACAAGCGCCACTTGCGTCGAGCATATCGACGTCTTTGCCCACGATGGCCTCGCGCTTCTGATGCTGGAAGCGCGGAAGGGAACAATCGACTACCCCATGTTGGCTTACCTTTGAAATGGCAGATCTCACCGTCAGAGTCAGTGACGGCCCATCCGACCGATCCTGTACCAATATCAAGACCGATATTATATTCCCCAACATTTCTTAAATTCATATGTTCCTCTTCAACATAACCTGTGATAAAGTATCCACTGTCTTGATACCAGTCAAGATGTCACTGCGAGTCAAAATAAAGACTTAGTCTTAAATGTCCTTGCTATAGGGACGCCGCGTAGGCGGCGCTTTTGAATCGCGAAAGAGCCTTCGGGCTCTTTTTTTATCTAGGCAAACAAACACCTGAGTCATAACTAGATACCTAGAATGACGACGTTGAGTGCATCTCTATAGTAGCCCACTATCAGGCAAAACGCTATATGATTGTTATTCTTGTTCTGTGCTGTTTGGTAAATACTAGAGACCTATTCGATTTATTAATTTGAGTTTACAGATGCACCTGTTGAAGCTTTTTTACGTGGTTTGAAAACAGAAATTACAAAAAGGACAAGGATACCTGCAACAATTCCACTCAAACAAAACGGATTAACCGGAACAATTGCTGTTGCAATAATAACTACACAAGTAAGTATCCATTTAGCGATAAGCCAACCATGATTAAAAAAACCCCATTTTGTTGTCAAGCCATACAGTAACCCCGTCACCATAAGTGCAGGAATGCATATTTTAATAATTTCTTGGATTAACCCAATGGAAGTAAGGGCAAACACAGGATCGATTGTTTGTGTTGACAGCATAATTGAATACACGAGCACAATCGCAAACCCACCAAGCCATACACTAGCAAATACAAGATGGGTAAGATCGAGAATACGTTTAGGGTTTTTAGATAAATAACGCATTACCCCTCCTTGCTCTAGTGGAAACTAAATTATATCATCTGCAGATTTTTTCAAAACAAACTGCAGGTTTAAGTAGACTATTATTACAAGAAGACAACCAAAGGCTACCGAGGGCCATCAAGCCCATAAGAGGCATAGCAGAATCGCGAATGGGAAATAAAGCATGAATAAGCAAACCAGAGATCGTTTGCAAGCAGCGCGCAGTGTGCTGACATTCTGCTTTGGTATCGGCTATATTGCCAATGTCTTTCTTGCACAGCCTCTTCTTGCACTGATTAACACTATTACACTTATCCTCGCAGTGATTTTGAGTTTCATCGCCACAAAAGGATCAACGCGCATGATCGCCGTAGTTCTTTTCGTCGTTGGTGCATTCCTACTCATTTACACACAAGCTCCGCTTGATGTTTGGGAAAAAGCGCTCTTGGAGAATGGCTATCTGCTTGCAATGTTTATCATGATCCCACTCATTAGCTTGCCAGTACGATATGGCGGATACAATGAATCTCTTGAGGCTTTATTCGATCACTTTGGGAATAGCAAAAGCCACTTCTATGGACTCGTGAGCGTGATGACCGCTTTCCTTGGCGTGCTCGTGAGTATAGCATCAGTGCCCCTCACCTGCGAAGTCGCCCGTTCGAGCCACTTCGCCGCCAACGCCCGTATACTTGCAACTGCACTCAGTCGTGGATTCATAACATGCCTTTTCTGGGCACCCACCACTGCTACCATTGCGCTTTCACTACAGCTTACTGGGGCTAATTGGCTTTCGGTATTGCCGTTTGGCTTGCTCTTCGCGATCATAGCTGGCTTTATCGGTTGGATAATGACGACGATCCGCGAGAATCTCATCGCCAGGCGCTCCCAACTCAACACTTCTTTATCTAAAAACAAGAACGACACTCATATCGATGCCAATTTGAATTCTTCCTCTCTTCATCCCTCAAAGTACGAAGTTACTTCCCATCAACCTCATTCAGGCGTATTCGATCGCAAGAAAATTATCGAACTGGTCCTATTCTCTGTTCTCTACATTGTTGCTGTCATGCTGGTTGGACAGTGTCTCAGAATCTCGATCATCGTTGCGGTTGCCTTGATGTCGATCCTTATTCCAATCATTTGGATGGTAGCTATCAAACGTGTGACGCTGTTTAAGCAAAAAGTGAAAGACGAGTATGTGGCAGTCAAACTCCCCAATGTGAAAGGGCAGATGATCCTCTTCACGGCGGCTGGCGTATTGGCCTCAGGGATCAGCTATTCAGGCGTAGGAGAAATGGCAGTAACAACTTTATTGCAGATCACGAATGGAGGAGCGCTTGAGGCAACCATTCTTGTCATGATACTTGCTTTGGTCTGCTCAGCTTTTGGTGTACATCCGCTTGTATATACCACGGTTATCGGTGGCTCATTGACTGCTGCTCAACTGGGAGTTAGTCCAGTATATATGACTCTGCTTCTTGCCATGGGCTGGGCTCTCGGCAATGCAGTGTGCCCAACTTCAGCGAACAGTATCGCAGTCTCGCAGCTAGTCGAACGCTCACCTTTTAAACTTGCCTTGAATTGGAACGTGTCCTACGTATTAGTGAGTACGGTAATTTTAGTCGCATTTCTGTGGTTAGGACATTGCGCATCATTGTTGTAGGCAAAGTATTTACTTGTCTTCTTTAACGTTCACCTTCAACGACGCTAGGAATGCCTTGCGCCAGAAAACACTCCATACTTACAATGCTTCTCATCACAAGAATAAAAGAAAACGATGGGATCTTCCGCACTGGGAATATACTGCCTTAAAAGCTCTAAGGGTTCTAAGCTAGAAAGGGGCATAAAACAATAAATGCCCTGCATGAGTAGAACGACCTATCCTCCCACGGACTACACCGCAGTACTTTCGGCGATGAGAGGCTTAAGTGCTCTTATAACAGGCACCCTGAAGGTTGTATAGCGCACATATATATCAGATTCGTAAATGAAAAACACAAATTAGATAAAGAGCTCGACCAATTAGTACTGCTCGCCTGAGTGCCTCACAACACTTACAGCTGCAGCCTATCAACCTCGTAGTCTACAAGGGGTCTTACCAAAAAGAGAACTCATCTTGAAGTCGGCTTCCCACTTAGATGCTTTCAGCGGTTATCCGTTCCGAACGTAGCTAAGCAGCTGTGCCGTTGGTCGACAACTGCGACACCAGAGGTTCGTCCACCCCGGTCCTCTCGTACTAGGGGCAGCTCTTCTCAATTCTCTTACGCCCGCGGAGGATAGGGACCGAACTGTCTCACGACGTTCTGAACCCAGCTCGCGTACCGCTTTAAATGGCGAACAGCC
>PPYF01269265.1_pt1 | contig 10113 bp, 6 predicted proteins | sample 1559871 | NCBI WGS metagenome assembly PPYF01 (sample SAMN08240021, study PRJNA423297) | Human gut metagenome, whole genome shotgun sequencing project.
GGTTTGGGGAGGGGGAGGGGAACCTTTCTCCAGAAAGGTTCCCCTCCCCCTCCCCATTTTCACGTCTCTATTCTTCTTCGCTGATGGGGTGGGCTTCCGCTTCGAGGGACTCGGCGCGGCGGATGATTTCCTCAAGCTGGATGTCGGCGCCGAGGACGCCGGTGATCTCGTCGTTGGCGTCGGTGATCACCGTGGAGACGGTGATGATGAGCTGACCGGTGACCTGCGACTGATGCACGTTCATGATGTGCAGCTTGCCCGTGCGCATGGGCTGGAGGAACCATTCGCGGTTCGAGTAGTCGAATCCGAGCGGGAACGCCTTGTAGCCCTTCTTGTCGCCGGGATCGCTGATGGCGATGGCCGTAGAATGGCCCTGCACGTCGGTGACGTAGACGTACTGAATGAACGAGTACTCGTGTACGAAGGTTTCGAGCAGCGCGGTAAGCGCCTCGGGGCTCTCGGCCTTCTGGCAGTCGCGCGCCAGACGTTCCACGAGGTTGGAGGCCAGTTCTCCGGCGATGCGCTTCATCTGGTCGAACTCGCTGTCGAACAGTTCGGGCATGAAGCGGCGCACGAGGTTCTTGATTTCCTTGTTGGAGAAGGAGGTGTTGCGGCCTTCCTCGTAGGCGGCCATGATCTTGGCGTGAATCTGGCCCACGGCGGGATGCTTCTTGGAAACCTGCCGTTCCGCCGGGAGGTTGAACTGCTGGTTGATCCAGTAGGCCACGCCCGCGCGCCCGGCCTTGTCGTTGATGATGATCGGCACGGAACGATTGAGGATTTTGGTCGTGTCGAAAATATTGTAGATTTCTTCGTTCTTCGCCAGACCGTCCACATGGATGCCCGCGCTGGTGGCGTTGAAGTCCTTGCCCGCGAAGGGATAGTTGTCCGGAATGCGGTAGTCGAGTTCCTTCTCGAAGTACTGGGCGATTTCCGTGATCACCGTGGGATCGGCGGCCTCGTCGTTGCCGGTGAGGGAGATATAGTCGATGACCAGCGCTTCCAGCGGCGCGTTGCCGGTGCGCTCGCCGAAGCCGAGGAGCGTTCCGTTGACGCCGCCGCAGCCGTAGAGCCACGCGGTCACGCCGTTGACCAGCACCTTATGGAAGTCGTTGTGGCCGTGCCATTCCAGCCATGCGCCGGGGACGCCCGCTTCGTCGGTGAACGCCCGGACGATGCGCTGCACCGAACGCGGGAGCGCCGCGCCGGGGTAGGGCACGCCGTAGCCCATCGTGTCGCAGAGGCGGATTTTGATCGGCATGGAGGCTTCGCGGGACAGTTCCATGAGCTTGCGCGCGAAGGGCAGGCAGAAGCCGTAAATGTCGGCGCGGGTCACGTCCTCGAAGTGGCAGCGCGGCACGATGCCCCATTCGAGGGCCTTGGTGACGACCTTGAGGTAGTCGTTCATGGCCTGCTCGCGGGTTTTGCCGAGCTTCAGGAAGATGTGGTAGTCGGACATGCTGGTGAGCATGCCCACTTCGTCGAATTCCATGTCGTGGGCGATCTTGAGGTCGTCCATGTTGGCGCGAATCCAGCCGGTGATCCGGGGGAAGCGGTAGCCGCGCGAACGGCAGACCTCGATGGCCTTGCGGTCCTTGGCGGAGTACATGAAGAATTCGGAGGCCTGAATGAGGCCGGTCTTGCCGCCGAGCTTGTGCAGCAGGTCGTAGATGCGGGCGATCTGTTTGACCGTATACGGCGGGCGGGCCTGCTGGCCGTCGCGGAAGGTGGTGTCCGTGATGAACATCGGATCAGCCGGGCGGGGAATGAGGAACGTGTCGTCGAATTCGATGCGGCTGATGTTGCTGTATGGGAAGACGTCGCGGTACAGTTCGGGTTCGGCGCGGTTGTCCAGCGTCAGGGGGCGGGAAGCGTGTTTCTGATACAGTAAGCTCATTGTGCGGAACCTCCTGAGATAAGGTGATCTCCGTATAGAGACGGAAGCGCTGTTGTGCGGCGGGATGGAGCGGGGCTTCCGGCGGAAGCCTTCTTCTCCAATTAGGCAGTATACATTATTTTTGCGGGAACCGGAAGAGGGATTTTGGCGGGCAAAAAGGCGGAAGCATGGGAAAAAGAGTACAAAACGCCGGTCGGGGCCGCCCGTTCTTGCGCCCGCCGGGAAGGGCGGGTATCGTCGCCGGAAACGACGTTGCCGAGGAGCCACATGGACGCCATCAGCCTCATTGCGGAACAGCGCATCCGCGAAGCCTGCGAACAGGGCGTGTTCGACCGCCTGCCGGGCGCGGGCAAGCCGCTGGAACTGGAAGACGATTCGCACATCCCCGAAGACCTGCGCATGGCCTACAAACTGCTGAAAAACGCGGGCTATGTGCCCGAAGAGGTGCTTGACCGGAAGGAGGCGCAGTCGATTGTGGAGGCGCTGGAATCGTGCGAGGACGAACAGGAAAAGGTCAGGCAGATGAAGAAGCTCGACGTGGTCCTCGCCCGCATCAAGGCCAGACGCCCCAACGCGCCCATCCTCGGCGACAAGAGCCCGTACTACGCGCAGGTCGTCAGCCGGGTGTCCGTCAGAAAGAAGGACGACTGACCCCGCCCGTCCCGCATGCCCCGCCGGACGCTTGCCGAAGCCTTCCTCCCGACGCCCGCGATACCGGCGACCCCGCCTTGTCCCGGACGCTTCCGCCGGACCTGCCCGCAACTCCCGGCCCGCCGGAGCCGCCGCATCGGCGAAGGCGTGACGGCGAGCCCCCGCCGTTCTCGTGCCCATCCGGGTCACGTCACTCCGATCTTTGAACCGCAGGGCCTCGGGCTGTCCCCCTCGTGCCATCGCCGCCGTCTGCCCGTTCTCTTGAACGGCGGCGGGAAAAGGCGGCCCGGTTCCCTCGAACGTGTTCCGTTCTTCAAAGCGGATACATTCCGTTACATTTTGCTGCACTCCCCACATTGCCGCGAAACAATCCCGAGATAACTTCCCTTCCTGTCTGCGCAAACGCCGCCCAAACCGGATGGCGGGACGGCCTCGGCCCCGTTTCGCGCATGAAGCGCGGAGGTCCCGGCGGTACGGCGTTTCGCGTCGTCCCGGCGTCTTCGCTCCATGCGGGAGCGGTCCCGGCCAGCCCAAGCCGCATGTGCAGCTCAGGCTGTGGCTTCGCTCCATGCGGGAGCGGTCCCGGCTCTGTCGGCGGCGTTTTTTCGCGCCGTCGGGGACGGAAAGGGGCGTTCGGCTTCCTTGTCGGGGAGAATGTCCGGGGAAAGGCCGTATTCAAAAGAAAACGGCCTCGTCGGGGGCGTCTGGGAGAGCCGTCACCGCAAGCGTTCGGCCCTGTCCGGCGAAGAGGGCCTTCGCGTCCGTAATGGACAATGGGGCGTTCTGCGCCTGTTCAGCGACCGTACCCGTCGCGCGGCCCTTGGGAAGGGAGAGGGAATTTGACGGCGGACCGGGCCGTGTTCCGGTCGCTCCTGCGGCGTGGGGAGCGTTTCAAACGCAACAGGGTTTCGCTTCACCACGCCCGGCGCTATTCCCCGTTGACCTCGCTGTGGGAGAGGAGTGAGCAGACGAGCATTTCGTAGAGCCACTTGGCGTAGGTTTCGCCGGACCATCCGCGTTCCTGCACGAGCATTCTGTACACGTCCCTGCCGGTGAGGCACCAGAACACGTCGAGCGCCATTTCCATCGTGATGTCGTCCTTGAGCCGCCGTCCGTGAAGGAGAAAACGCACATGCATTTCCTGTTCGCTCCGGTGGCAGCAGCGGCTTTCGTTTTCGATGCGCGCGAGTTCCGGGTCGAGCACGCCCGCCCCGCGCAGGAGATCGAAAACCGGGCTTCGGGACTCGTGGACCTGAAGCACAAGCTGCGCCGTGAGCCGCAGCGCCTCGTGGACGTTCGCCGTTTCGAGGGAGCGGTCGCACAGTTCGTACAGGCGTTCGGTGAGCATGGCGCGGTCCAGCAGGCCGGCCACGATGCCGCGCTTGGACTGGAACACGGCGTACACCGTCTGCTTGGCGACTCCCGCCTCCTGCGCGATGGCCTCGATGGTCGTCTTGGCGTAGCCGCGGTCCATCAGCAGGCGCTGCGTCGCGTCGAGGATGTTGGTCCGGGTCTGGCTGGCCTGCCGTTCCCGGGTGGGAGAAGAGTACTTGCGGGCGGTGTGATGTTCCATCTTGACAGTCATCCTTTCGGGATATATAGCACACGAACGGATAGAGCATACTCTATCCAATTCGTTTTTGTCAAACGATGCAAGCAACCTGCGGAAGACGCAAGTCGCTTGTATTTTCTATGGGCGCGGCTGTTTGGATCGCGTCGACAACCTGAGAGTGAGGTTTTATGTTGGTGAAACACGAACGTTTGCCGCTGCGCTTTGGCATGATCCTTCTGGCCGGTCTGCTGTGCCTGCCCCTCATGGGCTGCAAGGACGAGAAGACCGCCGCGCAGGCTTCCGGGGCTCCCGCCGTGGAAGTGGCCGTCGAGATCGTCACCCCGCAGAAAGTGTTGTACACGACGGAGCTGGCGGGCCGCACGTCCGCCTTCCAGATCGCGGAAGTCCGCCCGCAGGTCAGCGGCATCATCCAGAAACGCCTGTTTCAGGAAGGTGCGGACGTGAAGGCGGGAGACACCCTGTACCAGATCGATCCCGCGACCTATCAGGCCGACCTCGACAGCGCCAAGGCCAATCTGGTCCGCGCCGAAGCCAACGTCGCCCCCGCGCGTCTGAAGATGCAGCGCTTCAAGGACCTCGTGCACATCAGCGCGGTCAGCAAGCAGGAATACGACGACGCCGAGGCCGCCTACAAGCAGGCGCTCGCCGACGTGGGCGTCAACAAGGCCGCCGTGGAGAACGCCCGCATCCGTCTGAACTACACCAAGGTGACGTCCCCCATCTCCGGGCGCATCAGCCGTTCGCTGGTGACGCCGGGCGCGCTGGTGACCGAAAACCAGACCAGCCCGCTCACCACGGTGCAGCAGCTTGACCCCGTCTACGTGGACGTGACCCAGTCCAGCGCCGAGGTGCTGCGCCTCAAGCGTTCCCTCGAAAGCGGCACCCTCCAGCGGGCCGATCAGAGCCACGCCGCCGTCCGGCTGCTGCTCGACGACGGCAGCGAGTACGAACAGGCGGGCACGCTCCAGTTCACCGACGTGAGCGTGGACGAGAGCACCGGCATGGTCACGCTGCGCGCCATCTTCCCGAACCCCAAGCAGGAACTCATGCCCGGCATGTACGTGCGCGCGATCCTCAACGAGGGCGTGGACGATCAGGCCATCCTGCTGCCGCAGCGCGCGCTCGTCCGCGACGCCAAGGGCAACCCCACCACCTATGTGGTGAACGCCGAAAACAAGGTGGAAGTCCGTCCGCTCAAGGTGGGACGTACGCAGGGTTCGAACTGGGTGGTGCTTGATGGGCTCAAGTCCGGGGACAAGGTCATCGTCGAGGGCCTCCAGAAAATCCGTCCCGGCGTGACCGTTCGCATCGCCGAACCCACCTCCGACCAGCAGGCCGCGCCTGCTTCCGAAAATCGGTAGAGGTTTTTCATGGCACGTTTCTTTATCGATCGCCCCGTCTTTGCGTGGGTGATCGCGATCATCATCATGCTGGCGGGCGGGATTTCCATCCTGAACCTGCCCATCTCACAGTACCCGTCCATCGCGCCGCCGACCGTCAGCATCGAGGCGCAGTATCCCGGCGCGTCCGCCCAGACCGTGCAGGACACGGTCACGCAGGTCATCGAACAGAACATGAACGGTCTTGACCACCTGCTGTACATGTCCTCGACGAGCGACTCCTCGGGGCAGGCGCAGATCACGCTGACCTTCAGCGCGGACGCCGACCCGGACATCGCGCAGGTGCAGGTCCAGAACAAGCTCCAGCTCGCCACGCCCCTGCTCCCGCAGGAAGTGCAGCGTCAGGGCATCTCCGTCCGCAAGCGCGCCGCGAACTTCCTCAAGGTGTACGCCTTCGTGTCCGAAGACAACAGCATGGACAACGCCGACATCGCGGACTACGTGGTGACCAACCTCAAGGACCCGATCAGCCGTCTTCCCGGCGTCGGTGAAGTGTCGGTCTTCGGCAGCCAGTACAGCATGCGCATCTGGCTCGATCCGCACAAGCTCCAGAGCTACAGCCTGATGCCGAGCGACGTGCTCAACGCGATCAGCGCCCAGAACGCGCAGATTTCCGCGGGCCAGCTCGGCGGTACGCCCTCCGTTCCGGGGCAGCAGATGAACCTCGCCATTTCGGTGCAGGAACGTTTGCAGACGCCGGAACAGTTCGGCAACATCATCCTGCGCACCAACCCGGACGGTTCGCTCATCCGGGTGAAGGACGTGGCCCGCGTGGAGCTGGGCAGCGAAAGCTACTCCACGCTCAGCCGCTTCAACGGCAAGTCCTCCACCGGCATCGCGGTGAAGCTCGCCACCGGGGCCAACGCGCTGGAAACCGCGTCCAGCATCGACGAATACCTGAAAGGGGCCGAGGCCTTCTTCCCGCAGGGGCTGAAGACCGTGTACCCGTTCGACACCACGCCCGTGGTGGAAATCTCCATCCACGAAGTGGTGAAGACCCTCGGCGAAGCCGTGGTTCTGGTGTTTCTGGTCATGTACCTGTTCCTCCAGAACTTCCGCGCCACTCTCATCCCGACCATCGCCGTGCCCGTCGTGCTTCTCGGCACGTTCGGCGTGCTGGCGGCGTTCGGCTATTCCATCAACACCCTGACCATGTTCGCGGTGGTGCTCGCCATCGGGCTCCTTGTGGACGACGCCATCGTCGTCGTCGAAAACGTGGAGCGCGTGATGAGCGAGGAGAAGCTCTCGCCCAAGGAGGCCGCCCGCAAATCCATGGACCAGATCACCGGCGCGCTGGTCGGCATCGCCATGGTGCTCTCCGCCGTGTTCGTGCCCATGGCCTTCTTCGGCGGGTCCGTGGGCGTCATCTACCGGCAGTTCTCCGTGACCATCGTGTCGGCCATGGTGCTGTCGGTGGTCGTCGCCATCGTGCTGACCCCGGCCCTGTGCGCCACGATCCTCAAGCCCATGGGCGGGGATCACGTGCACTCGCAGCACGGGTTCTTCGGCTGGTTCAACCGCTGGTTCGACAGCGCCACGCTGCGCTACCAGAGCGGCGTGTCCTACGTCATCCGCCGCGCCGGGCGCTTCATGATCATCTATCTCGTGCTCGTCGGCGGGCTGGTCTTCATGTTCAAAACCCTGCCTTCGGGCTTCCTGCCCGACGAGGACCAGGGCATGATGTTCGCCCAGATTCAGCTTCCCACCGGCGCCACGCAGGAAGAGACCACCAAGGTGCTGGAGCAGGTTGAGAAGTATCTGCTCGAAAACGAGAAGGACGCCGTGGAAAGCATGATGGGCGTGCTCGGGTTCAGCTTCGCGGGCAACGGCCAGAACATGGCTATGGCCTTCGTGCGCCTCAAGGACTGGAGCGAACGTCAGGACCCGTCCCTCAAGGTGGACGCGGTGTCCGGACGCGCCATGGCCGCGTTCTCGAAAATCCGCAACGCGCAGGTGTTCGCCTTCGCGCCGCCCGCCATCATGGAACTCGGCAACGCCACCGGCTTCGACTTCCAGTTGCAGGACAAGTCCGGCCTCGGGCATGAGACGCTCATTCAGGCCCGGAACCAGCTTCTCGGCATGGCCGCTCAGAACAGGAACCTCGTGGCCGTGCGTCCCAACGGTCAGGAAGATCAGCCGCAATTGCGCATCGACATCGACCGCGAAAAGGCGGGCGCGCTCAGCCTGAACCTCGCGGACATCAACTCGGCGCTCTCCACCGTCTGGGGCAGCTCCTACGCGGACGACTTCCTCGACAAGGGCCGCGTCAAGAAGGTATACGTGCAGGGCGACGCGCCGTTCCGCATGGTTCCGGAAGACATGGAAAAATGGTTCTTCCGCAACAGCAAGGGCGAGATGGTTCCCTTCTCCTCCTTCGCCTCGGCGCACTGGGAATACGCGCCCGCGCGTCTGGAACGCTACAACGGCGTGCCGTCCGTGGAAATCCTCGGGCAGCCCGCTCCGGGCGTGAGCTCCGGTACGGCCATGCTGGAAATGGAGGAACTCGCCTCGAAACTGCCGCAGGGCATCGGCTACGAATGGACCGGGCTGTCCTACCAGGAACGTCTGTCCGGTTCGCAGGCGCCGGCGTTGTTCGGGCTGTCCATTCTGGTGGTGTTCCTCTGCCTCGCCGCCCTGTATGAAAGCTGGTCCGTGCCGTTCGCGGTCATCCTCGTGGTGCCGCTCGGCGTGCTCGGCGCGCTCGGCGCGGCGAACATGCGGATGTTGTCCAACGACGTGTACTTTCAGGTGGGTCTGCTCGCGACCATCGGTCTCTCGGCGAAGAACGCCATTCTGATCGTGGAATTCGCCAAGGAACTGCACGACAAGGGCGGGGACCTGATCGAGTCGACGATTGAGGCCGCCCGCATGCGCCTGCGGCCCATCCTGATGACGTCGCTGGCCTTCCTGCTCGGCATCCTGCCCCTCGCCATCAGTACCGGCGCGGGCGCGGGCGGGCAGAACGCCATCGGCACGGGCGTCATGGGCGGCACCTTCGCGGCGACGGCGCTCGGGATTTTCTATATCCCGGTGTTCTTCGTCGTGGTCACCACCGTGTTCTCGTTCCGCTGGAAGAAGCGGCGGAAGCGCCGCCGCACCGCCAACATCGTTGAAACCATACCGGGAGATACCAACAAATGATGTCAGCAGGAAAGTATGTGGCGCTCGCGCTGGCGGTGTTGTTGCCCGGCTGCACGATGGCTCCGAACTACGTCCGCCCGGAGGCCCCGGTGGCGGAGGCGTGGCCTGACGATCTGATGCCCAAGGGGACGGTGCTCGCCGAACCCTCGGACAAGGATGCCGCCGACATCGGCTGGAAGGTGTTCTTCACCGACCCGCATCTCCAGAAGCTCATCCAGCTCGCGCTGGAGAACAACCGCGACCTGCGCGTGTCCGCCCTGAACATCGAGCGGGCGCGCGGGCTGTACCAGATACAGCGCGCGGACCTGATGCCCGGCGTTGAAGCGACGGGCGAGTCCTCGAACAAGGGCGTGTCCGCCGATCTCTCCAATACGGGGAGCCGGATGGTGTCGCGTCAGAACGCCCTCAGCGTGGGCATGAGCAGTTATGAACTGGACTTCTTCGGGCGCATCCGCAGCCTCAAGGATCAGGCTCTGGAAACCTACCTCGGCACCGAGGAGGCGTACCGGAGCGCGCACCTGAGCCTCGTGTCCGAAGTGGCGCAGGCGTATCTTGCGCTGGTGGCGGACCGGGAGCGCCTGTCCATCGCCACCGAGACGCTCAAGAGCCAGAAGGCGTCGTACGAAATGATCGAACGGCGTCACGCGGTGGGCGTTTCGTCCGAGCTGGACCTGCGTCAGGCGCAGACCAGCGTGGACACGGCCCGCGTGGACATCGCCCGCTACACCGGGCAGGTGGCGCAGGACATCACGGCGCTCGGCCTGCTCGTGGGCACGAAGGTGACTCCGGACATGCTTCCGGCGCAGGCGCTTTCCGATCTGCCCGCGTGGCCCGAGCTTCCGGTGGGGTTGCCCTCCGCCGTGCTGCTCAAGCGTCCCGACATCCTTCAGGCCGAACACGAACTCAAGGCGTCGAACGCGAATATCGGCGCGGCGCGGGCGAACTTCTTCCCCCGCATCACGCTGACCGCAGGCATCGGCACGGCGTCGAACGAGCTTTCCGGGCTCTTTGACGGCGGCACGGGCACATGGACGTTCCTGCCGCAGATCAGCCTGCCGATCTTCGAGGGCGGGCGTAATCTCGCCAACCTGCGGGTGTCCGAGACGGACAAGAAGATCGCGGTGGCGAACTACGAGAAGGCCATCCAGTCCGCCTTCCGGGAAGTGTCGGACGCGCTGATCAGCCGGATTTCGCTGGCCGGTCAGCTCGAAGCCCAGAAGTCCCTCGTGTTCGCCACGTCCGAAACGTACCGTCTGTCCACCGAGCGCTACAATCAGGGCGTCGACAGCTACCTGACCGTGCTCGATTCGCAGCGTTCGATGTACAACTCGCAGCTCAACCTCGTCACCACCCGCGTCGCCCGCGAGCAGAACCTGATCATGCTGTACAAGGTTCTCGGCGGCGGTTGGAAGGAATAGGAACAATAAAAAATTGGAGGGGGGAAGGAGAAA
>PPYF01660945.1_pt1 | contig 10112 bp, 10 predicted proteins | sample 1559871 | NCBI WGS metagenome assembly PPYF01 (sample SAMN08240021, study PRJNA423297) | Human gut metagenome, whole genome shotgun sequencing project.
CGATACATTTCCGGGGAACATATTTTATATCCACTTGTACCTTCTCACCCGGATATGATACTACGTCCGGCTTCCAATTACTTTTTGGGAAATTCTTGACCTTTTTTACCGTGAACTGATGCTTACGTATTTGCCTACACATGGATCCATATGAACGAGTATATCCCCGTTTACACGACTCTACGTATACTTGAGCCAACCCCTCGTGACGATACCGCGTATTCATCTGCCGAACTATTGTTAATTCGGCTGTCGTGTGTTGGTTGGGCTGTGTATGTGGTCTTCGGCTTAAAGGCCGCAACGAATCTATGCTTCCGTCATATCTTTTTAACCACCGTTGCACCTGTTGTCTGCTCGTATGATAACGCCGAGCTGCCTCTGCATTGTTTCCATGTTTAATGGCAAATTCACATATCCGTTTACGAAGTCTCAGTTCTTCGGTTATAATAGGTCTCATAAGAAGGCTCTTCTGTTATCTTGTTGGTTTGGTCACTTGCATTATAACAAAGTTCCTTCTTATTTTTTTATTTCTTTGTCACATATGTCTTGTTCTCTTACATGCACTCGGAACAACACTTCGGTGACGGTGAGCAGTTTTAGGTCTTACTTAGGACCGTGATGCTTATTTCAAGTCGGCTTCGATGGCATACAGTTCGCTGAAAATCTCAGGGAGATCGTTAGAATTTGCATCCTCAGCGTTATGAGCTCCATAGCGCCTGAAAACCGCATCAACTACTGCTGAGTCCAATTCGGAGCAGATAGCAGTAGCGGTGTTTTCAATGTTTGCGATCCAGTTGTCTCGTTCATTATTTTTCACTGCTTGGCCTCCTTCCTTTGTCTCAGCGTTCTTATCCGGATAATCGGCTGGAATGGTGGCGAAAATCTCAAAAGTGAGTTTCTGTCTGTTTGTACCTGTTTTTGTCCCAGACCATTGATTTCTGAGAAAGTGTGATATACTGAAGTATCAAGGTTCAAGATGGGGAAACTGTCTTTTGCTGTCCTAACCACCTATCTATAGATTACCGAGATGAAACGGGACTTCCTATCAGCGCAAAAGCCAGTTGAAAAGAACTTTCAGGACTTTTGTTAGGACTTTTTCGGAGGAGGTGATTCGCGCATAGATTTCGAGCATTTTTGCAAGGGCATATACGACAGCTGCGATGAGAACGCCAATCAGGACGACTTTGTGATTGATGTGTTCAATGTGGCAGGAAGCACCTATTCCTTTAACAAGAAATCCGCTTACAGCAGCTCCAATTATCCCGCCAAGCTCTATAACGGAAGTAAGAAACTCTCCCGGAATCACAGAGGCTCTTTCCCGAATCCAATAGACACGAATGGTCTCGCCGGGTATCTTGTGGAACACATAAAAAAAGAATCCGTCAGGACCGTGATGAACTACTTCACGATCTCAACGGATGCAGAAATAAATATACCAGCTCTATCAAGAGCGCTGGCCGATCAGTTTCATCTTGTTATCCACGAGCCTGACAGCGACGCGGAAGTGGTAGCGGCAAATTATCAGAGATATTTGACAGAGCCGGTTGAAAAAGGATGGACACCATACAAGCCTTTGTATGACGGCGATTCCTTCTGGGTAGAGACAGCACTCGCAGAGAGAAGCCACAGCGTCGATTTTTATGAGAAGTTTACGCACACGTGGAAACTCCTGAATTCCGGCAAAGTGAAATGGACAGGTCGAAAGCTGGTATGCACAAACAAAGAGGATATTACGCCATACGCTGATACGGACAGTATCGATATACCGGAGATGCCGCCCAACGGCAGAGCCACTATTTCAGTGGGATTTGATGCTCGTGGCGACGAGGATACTTTTGTCAGCACATGGATTATTGTAGATGATAAAGGAAAGGATTGCTTCCCGGCTCACACTGGGGCGCTGAGTGTAACTGTAAAGGTAGAGAATAAATCGTTCAAAAGGTCGGGAGGTAAATAGAATTGAGTAACGAGAACATTGAAAAATGGTCAACATTGAAAGAAGTGCAGGCGTATCTTGTCGTAGGCAGAGAAACCATTTTGCAGTGGATCGCTAAAAGAGGTATGCCCGCCTATAAGGTTGGCAAGCTATGGAAATTCAAACTGTCTGAAGTTGATGACTGGATTCGGTCCGGAGGCGCTGACGATGACAAGGTTGATGATAAAGATGATCAATCCGAAGAGTGAGTCCGTTTTTTAGGACAGCACTTTTCGTATGCTTATATTGGCTGAGTGTGGCCACAGAAAATCAGAGTCAAGAAAGGAAAATGTATCATGGGCAATCAGGTGCATAATCAAATAGTAAGTTTTATCTGGGGTATCGCGGACGACTGCCTGCGCGATGTATATGTGCGCGGCAAGTATCGTGATGTTATTCTGCCGATGACGGTTATCCGTCGTTTGGACGCTTTGCTGGAAGAAACGAAACCGGCAGTCCTCACAATGAAGAAGCAGCTCGACGCTGCAAAGATCGATAATCAGTGGCCTGCGCTGTGCAATGCAGCGGGACAGGCTTTCTGTAATGCATCACCCTTCCTTCTGAAAGATCTGACAAGCCGCGCAAAGGCCCAGACCTTGAAGTCGGACTTTATCGCATATCTTGACGGATTTTCTCCCAATGTTCAGGTGATTCTCGATAAGTTCAAATTCCGTAACCAGATCGACACGATGGTAGATGCGGATATCCTTGGCTCAGTTATCGAGAAATTTACATCTTCCGATATCAATCTGAGCCCGAATCCGGTCTATAAAGATGCGGATCAAACCATCCTCAAGCATCCCGGACTCGATAATCATGGCATGGGGACTATCTTTGAGGAGCTGATACGCAAGTTCAACGAAGAAAACAACGAGGAAGCTGGAGAACACTGGACGCCTCGTGATGTTGTCGAGCTTATGGCTGATCTTGTTTTCATGCCTATTGCCGACAAGATAAAAGACGCATCATATTCTTGCTATGACGGAGCCTGCGGTACCGGAGGCATGCTTACTGTTGCTCAGGACCGTTTACTTACGCTTGCGCATAGACGCGGCAAGGAAGTAGCAATTCATCTGTTCGGGCAGGAAATCAATCCGGAGACTTATGCTATCTGTACTGCGGATATGTTACTGAAGGGTGATGGCGAGGAGGCCAAACACATCATGTACGGCTCTACACTTTCTGACGATCAGCACGCTTCCCGCCAGTTTGACTTTATGCTCTCGAATCCGCCGTATGGCAAGAGCTGGAAGACAGATGCTGAGAAGATGGGCGGTAAGAAGGAAATCCTCGACACCCGTTTCAATACCTATCTTGAAAACGGAGATACCATGACGATGATTCCGCGCACCAGTGACGGGCAGCTTCTGTTCCTCCTGAATAATGTAGCAAAGATGAAAAAGGACACCGAACTTGGTAGCCGCATTGCAGAGGTGCATAATGGCTCGTCAATTTTTACCGGCGATGCTGGAAGTGGTGAAAGCAATGCACGCCGTTATCTGATAGAAAACGATCTGGTAGAGGCAATAATCGCTGTGCCGGAGAATATGTTCTACAACACCGGAATTGGCACATTTATCTGGATTCTTTCCAACAAAAAAGAAGACCGTCGTAAGGGTAAGATTCAGCTGATTGATGCCACGGCAATGAAATCACCTCTCCGCAAAAATATGGGTAAGAAAAACTGTGAGTTTACCGCAGACATTAGAAACGAGATTCTTCGCATCTTCCGCGAAATGGAAGAAAGCGATATCAGTATGATCTTTGACAATGATGAGTTTGCTTATTGGACAATTACAGTTGAGAGACCTCTTCGACTGCGTATTTATCCTGAAAGAGAGATTCCGGCTGATGCATTTAAAAAGGCTGATGAATTTGAAATAGTCAAAAAGGCAATTGCATCTGTTCCGGCAGGCACTCCGCTTGATGATTGGACAGCCTTTGCCACTGCAACAAAACTGAAGAAAGGTCAGCTCAATAAGATCCGGCCATTTATCACAGAAAAAGATCCGGAAGCTAAACCTGTTGAAGGCGAGGCTGATGCTGATCTGCGTGATACAGAAAATGTGCCCTTTACTTATGAGGGAGGTATCGATGCGTTCATGCAAAATGAGGTGCTGACTTATGCACCAGATGCTTTTGTGGACGAAAAGAAAACCATTGAAGGCTATGAGATTAGCTTTACCAAGTATTTTTACAAGCCGGTTGAACTACGTGAAATGAGTGATATCTTGGAGAGCTTATCTGCTCTTGAGAAAGATGCTGATGGCGTTTTGACAGAGATAATGGGAGGGCAAATGTGATGCAGGAATATACTGATTACACTTCCGTTCCAACTGCTTGGTTGACAGAATTGCCTTCACATTGGGAGTGCAAAAAAATAGGTTCTCTATTTTCAGAAAGAAAAACAAAAGTATCAGACAAAGATTTTCAACCTCTATCGGTAGCAAAAATAGGTGTTGTCCCACAGCTCGAAACAGCGGTTAAGACAGATGCCGGAGATAATCGAAAGTTGGTACGTGCAGGAGATTTTGTAATTAACAGTCGTTCAGACCGAAAAGGTTCTTGTGGCGTGTCCGAATTAGACGGATCAGTTTCGCTTATCAATATTGTCCTGACACCAAGAAGCCAGTGGAATGGGAAATATGTTCATTACTTAATGAGAAGCCAGCCTTTTTCTGAAGAATATTATAGGTATGGACGAGGCATAGTTTCGGATCTTTGGACAACGCGGTTTAGCGAGATGAAGAACATCCTTTTGCCAATCCCGTCACGTTCTGAACAAGATCAGATTGTTCGATTCCTTGACTGGAAAGTTTCGATGATAAACCGGCTGATCAATACAAAGCGGAAAGAAATAAAAGCCGTAGATGCCATGAAACGTTCGATGGTTAGTAGTGCTGTTACCCGTGGGATTAATCCGGGCGCGTCTATGAAATTTAGCGGTGTCAAGTGGTTGGGAGACATTCCTGAACACTGGGAAACAATCAAACTTAGGCGGCTGCTTCATCCAGTGAGTATAAAGAACCATCCTGAATTACCGTTGTTGTCTGTTGTACGCGAACAGGGTGTTATTGTTCGTGATGTTACAGACAAAGAGGCAAACCACAATTACATTCCTGATGACCTCAGCGGGTATAAGATGGTGAAAAAGGGTCAGTTTGCCATGAATAAAATGAAGGCATGGCAAGGCTCTTATGGAATTTCGGAGTATACAGGCATTGTAAGTCCTGCCTATTTCATTTTCGACGTGTCATTTGATAACTTGGAGTATTTCCACTATGCCATCAGGAGCAAGGTATATGTGAATTTCTTTGCGCAGGCTTCAGATGGTATACGTGTCGGTCAGTGGGACCTTCAGATGGACAAAATGAAGGAAATACCATTCATCGTTCCACCTGCTGATGAACAAGTTGCTATTGTCGAACACATCAAAAGAACACTACCTCAGTACGATGTGGCCATTGAAAAACTCACTGCTGAGGTAGAGACACTTGAAGAATACAAAGCAAAACTAATCGCTGATGTTGTCACCGGCAAGATTGATGTTCGAGATATCGAAATACCGGATTATGAGTTTGTGGATGAGGACGCCGATTCCGGTTCCGATTCAGATAGCGAGGAAGATGTAGAGGAAACTGAAGAACAGGAGGATTGACTATGGCTTTTACCAACACAAAGGAAAGCGGCCTTGAATCCTTAATCGTGAAGTGGCTGGTTGAGCAGAACGGGTACGAGGAAGGAACAAACGCCGACTATAACAAAGAATATGCTGTCGACGAGACACGCCTGTTCCGGTTCCTGCAGGATACACAGCCGAAGGAAATGAGCAAGCTGGGTGTCTTTACTTCAGATACGAAGAAGCGACAGTTCCTGAACCGCCTGTCCGGAGAAATCGCCAAGCGCGGCATCATTGATGTGCTGCGCAATGGCGTGAAGGTTTATCCGGCAGACCTCATTATGTTCTACCTGACGCCAACCGAAAATAACGAGCAGGCCAGAATTATGTATGAGAAGAACATCTTCAGCGTGACACGGCAGCTGCGCTATTCGCAGGATGCCGGAAAGCTCGCGCTGGATGTCTGCTTGTTCATCAATGGCCTCCCGGTTATTACGATGGAGCTGAAAAACCAGCTCACAAAGCAGAATACGGAAAATGCAGTGCGCCAATATAAAGAAGACCGCGATTTCCACGACCTTCTGTTCTCCTTCAAGCGCTGCATGGTTCACTTTGCGGTAGACGATGCTACGATTCGGTTCTGCACAAAGCTCGCCGGGAAGGATAGCTGGTTCTTGCCGTTCAATAAAGGCTATAACGATGGTGCAGGAAATTCGCCGAATCCGGATGGACTGATGACAGATTACCTTTGGAAGGACATCCTTACCAAGAGAAAGCTGTCTCGTATTATAGAGAACTACGCGCAGGTCATTGAAGAGGTGGACGAGGATACCAAGAAGAAATCCATCAAACAAATCTGGCCGCGTTACCATCAGCTTGATTGCGTAGAAAAACTCCTTGCTGACGTGCAGGAAAGCGGTGTGGGTAAACGCTATCTGATTCAGCATAGCGCCGGAAGCGGCAAGTCAAACTCTATCGCTTGGCTGGCGCATCAGCTGATTGGTCTTGAGAAAGACGGCCACCCGATGATTGATTCTGTCCTTGTGGTCACCGACCGCCGTATTCTGGATAAGCAGATCCGCAATACGATCAAGCAGTTCATGCAGGTCAAAAATACTGTGACATGGGCTGAACACTCCGGAGATCTGCGTAAAGCTATACAGGACGGAAAGCGGATCATTATATCGACGATTGAAAAGTTCCCGTACATCATTTCTGAAATTGGACAGGAACATAAGAATAACAAGTTTGCCATCATTATCGATGAGGCGCATTCCGGACAGAGCGGACGCAACTCGGCAAATATGAATCTGGCGCTTTCCGGCCTTGCCACAGATGACGATGCAGACAACGAGGATAAGATCAATGCCATGATGGAGGGACGTAAGCTCGTCTCCTCTGCCAGCTACTTTGCTTTCACAGCTACTCCGAAGAACAAGACTGAGGAGATGTTTGGTGTTGCCTACGAAGAGGACGGCGAAATCAAGCATCGTCCGTTCCATGTCTATACGATGAAGCAGGCTATTCAGGAAGGCTTCATCCTTGACGTGCTGCGCAATTACACGACCATCGACAGCTGGTACAAGATTATGAAGACGGTCGAGGATGATCCGATGTTCGACAAGAAGCGTGCGCAGAAGAAACTGCGTGCTTTCGTCGAGGGTAATCCGGAGGTTATTGCAAAGAAGGCTGCCATGATGGTGGAACACTTCCACGAGCAGGTCATTGCCAAGAAGAAAATTGGAGGCAAGGCCCGTGCAATGGTTGTTACTGCGAGCATTCCACGCTGCATCGAATACTATTATGCCATCAACGAATGTCTCTCTGAACGCCATAGTCCTTATAAGACAATAGTAGCTTTCTCCGGCGACCATAAGTATAACGGGGCTGAACCGGCACTGACATCTGCTGCCCTGAACGGCTTCCCGGACGCCAAGATTCCGAAGGAATTTAAGAAAGATCCATACAGGATACTGATTGTTGCCGACATGTTTCAAACGGGCTTTGATGAGCCTTTGCTGCAGACTATGTATGTGGACAAGCTGCTCTATGATATTGCGGCGGTTCAGACGCTTTCCCGTTTGAACAGGGCTCATCCCGGTAAGGATGAAGTGTATGTCCTTGATTTTGCCAACAAAACATCGACCATCGAGGAGGCGTTCTCCAAGTTCTATCGGACGACGATTCTGTCCGGCGAGACCGATCCTAACAAGTTGTATGACCTGCTCTCTCTCATGGAGGGTTATCAGATTTATGACGACGACGATGTAAACAGGCTGGTTGACATCTTCCTTAGTGGCGCAGAGCGCGATAGACTTGATCCGACTCTCGATGCGTGCGCTGCGGTTTACAAGCAGCTTGAGCTGGATGATCAGATTCAATTTAAGAGCGCAGCAAAATCGTTTGTACGTACATACGGCTTTCTCGGAGCGATTCTGCCGTATGGAAATGTGGAATGGGAAAAACTATCCATTTTCATGAATCTCCTGATCCCGAAGTTGCCTTCACCGCGTGGGGATGATCTTTCAGAAGGAATCCTATCCACGATTGATCTGAACAGCTATAGAAACGAAGCGCAGGAAGCTATCTCCATCAAACTGGAAGATGCTGACGCAGAAATCGCGCCGGTGCCTGCGGGTAAGGTTGGCCATATTGTTGAGCCGGAAATGGATCTGCTTTCCAAGATCATCATGGACTTCAACGATATGTTTGGAAACATCAACTGGAACGATGCAGATAATGTGCAACGGCAGATTCTGGCCATCCCTGAGATGGTTTCCAAGGATAAGAAATATCAGAATGCCATGAAGAACTCTGACGAGCAGGAAGCCCGGACCGAAAGCGAAAGGGCTCTGCAGCAGGTTATCTTCTCTATCATGGCGGACAATATGGAGCTCTTCAAGCAGTTCCAGGATAATCCGTCTTTTAAGAAGTGGCTGTCGGATTTGGTATTCAATCTGACATACAATCCGGAAGGCAAGGAATATGTAATGCCGGGACAAGAGCATAAAGGCGTAGTTTATGATTTCCAGCCGCAGGAAACACTCATGGTAGCTGAAGATCCAGCTCCGTATGGAAACACGAAGGCGGATGATGAATAAGTAGTAAAGGGGTAGGGAATGTAATGGGCGATTCTTTCGATAAGACTTTAAGTGGAGGTAAGTTTGACGAGGTTTTTACCGAAGTGACTCATTCCGAGATACTTGGGCTTAATAACCCTGAGCAACTGCACCTTTTTCACTTAAATGTCAATAACAATACATTCTCATCCGATGGGCTGGAGGTGTTCTTACGGAAGAATATCGGCCAGTATGTTTTCTCGCGTGCCAAGATCGAGGATTATCGGATGCATTCAGCGTTGGCATGGATGCCCTCGACATCATGCGGAAAAACGGCACTCCCGAACAGCGAGGTACCGGAAACGATCTGGGAGAGATTATGCTGTATGTCTTTTTGGAGCAGGTCCTTGGTGCTCCAAAAATCCTGAGCAAAGTGGAGCTTCAAACCGGAGCAAAACAATACGACAGTAAATGTGATGGTATCCATCTGCTGTCGCTGGAGCAGACCTTTGGAATGCCGTACTATCATATGGTTTTCGGCACATCCAGTATTGTTGGCGATATGAAGAAAGCTGTGGATGCAGCCTTTGATGCCATTGTCGATATCGAAAAACAGAGCGCACAGGAGCGTGCCCTCGCAGAGAATACGGTGTTCAGTAAGTCCTTCGACAAAGATACTGTTCAAAAAATCAAAGATCTGCTGATTCCAAGTAAGGGACCGAAGGTTCCGTATGATACAGCATACGGGGTGTTCCTTGGATACCACATCGGTCTCAAGGGTACCAACTACAGTGCGGTTGACTACAGATTAGCGCTCACGCAGAAAATGGATACTGACATCAGAAATCATGCCGGCTACATAGCGAGTAAGATCAATGCGCTGAATTTGGGAATACATTCATTCTATTTCTACATCCTGCCTCTTGATAATGCCGATTCTGATAAAGCAGCCATCATGAACAGGGTTATGAATGGAGGTGGCAGACCATGAGTAATCAGCTGATCCAAAATCTCGGTGAGGCCATCTTCGGTGATGATGACGTTTATTACGGAATAAAAAGCATTTGTATTAATGCCATGGCTAAAGTTTATCCCGAGGCACCGGCCTATGCCGATGATTATCGAAAAATATTGGAAACTTATACGATTCTCAAGTGGTGGGAACGATGGAAGTAGATTTTACAGTAGGAATATTTCCCCACAAAAAAAATCCCGGTCGGATTCAATCCGAACGGAATTTTCTACTGCCCATTAGGCCTCCTAACCGAGCAGTATGGCGCTTTTCATATGTATTGTGTCTATGCGAAAGATTCCCAAGTCTACGATGGTGGTGCGAGCTGACCTTATGCTCAAGCAAAGGGAAGACATCGTTTCAGGTGATCTGCCGGGATTTGCACGTAGCGGTCTTCCTTGTCCAGGACTTCGATCATGCCGTTGTTCCAGAAGGTGGAGAGGCGAA
>PPYF01462953.1_pt1 | contig 10110 bp, 10 predicted proteins | sample 1559871 | NCBI WGS metagenome assembly PPYF01 (sample SAMN08240021, study PRJNA423297) | Human gut metagenome, whole genome shotgun sequencing project.
CCGTAGAGCAGGGCGTCAAGTTTCTGGAGACGCTCAAGGCTCCTTACGTGCTCAAGGCCGACGGACTGGCAGCCGGCAAGGGGGTGCTCATCGTGCCGACACTCGACGAAGCCAAGCGTGAGCTGCGCGAAATGCTCGGCGGCAGGTTTGGCAACGCGTCGGCCAAGGTGGTCGTCGAGGAGTTCCTCTCGGGCATCGAGTGCTCGGTGTTTGTGCTGACCGACGGCCGTCACTATCAGATTCTGCCCGAGGCCAAGGACTACAAGCGCATCGGCGAACACGACACGGGGCCGAACACGGGCGGCATGGGCAGCGTGAGCCCCGTGCTCTTTGCCACCCCCGAGTGGATGCAAAAGGTGGAAGACCGCATCATCCGGCCGACGGTGGACGGACTGGCAGCAGAAGGCATCGACTACAAAGGGTTTATTTTCTTTGGCCTGATTAATGTCGGGGGCGAGCCCATGGTCATCGAGTACAACTGCCGCATGGGAGACCCGGAGACCGAAAGCGTGATGCTCCGCCTGAAAAGCGACATCGTGGACCTGTTCGAGGGCGTGGCCGAAGGCCGTCTGGACACCCGCAAGGTGGAGTTCGACCCGCGTGCAGCCGTCTGCGTGATGCTGGTGAGCGGCGGTTATCCCGGGGCCTATAAGAAAGGTTATCCCATCAGCGGCATAGACCAAGTGGAGGGAAGCATCGTCTTCCATGCCGGCACAGCTCTGAAAAACGGGCAGGTGGTGACCCATGGCGGGCGTGTCATTGCAGTCTCGTCCTATGGACACGACAAGGAGGAGGCACTGCGCAAGAGCTTCTCCGAGGCCCAGAAAATTCAGTTCACCGACAAATATTTCAGAAGAGACATCGGTCAAGACTTGTAGACCGACCCCGCATGAACAAAAGAATACAGAACAGGATAGCACAATCACGCAGGACGCTTCCCGCCACGGCAGGCTATGCCGTGGCGGTCTGTCTGGCGGCAGGGCTTCTCACACGGCAGCTGTGGGTGCAGGTGTTGCTGCTGGTTGTCTCTGCCCTGATGATGGTGGAACTCAACAATGCCAACAGCCTCATCCGTATCTACAGCCGCACGGTGTCGTGTTCTTTTCTCGTGCTGACCACAACGGCGGCTTTCCTCCTGCCCTCCATGGGGGTGGGTGTGACGCAGCTTTCGTACATCGTCTTCTTCATTTTTCTGTTCCGGGCTTACCAGAATCAAACGGCCTCGGGGCAGGTGTTTTATGCCTTTATAGCCATCGGCGTGGCCAGCATGGCGTTTGTCCAGATTCTGTTTTTTGTCCCGGTGCTGTGGGTGTTGCTGGCCACCAATGTGCTGGCATTCAGTGGCCGCACCTTCTTTGCCTCCATTCTGGGACTGCTGACTCCCTATTGGTTTGTGGCGGCCTACAGGTTCTACACGGGCTGTCTCCAGGCTCTGGGCGACCATTTCGTCGGCTTGTTGCAGCTGGGCATGCCGTTCGACCTCTCCATACTCGACGAACACCGGCTGGTGACAGCCATATTCGTGCTTGTGCTGGCCCTTGTTGGCGGGGGACATTTCCTGCTCTACAGCTATCAAGACAAGATTCGCACGCGCATGATTTACGAGCTGTTCATCACGCTTACTGCATGCAGTTTCATCTTCATGATACTGCAACCGCAGCACTTCGACCCGCTCTTGGGCATGGCGATTGTCACCACCGCGCCTCTCATCGGGCACTATCTGGCCCTCGCCCACTCGCGTCTTTCCAACATCTGCTTCCTCGTCATCGTGACGCTGGCCGTGCTCATCACCGCCTATAATCTATGGATGCCATCACCGATCTTCTCATAAACTATGGCTACTGGGGCATGCTGCTGGCGGCCTTTTTCGCCGGCAGCTTTCTCCCATTCAGCAGTGAAGCCGTCATGTTGGGGCTGTTGGCCGCCGGCCTGGATGCCACGATGTTGGTGGTCTATGGCACGATAGGCAATGTGTTGGGCTCCCTGCTGAACTACGGCGTCGGTCGAATGGGCAAACTTGAGTGGATAGGACGCTACCTGCACGTCAGCCAGCAAAGCCTCGACCGGGCCTCGCGCTTCATGGCTGGGCACGGCGCATGGATGGGCTTCTTTGCTTTCCTGCCCATTCTGGGGTCGGCCATCACCATCACACTGGGGCTCATGCGGGCCAACTTGTTCATTTCGCTGGTGAGCATGACACTGGGCAAGATCTTCCGATACTACGTGCTCCTCTATGGTGCAAGCCTGTTCATGGGATAGTGTCTGCTGAACTTTTGGTTCCGCTTGTCTGCCATTCGCAATGATTCCCATGGGCGGTTGTGGGCACACGCGGGGGCTACCCCTGCATTGCAGAGAGGCTGCAAAAATGGCTTTCGCTCAGGGACGAAACGCTAAACCGGCAAAAAAATGGCTTTCGCCCAAGGACGAAACGCTGAACCGACAAAAAAATGGCTTTCGTCCAAGGACAAAACGTTGAACCGGCAAAAAGATGGCTTTCGCCCCTGGACGAAACGTTGAACCGGCAAAAAAATGGCTTTCGTCCAAGGACAAAACGTTGAACCGGCAAAAAAATGGCTTTCAGCAGGTGCTGAAAGCCATTTTTATGAGAGAGACCGTGTTTTGTTGATGATTCATCCAGCATTCAGAACTGCAACGTTCAACAACTTAAGACCCTCCGTGTAATTTTGAATTTTGAATTCTGAATTTAGAATTGAACATTAGTCCAGCGTCTTCAGCTGCTCGGCCACCTCGTTGTTGATACGCTGGGCAAAGTCCTGCATGGACATGGTGGCCTGTTCGCCACCGCCTTGCTTGCGCATGGACACGAGGCCTTCGGCCGCTTCCTTTTCACCCACGACGAGCATATAGGGCACGCGCTTGAGCTCATTGTCGCGAATCTTGCGGCCAATCTTCTCATTGCGGTCGTCTATATAGGCCCGGATGTCGCGGGAATCAAAATAGGTCTTGAGCTTGAGGGCGTAATCGTTGTACTTCTCCGAGATGGGCAGGATGGCCACCTGGTCGGGCGTGAGCCAAAGGGGGAAGTGCCCTGCCGTGTGCTCTATGAGCACGGCAGTGAAGCGCTCGAGCGAGCCGAACGGGGCGCGGTGGATCATCACGGGCGTTTCCTTGGAATTGTCCTCGGCGGTGTACTCCAGCTTGAAACGCTGCGGCAGGTTGTAGTCCACCTGAATGGTGCCCAGCTGCCAGCGCCGACCGATGGCGTCCTTGACCATAAAGTCGAGCTTTGGACCGTAGAAAGCGGCCTCGCCAACCTCCTCGCTGGCCTTCATTCCCTTTTCGCGACAGGCCTCGCGGATGGCATTCTGGCTCTCCTCCCAGATGTCGTCGGAGCCGATGTACTTCTCGGTGTCCTTCGGGTCGCGCAGTGAAATCTGCGCCTCGTAGTTGTCGAAGCCGAATGTATTGAACACTTTCTGGATGATGTCAATGTTGTTTTCAAACTCGCGCTTCACCTGTTCGCGCCGTACGAAGATGTGAGCATCGTCTTGAGTGAACGTGCGCACACGGGTGAGTCCGTGCAGCTCGCCGCTCTTTTCGTAGCGGAACACCGTGCCAAACTCGGCAATGCGCAGCGGCAGATCCTTGTACGAGCGGGGCTTGCGGGCGTACACCTCGCAGTGATGGGGGCAGTTCATCGGCTTGAGCATGTATTCCTCGTCCTCCTCGGGGGTATGAATGGGCTGGAAAGCGTCCTTGCCATAGTGGGCGTAGTGGCCGGAGGTGATGTAGAGATTCTTGCCGCCAATGCCCGGCGTGATGACCTCCTGATAGTTGTAAGGCTTGAGCAACCGGCGCAGCATCTCCTGCAACCGCAGCCGCAACTGGGTGCCTTTGGGCAGCCAGATGGGCAAGCCCTTGCCCACGCGGTCGGAAAACATGAAGAGTTCCATCTCCTTACCTATCTTGCGATGGTCGCGTTTCTTGGCCTCCTCAAGCATCACAAGGTACTCGTCGAGCATCTTCTTCTTGGGGAAAGTGATGCCGTAGATGCGCGTCATCTGGTCGCGCTTGGCGTCGCCGCGCCAGAAAGCGCCGGCCACGCTCGTAATCTTGATGGCCTTGATGGGCCCCGTGCTCATGAGGTGAGGGCCACGACACAGGTCGGTGAAGCGGCCTTGGGTATAGGTAGAGATGGTGCCGTCTTCGAGATCCTGCTCAATATGCTCCACCTTATAGGCCTGCCCGTCGGCCTTGAACTCGGCCACGGCCTCGGCCTTGGGTACTTCGCGGCGCACCACCGGCTCGTTCTTTTTGGCCAGCTCGCGCATTTTCTCCTCTATTTTGGGGAAGTCGTTCTCGGAAATGACCTGTCCGTCGGCCGGCATGACATCGTAGAAGAAGCCATTGTCTATGGCCGGACCGAAGCCGAACTGAATGCCAGGATAGAGTTCCTGCAGGGCCTCGGCCAGCAAATGGGCGGAGGTGTGCCAGAACGTGTGCTTGCCTTCTTCGTCGTCAAACTTGTAGAGGGCGATGGTGGCATCGGCATTGATGGGGCGATTCAGTTCTGTAGTCTCGCCGTTGATCCCGCAAGATACAACGTCGCGGGCGAGAGCTGGCGAGATGCTCTCTGCGATTTGAAGACCCGTGACCCCCTGTTCGTATTCGCGGACAGAGCCGTCAGGAAATGTGATTTTAACCATATTACAAATTAGTTTTATTGAAATCGCCACAAAAGTACTATATATTTTCGGAACGGGGCCATGAAAGCGTGGTTTTTATTTCCCCTGTCGGGCCTATTTGTCCTTGGCCAGCCGCTTGGCCAGTGCATAGGCATCGTAGAGCCCCAGCTCGCCGGCCTTGCTCAGGTCGGCCAGTCCGGCCTGGGTGTGCCCGGCCTGACAGCGCACCACGCCCCGGTTGTAATACGCCTCGGCCAGACGCGGATCGATCTGGATAGCACGGGTATAGTCGTCGATGGCACGGTCGTAATGCTTGCCCTCAGCCATCAGATTGCCCCGGTCGAAGTACAGATAGGCATTCTTGGGGGCCAGTTTGAGGGCCTCGGCAAAGTCGCCCTCGGCCTGGGCAGCCTTCAAACTCACATTCTGTCCCTTGGAGGCGTCGTAGCTGTTCTGCATGGCCTGACACACGGCACGCTCCCATCGGCCGATGACCGAGCCGGGCTCGACAGCCAGATAGTCGTCCAAATCGGCCAGTGCATCGCTGTAGTTCTGGGCCTCGGCATAGGCCACGGCACGTTGCAGCAGGAGCGCGGTACGCACACGCTGGTCTTTCTCCACGCCGATGCCCTCGCTGAGGGCGTCGATGAGCTGGAAAATCTGCCGGGACTGCACGTCGGTGAGCTTCTCGCGGCTCTGGTTGCACGTGAGCGTGAGCCGGCGCAAGGGGTCGCGCTTGCTGTTGAAACCGTCCACCTCCGGGTCGTAGGCCTCATAGCCCCGCACGCCGTTGCCGTAGCTGAAATACGACAGCTGATACATGGGCAGCAAGGCTACGTCTACGTCGCGGTTCTGAATCGCGCCGCGATACTGGCTCTTGTACTCGTGCTCTACCCGCGGCTTGTCCTCCACAACGATGCTGCTGTATTTGTCCATGTCCACCTCAGACCGCTTGCGCATCTCCTTGATTTTCTTGTTGCTCCACCGCTGTTGTATGCCGACGCGCTTGTCCATCTGTGCCTTGAAAATGCGAAACTCGTCCATTTCGGCCTTGGCCGTCATGCCCAGCCGCCGGTAGCAGCGGGCGCGGCTACTCAATCCGGCCCAGAAGTTAGGAAACTGATCTATCACGGCGGTGTAGTCGCGGATAGCGGCCTGTAGGTTTCCCACCTTGTCGTTGAGCAGGGCACGGTTGTAGATGGCCATGAAATTCTGCGGCTCCATCCGGATGACGAAGTCGAAGTCGCTGATGGCCCGGTTGTCGTCGCCCAGTTGCACGCGGAGCAGTCCGCGGTTGTAGTGGGCCAGAAAGTTGTTGGGTTCCAGGTCGATGGCCATGTCATAATCAGCCATGGCCCCCCTGAGATTGTTGGTGTTGAGCCGTGCAAGAGCGCGGTTCACATAGTTGTTTGCCAATTTTGGCCGCAGGTGAATAGCCTTGCCTAGGCAAGTATCGGCCACGTGCCACTGGCGGCGGTTCAGGGCAATGTACGAGCGCGTGGTCCAGGCATCGGCATTGTAGGGGTCGACGGCCAGGCTTTTGGCCAGCCATGCGTCGGCCTGCGCGGTGTCGCGCTTGTTCAGATAGACCTCCGCTTTGAGCGAATAGCTGGTGGCTACGTTGGCCCAACGCTGGATAATTGTGTCAGCTTCGAGCAGCGCCTGGTCGTAGTCTTTCACGTTCAGACGGCAGATGGCCCGGTTGAGCCAGAAACTCGACACCAACGGATTCAGTCTGATGGCCTTAGTGTAGTCGCCGATGGCCTCCTCATATTTTTCCTGACGGATGCGCGAGATGGCGCGCAGGTCGAGTATCTGCTCAATATAGGGATTCAATTCTATGGCCTTGGTGGCATCCTGCTCAGCCCCCACGTAGTCATCCAAATAGAACTTGGCCACCGAACGGTCGTACCACGGCAGCCACAGATAGGGCTTCAGTGCCAGCACCTTGTTGAAATACTGGATGGAGAGCACATAATCTTCATAGTGCAAGGCCACCTCGCCGCTGGTAATCAGCCGGTCCACATTGTACTGGGCACCCGCCCTGACGGTGGCCAGTAACGCCATGAGCATGACGATGATGTTGCGCTTCATGCCTGCAAAAAAAGTAAAAGGAGGAAAGAAAAACTACTTACGACTGGACTTCACCCGATAGTTGCAGTGGAATTTGCCCTGCATGATGCCGCGCAGCTTGTTTCGGATGAGCTGCTTGCGCAGGGGTGTCACCCGGTCTACATACATCGTTCCCTCCAGGTGATCGAACTCATGCTGCATCACGCGGGCCAGATAGCCCTCTACCCATTCGTCGTGCGGCTGCAGTTCCTCGTCCAGATATTGCACATGAATGCGGGAGTAGCGGGTCACATTCTCGCTAAGTCCGGGGATGGAAAGGCAGCCCTCCTCCATGGTTTCCCGCTTCGACTTGGTGTCTACTTCCACTATATGGGCGTTGATGAACGCGTGTCGGTACCCGGCATACTCGGGCAAATCCTCTTTCAGCACATCCAGATCGATCACCACCACCCGGATGGACTTGCCCACCTGGGGGGCTGCCAGCCCCACGCCCGACGAGGCCTCGAGCGTCTCGTACATGTCGGCGATGAACTGTTTCAGGTCGGGATAGTCCGCGGGAATGTCCTGGGCCACCTTTCGCAGCACGGGTTGGCCGTAAGTATAGATAGGTAATATCATTTTCTTGAGTTCATGTAATCCTGAAGAATAATCGTGGCGCTAATCTCGTCTACAAGCCCTTTGTTCTCACGCCTGGCTTTCTTTTTGACTCCGCCCTCTATCATGGCCCGGTGGGCCAGCACCGAAGTGAAGCGCTCGTCATAATAATCGATGGGAATCGCGGGGTGGGCATTGCGCCATCTGCCCACAAAATTTTCCACCCTCGCCAGGTTCTCCGAGGGCTGCCCACTGGTCTGCATGGGCTTGCCGATAACAATTTGTTCGACCTCCTCCCGCACCACATACTGCGAGAGAAAGTCGAACAGGTCTTTGGTTTCCACTGTTGTCAGACCGTTGGCAATGAGTTGCAGGGGGTCGGTCACCGCCAGCCCCGTACGTTTCTTGCCATAGTCTATGGATAGTATCCTTGCCAAATATGCAAAAGTCTTGTCGTTGTCTCGGCCCAAACCTTATTTCTTGAACAGCAACCAAGCGTCGCTCTTCGGATTGTACTGGCTGCCGCGGATGGCATCGCGACTCTGCACGGCCTGTGCCTTGTCGGCATAGGTAGACGCAATGACGCGATACATGTTCAGACTGGAGTTATAAGCCACCTGGGCGTCGTAGCCGCCCTGCTTCAAAGTGTTCTGCATGCCCTCGGCATTGGCTTTCAGCGAGAACGAGCCCACCACCACACTGTAGGCCTGCAAACCGGCGCCGCTCACCACGGTCACGTCTTCAGTACGCACCGTGGCGTTGTTCACGTTGATAACCGTGGTCTGGCTGGCAGGTTTTTCCACCAACGGAGTCACTACCGGAGCCTCCTCCTGTGCGGGCCGGGAAGCCTGCGACTGTTCTTCTTGAGCCTTGGCTTTCTCGTAGGCTTTCTTGTAGGCGCTCTCCTGCGGTTTGCAACTGGTGAAAGCTAAAGCCACGCACAAGGCCATGCCCATTACCGATAATTTCTTCATTTCTCTGTATTTTAGTTGTTGATATTCGCTGTGCGAAATTACGAAAATATTCATAAACGCTGAAAACAAGGGCGCATAAAGTTTGTTAAATCAGGCAAATAGACACCTTTTAACAAAAAAAACCTTTCGCAACCCTTGCCGTTTTACGCGAAATCGCTATATTTGCAACAAGAACATTTCTTACTTTAACGAAAAGATTAAAATATGAAAGCAATCGGTTACATTGGGGCATTCTTTGGGGGTGCCATCGCCGGAGCGGCCTTAGGTCTGCTTCTGGCTCCGGAAAAGGGCGAAGAGACGCGCTGCAAAATCGCAGACGCAGTAGACGACTTCTGTAAGAAACACGACATCAAGCTCAACCGCAAAGATGCGAACGACTTGGTCGACGACATCAAAGATGCCGTAGAAGCTGCCGAGTAAGCTCCTATGTCGCAAGACGGGCACGGGCAGCGGCACGCCACTATCACAGCAGGGGGCCGCTGCCCGTCTTCCGTTTCATCCGTACTTTCGCTTTCTGCCGCCCGGCGGAGAGCCTCAACCATGAAGGTAAACCTCGTCAATTGTTATGTTTTCAAACGACCAGAATATAGAGACCATAGGCCAGCTCGTGGAAACCATCAAGCACTATGTGGGACTGAAAAGCGAGTACATCAAGCTGGACATGGTGGAAAAGACGGTGCGCATCCTCACTGCCATCGCCATCATGGCCATACTCTGCGTGCTGCTTTCGCTCATGTTGATCTACCTGAGCTTCGCTGCAGCCTATGCCCTCATGCCGCTTGTTGGCGGCGTTGCGGCATTTGCCATCATTGCATGCGCCTACTTGGCGATGCTCTTGTTGTGCCTCACCTTTCGCAAGCAATGGATAGAGCGCCCGCTTGTCAAGTTTCTCGCCTCGCTCCTGTTAAGCTAACCGTCAAGTCAATCCGGCCTTATGCTCACCAATCCTTCCTCTCCCGCCTCCTACAACACCATCGAAGAGATTCAGCTTCGCAAGTCACTCCTGCAGAAAGACATGCTGAAAGACGATGGCAAAATCCGCAACCAGTGGCACTCGCTCTTCAGTCCGCCCGCGGCTTTGAGCAAGAATGCGTCTCGTGCCAAGCGCATAAACAGCCTCCTCAACACGGGGGCGGGCCTCTTCGACGCCTTTATGCTTGGATGGAAACTATACCGAAAATTCAAGAGATAACGGCTAACAGATCTTAATTTAGGGGAGGCCAGCGCTAATAAATGTTACAAATACACTATATTCCGGCCATTTATTTGCAACTATGGACTAAACAACGTATCTTTGCAATGTGTTTTTCATAGTATTAGATTTAAGGTTAACAAGGTTGGAGTACAGCGGTACTCCTTTTTTGTGCCCGCTCACATCGGACGGAAACAGCACTCCGGCAATTGCCTTTCCTTGAATCTACAACTCCATCCACTGCGCAGAAAGTATTAAATCCCGGCCTCGGGGCAAAGACATGTGTCGTGCCCGGCACAGACCCCACCGGGGGCTGCATGGACCGCCGGCTGGATTTCCCGGGGCGCTCAAGGCGTCGGGCGTATTCCGCCAACAGCCGGCGGCGTTGCGTCCGCGGTTCAAACGCGTTGCGATTACGGCCCGAACGCGCTGCGTTTGGGCCGTAATCGCAACGCGATCTACGCTTCATCGCATCGCGTTTAACGGCTGAAGACAAACGCCGGACAAGCCGCCGGACAATCGTTCAGGCAATTGCACGGACAATACCAACGAAAAAAGGAGCGGCAAGCAGCGAAACCCGAAGTGCGGTTCCCGTGCTTGCCGCTCCCTGACAGGGTGGCGAACGGCGGCC
>PPYF01671968.1_pt1 | contig 10110 bp, 7 predicted proteins | sample 1559871 | NCBI WGS metagenome assembly PPYF01 (sample SAMN08240021, study PRJNA423297) | Human gut metagenome, whole genome shotgun sequencing project.
GAGCAGAGCAGAGCAGAGCGCATAGCATGGGTAGATGGACTACGTGGAATTGCAATTTTACTTGTTGTATTGGGCCATGTAAATCCACCGTTTAAGAAAATAATTTATGGCTTTCATATGGCGCTATTTTTTATTATTTCTGGATTTTTATTTAAAGATTGCTATGATAAAAAACTTTCCCAATGGATTAAAGCATATTTCCAGAGGTATATTGTTCCTTATTTTATTTTGTGTGGAGTAAACTTTTTGATAGAAGCGTTAATATCAATATGCTTTCGCGCCGGAATGTTTCCGTTCAATAAATATCTGTGCGGGATTCTTTATTCCTATGGATCTACAGAGTGGATGCCTAATTGTTCGCCATTATGGTTTTTAACTTGTTTATTTTGTGCTAGCTGTATGTTGCGCTCAATTCATCTAATAACACAGTCTAACAGCAAGCGTATAATCATATGTTTGGTTTTAAGTGGAATAAGCTATATCTTGGATGTTCTGGACGTGCCACGTCTCCCATGGAACTTTGGAACCGCAATGATGGCTGTTTTGTTTATTGAGATTGGCTTTCAGATTAATAAGATGGATATTTTGAACAAGCTAAAGTATCAAGGGTGCGGAGTTCAGATTTTTGTTTGTATAATAATATTGTTTTCTGCTACCATTGGAATTATTCTCAATCCAGTAGAAATTGTTGAATTTAGTGCTAATAACTATGGATCATTTATACTGATGATTATGGGTTCAGTCTCGGCTTCGTTTCTTTTAATGTTTTTTGCAAACATAGTCGGTTCATCTACTGCATCTGCGAAGGCACTTACTTATTTAGGAAGACACACCTTGTTCTTGATGTCCTTTGATTATTTTAGTGACTTTATATCAGTGAGGGTACTTCAGATATTCAGAGTACATAATTGGCTTTTCTCTTTTTGCGGAAAAGTTCTAGTTCTAGTGATAGGACTACAGTTGTTGCAATTAGCAATAAAAGTGATTCCAAATGAGAGCGCGAAAAAATTTTTGAGTAAATATTGACTGGCGGTGAAGGATGATGATTAAATATTTAGTAATGGATGTAGATGGCACTTTAACAGATGGAAAGATATACATGGGTGCCCATGGCGAAATGATGAAGGCGTTTAATATTAAGGATGGCTGTGGAATACATGATATTGCCATTCCAGGTGGCATTATTCCGGTAATTATTACAGGTAGAACGTCGGAAATCGTAAAAAAACGCTGCGGAGAGCTTGGAATACAGCAAGTATACCAGGGAATCAAGAATAAAATTGAACAGCTTAATAGCATTGCAGATGATTTGTCTCAGGTTGCGTATATCGGAGATGATATCAACGATCTTTCCTGTATGATCCCTGTGAAAGAGGCCGGCGGAGTAGTTGGCTGCCCTGCCGATGCGGTTGAGAGGGTAAAAGAGATTTCGGATTTTGTTGCCCTCCATAACGGTGGAGATGGAGCAGTTAGAGACTTCATTGAATGGATAATAAAGGAATAGAAACATAGTGAAGAAACATTATAGGTGGAGTTCTTTTCTGTATAATTCTTGAAATGCAAAGCTGCGGATTAGGTTTTTTATAAAAATATAAATGGCAATTCTTGTTTTGTGGATGTCTTCCACAGTGGGGGGCAGACACCAATGTTGTCAACCTGGCTGGTATACTTCAGGGAGGTTATTTTGTTTATTCATCGGCGGTTCTTACGGCACTTATGGTTGTTGCAATAACAATCTATATCCTGCGCAATAAGGAAAGACATACAATATAGTAAATGGACAGGTGAAATAGCTTATCAAGGGAAAATAAATAGAATCGCATGTAAATCGTATTTTTTTGGTTTACATGCGATTTTTTTATGATATAATAATAGTAAATTATTACTATTGATAAATGAAGTACGTTAAGAGTGTTTAAGAAAGGAATATCAGATGAATAGAAAGAAATTAATTGTACTGATAGCTGCAGTGACAGTGGTTACAGCACCAAGTACAGTAACAGTATGGGCGGACAACACTACCACATCGGAAACTGCTAATGGATATATTGAGAGCGAGCTGGACAATAATACCCCGCTATATGAGCCAGATGAGAGCCTGTATATGTCAGTACCTACAGCATATCCGGAGAATGGGATAGCTGATATAAGGGCAGACTATCCAGCAAATCGTGATCAAAATCCATATGGTACGTGCTGGGCATTTTCATCAACAGGACTTGCTGAGTTTGATATGATTAATGATGGTTTGGCAGACAAGGATACTGTTGATTTCAGTGAGGCACAGCTGGCGTACTTTGCATACAATTTTGTTACAGATCCCTTGGGTGGAACAGAAGGGGACAAGGCAAAGTATAATAATAAGCTTGCTTCTACCATATATCAGAACAGAGGTGGTAATTTTGAGTATGCATTGCGTCGCTATAGCCAGTGGATAGGTCTGGTGAACGAATCAGATGTGCCGTATTCGATTTTCAAGAATGATACAAATGCTTCAATAGATAGTAAATATGCATATGGGTATGACCGCGCACATCTGCAGAATGCTTATGAGATAAATATAAAACAACAGCCACAGCAGGTGAAAGAGATGATAAGGGAGCATGGTGCAGTCGGGGCTATGTACTACGACAGGAATGCCGGATGGGGTTTTTATGGAGATGACGCATATACTTATTATGATGCTGACAGAGTTGGCGGTGGACATGCTGTCATGATAGTTGGTTGGGATGATAACTTCTCCAAAGATAATTTCAGGGAGACAAACAGACCGGCAAACAATGGTGCATGGCTTGTGAGAAATAGCTGGGGAGACTATAAGGATTATTTCTGGATGTCATACGATACAGTGTCTCTTGCTGATACAGCGTGGGTCTTTGATGTGACAGGCTCTGACAACTATGATAATAATTATCAGCTGGACGGCGGTATAAATACTTATAAAGTCTCTAATTACACGACAATGGCCAATGTATTTACAGTAGGAGAAAAGGAAGGCGTGACGTATGAAAAGCTTAAGGCTGTTTCGCTTTCTATGACAAGGGAATCTAATGTTGGTTATAAAATACAGGTATATACAGATTTGACGAACTTAAAGGATCCAACAAGCGGTACCTTGCAGGAGTCTGCTACAACAGAAGGAACGAGTGCATTTGCAGGTTTCTATACCATACCACTTAAGGAGGCCGTCAATTTAAAGCCGGGCAGCTCATTTTCAGTGGTTGTCACACTCGATAAGGCAGCTTTGGATCATGAATCTGCATATAAGGAGGCGAGAGGTGATACCGTAATATGGGACTGTGAGGTAAACAGGGAGAATTCCAGAAGTTTTTATAAATATGGAACAAAATTCTATAATATTACATATCCGAATGGTGATGATGGAAATTTATGTATCAAGGCATTTACAACAAACTGTACGGATGTGATTGATACACCGGATGTGCCTGACACTCCGGATGTGCCTGACACTCCAGATGTACCGGATACGCCGGATGTACCGAACACCCCGGACAAGATATCCCCAATTGGAAAAGAAAAAACAGGTGTATTAAAAGGAACAGATGGTGCATGGTACTATTTCAAGGATGGAGAGATAGATACTAAATGCAATGATGTTCTTTCAAATAGTAATGGCTGGTGGGTAATCCGCAATGGCAAAGTTGATTTTAATTATAATGGAATTGCCTCAAATGCAAATGGAGACTGGTACTGTCAGAATGGCAAGGTAAACTTTAATGTAAATGATGTATTATATACACCACAGGGCTGGTATTATTTCAGAAGTGGAAAGGTACAGAAAGGCAAGGAGACAGTACAGAGGAACAGCAATGGCTGGTGGTATATCGGAACAGATGGCAAGGTTGATTTTAATAAGAACACTGTAGCACCAAACTCAAATGGCTGGTGGGTAATTAGAAACGGAAAAGTGGACTTTGGTTATAAAGGACTTGCCTCAAATGCTAATGGAGACTGGTATTGTCAGAATGGCAAGGTAAACTTTAATGCAAAAGATGTATTATATACACCACAGGGCTGGTATTATTTCAGCGGTGGAAAGGTACAGAAAGGTGAGGAGACCGTGCAGCGGAACAGTAATGGCTGGTGGTATATCGGAACAGATGGCAAGGTTGATTCTAATAAAAACACAGTAGCGCGAAACTCAAATGGCTGGTGGGTAATCCGTAAAGGCAAAGTGGATTTTAATTATAATGGAATTGCCTCAAATGCAAATGGAGATTGGTATTGTAAATGCGGAAAAGTGGATTTTGGCTATAGTGGAAAGTATAAGGATTCTACTGGAAAGACATACAATATAGTAAACGGCCGGGTTAAATAATATTAAAATTTTGTATGGAAAAAAGTACTATAACGAATACATATATGTTTGATACATGCTGAATAACAGCAATAACATATGAAAGTGCTAAAAGAATGGCAACTATGATGGGAACAGTTTGAGTAATTGATTATATATGGAGAAGCAGGTGAGATTAATGCGTTGGTTGGTTATTTCGGATATCCATTTTAATAATCCTAATTATAAATATGATGCAAAAACATTGCGAGATAAATTATTAGAAACTCTTCAAAAAGATGTAGAAACAAGAGGAAAGTTTTCGTTTATTTTAATTACTGGAGATATTTTTCATAAATATATTGAAGACGATGGTGTGGTTGATTTTATAAAAAAACTTGCAAAAATTTGTAAAGTTAAGATAAAGAGGGGGGTTGTTATATGCCCGGGTAATCATGATGTTGAGCGTTACCCTAAAGGGCATTCTAGTAATGAATTAATTGACGAGGCGAGAAAGGAAAAAAATCCGGAAAAAATGTTTGGCAATGGTAGATATATGAAGTTTGCTACACTTTATCAGTCCCTTTTTGGACATGAATATAAGCATGTTTCTCAGTACTCTCCATCTGACAATAAAGATTGTATAATAGTTTCAATTGATTCATGTACACTTACAAAAGATAAATTGGATATTGGTAATTTGCGAGTGTGCAGTGAAACACTTGCAAAAATTTCTGATAAATTAAAAAAGAGTAATGCATCTCTTAAAATTGCAGTTATGCATCATGGAATTAATTGGTTGGCACAAGATGATGCAAATAAATTTCAAGATTGGTTATATACAAATAAAATTGATGTATTGTATTGTGGGCATGACCATGCAGTAGGTATTTCTACCTTAGATGAAGCAATTGGGGTAGGTGAGAAAACCATTGCAAATCTTAAGCAATTTACCTGTGGTGCTTGCTTATATGATGATGGAGTAATTCCATCATATTATGTATGCGAATACAATGAGAATGATTCAAAGAAAAAAATCATGACGGAATTATATACATTTAGAGAAAACACAGACTGGTCGTTAGATGGGAAATTGCTAAGAAGTTTTCCAGGTGGAAAGAACACCTATTTTTTGCCAAGATTAGACAATAGAATTGACAATTTAGAAAAGTTTATTGATAATACATCTTCTCATAATTTTCGTTATAAATTATATAACAACCTTAATGCAGCTGAGAAAGATATATGTAATGATTTAGAAACAAGTAGCCGCTTTTATTTTTTTGGGTTACGTGGCAAATCATTTATACGATACAATTCGGATATGGCTAATTATGTTTATTCAAAACCAGATATGTTAGTTAAGTTATTGGTTTCTTATCCATTTTGTAAAGCAGTGGCAAATCGCCTTAATTATCTTCCAGATTTGAATAATAAGGATACATTGGAAAATTATTGGGTGTCTCTTTATGATATGGCAAAAACTTTAAAGACGAGTTTTGCTCAGAAAAGAGGGGAACAGCAATATAAAAGAAAATTGAGGTATCATAAATTGCCATTGAACTGGAGAATGCTTATTACAGATCAGCATTTATTTTTTAGTTTTTATCAAGAGTGTGATAGTTCATTATCCCCGATGTACGCATTTGATGCAGAGTCAGATATGTATAAAGCATTTTGGTGCTTTTTTGATGAGGCTTGGAGAAATTCGTCTCAAAAATTACCAGATAATATACCATACGAATATACTTTTTTGAAAGATAGATTTAATATAGTCCCTAATTTGGTTATTAATGTTACAGATGCATGTAATCTAAAATGTGAGTATTGTCCAGAAGGAGGAGAAAATTTAATTACTTGTGATAAATTATGTCCGACTGACAAAATTTTGTATTTAGTTGATACGTTTTATGATCAAATAGAGGAAGATAATTGGCAAGCTAATAAGTCTATTCGTATTACAGGAGGTGAACCGTTATTAATTCCAGAAAAAACATTACAAATTTTAGAATATGCATATAATAAAGGATATCATAAACTTGTTTTGTGTACAAATGGTCTTTTGCTAGAAAAGATTTATACAGATGAAAGATATCATAAAACTTTGGAGTTAATTAAAGATCGTTTGTTGCTAAAAATTAGTTTGGATACATTGGAAGAAAAAAAGTTTGAGAAAATAAGTAAAGTTTCTGGTGAAAAATTAAAAACAATTCTTTGTGGTATTCATAAGGCAAAAAGTGAATGGAACTTTAATATAGAACTGAATTGTGTTGTTACGAATGATAATATTAAAGAGGTTTTGGATATTTATGAATTTGCACGACAAGAGCATCTTATTGGTGTTAAAGTCCTTACAGTGAATGACTTTGGAGGTCTTATTCCTCAACCTGATATTCGTAATGATTTAGATAGAGTATATGATCTTCTTAAAAAAAATCCTGATTTACAGACAGAAGAAGCATATCTATATGGTAATAATGGGATACAAATGAGACGGTTTTTTGATGATGAAAATTGCAAATTGACAATAGTGGATCATCAAAATCAGAGTTCTAGTATTACACCAAGAAGAACATATAGTTCATATTGTAAAAAGTGCCCATATTATCCAAAATCTGTAGATGTATTAAATGGAAAGCGCTCTCCTTGTGCAACTGGAATTATGAGCCTTACATTACGTGCTGATGGTGTATTGTGCTACTGTCGCCTTCGAACCGAAGAAAAAGGCGCAGGTATAAATATTTCATTTGCAACAAAGGAAGAAATTTTCAAAGCAGTTCATCAACAGTTGTATGCGTATCAGGGATGTCAGCATTATGGAAGTAGCGATGAGGTGAAATAATATATGGAAAAAAAATATAGAATTGGTTTTATATGTGGATTTTTTGATATTGTGCATGAGGGACATATTTCTATATTAAAATATGCGAAAGAAATGTGTGATTATCTTATCGTGGCAGTTGGAACAGACGAATTTATGCGTAAGAGGAAAAATCGTGAGTCAATCTTAACATATGAGCAAAGAGTAGAAATAGTTAGTGCTATTCGCTATGTAGATCAAGTTGTTCCAGAAAATGATTTAGATAAATTGGCTGCCTATAAAAAATACCATTTTGATGTTATGTTTGTAGGTGAGGATCATATTGGTGAGAGGTTATATATAGAGGTTACAAAAAAATTGAAAGAATTAGGTGTAGAGACAATATATGTACCTCATATACATAAAATTTCTTCTACAGAAATAAGAGCAAAAGTAAGAAATTGCACCGATATTTATACTCAATTGAGGGATTGTACATAGCTATATTAAGACGGTAAGATAATTAAACATTGCGGGGATATAGTATGCTTTAAAAACACACGATGAATTAAATCCAAAATACAGAAAGATAAAGTGATATAATGTCAAAAAAGAACAATGAAAAGAAAGCAAACAATACAAATTTGCTTACACCAATAAACGATGATATTGGTTCTGATAATCGTGGAGGTGTGTCAGGTGATAAAATAATAGCAACGATTGTGGGGATTGTGGGTACAATAATACTCTCCGTTGTGCTTGCGTTTTTCCCATATTTAGATGGCAGATTGCAGAGACTAGAAGATCAAATGGACAAGAGTATGGGAGAAATTGAAAAAGAAGTTGCATCAATGGACGAAGCAATTTATAAAGGTGAGGATAATAGTAGCATTATGGCACAGTTGGCTCGTTTGAATGGGGTAGTTTTTCCACCGGCTGTTGTGAATTCGGGAAATCAGGAGTGGAAGCTGTCCATTGTTGAAAATGATGTGACGACAGTAACTTCAGGTATTGCATCTGCAACAAAAATTGGAACGGATGCGGACGGAAAAGTCTACATGGCGAATGACCTCATTGATACGAGAGTGATTCTGTTTTATAAAGAGGAAGATAAAGAGGTTTTCTTTTTGGGACAGTATAATGAGAATTATCATTGGGATCGCTATTTGGTATTTCCGAATCCAATTTTGTCGATGGTGAGCGTCGGGATTATACCTGCTTCTACCAGTCAGAGGAAGATTGCTCGGAGTACATATACACCAATCGAGTCGTCGAGGAGGAAGGAAATTCCAAAGTATCTATAACCATATTTGGTCAATGAGAAAACGATGAAGGAGTTCGACAGTGAGAAAGTTGATATCATGGATTTTTATTTTATCAATGAGTATTTGCACGACAATAATTTTCCGATGAAGAGATACTATTCCGGTTATACGAAAGATGGACATTTGGAGGATCACACCGGAAATGCATATTTAGTGAAATTCGGTGATGATGGAAAAGTGAATACCTTATATCGCGGTCAGTTCTCCAAGGGTAAATTTAGTGACCCAACTGAGAATTCCTGGGAAATTGAATATTCAAATGATATTCAGAAATATATCTGTAATTCCGGACCTTTTAAGAATGGGGATTTTGAACCTGAAAAAGGGGAATCCCGAGAGATGTAGATTGAGGAGATTTTGCAGATGATGAAGGATTATGAGTTTGATGTTTCGCTGGAGTGGCGGGACGGGGAGTAGAATACCGCGGCTACAATTCAGTAGGAATCGCAGTGCGTGATGACAATGTAAGAGGAACAGTAGAAAATGAGACAAATGACAGATGGCCTAAAAGTTTTATAAATATGCCGCACATCGAGTGCGGTAGTCATCCGAGTCAACAGCTTCTGTGCGGCGGGTGATAGACAGCGGAAGTAAATAGCTGACCGATGGTTGACAGTGTGTGGAAATATGGAATCATGCCATACGGAAATACAATAAATGATTTACTAGGGAGTGGGTGACTCGGATATGTCAAATGTTTTAACAGATGAAGCAAGATATAAGGCTGGAAAATCACAGATGGGAACATTTTTGTCCAATCAATATCTCATGTGGCGTATTGTGTCGGTAAAATCTATCAGGAAGATTATTTTAACTGCTGATGAGTTTTACACAGATATTTTACCGGAAGAAATAACCCAAGACGAAGATGTTGTGAATAACGAAATTCGTAATGGTTGGCTGTATGAGGCGATGGCACAGAGTGAGCAGGCAATTGAGGACTTGTTTTCGTTACTAAAGAATTCCACAGACATTGCGTATTTTGCCAAGAATGTGGTGAACTACAGGGCTACCGAAGTTAAAAATTACATATGGAATTTTAAATATGATGATATAGAATATTTTATGGAGCAGTTTAAACTTCCATTTTTTGACCTTGACGATGCAGAAGCGTGGGGAGAACATCAAGATGTATTTGAAGAGTATAAAAAGTCAGTCCTTCTCATGCAGGATTATCTGAAAAGGCTAATTCAGTATCATAAGCATTATTATCTTGATTATTGTCAATACAAACATGGAATGGCAGTGGCGCTAAAGCCATTCGGAAAGGCACATACGGCAGAGGAGAAAAGAGAAAATCTGTTAGAAGGTGCTTTGATGACCTTTGACAATTACTCTATTGGCAAACGTATGAAAAATGGAACACCACCACTGCTCGCTTTTACGTTGACTCCGGAAGTACAACCATTTATTAGAAGTCTCCATGACGAACAGAATTTGTTGCACTACACAACACATCTCATAAATGTTGATGAAGTTGTCAAAATTACTGAAATGGCATATACTTTGGAATCTGTTGTGTGGGAAAACCTGTTAAAACGTAGCAATATAACTAATGAAGATACAATTCATGAATGGGCTTTTCCGCTGGAAAACTATCGCAGACATATAGTAATTGGTTTCCCGGTGGAATAAATAAATATGGAGCGGAGAATTATTTATGATGGATAAAGATACTACTGATATTG
>PPYF01221306.1_pt1 | contig 10109 bp, 9 predicted proteins | sample 1559871 | NCBI WGS metagenome assembly PPYF01 (sample SAMN08240021, study PRJNA423297) | Human gut metagenome, whole genome shotgun sequencing project.
GGATTTATAGGGGGGAAATTTATGGATATCATGGTTGTCTTTCAAACAATGTTAAAATTGTTTTTATTACTTATTTTAGGATTTGTTTTATTTAAATGTCATATTTTTGATGAATATACAAATAAAAAAATATCAGCTTTAATTGTCAATGTTGCTTCACCAATGTTGATTATTAGTTCTATTGCGGGGGTTGAAGGAAGTAATAAAAGTATTGTCTTTTTAATGATAGGTGCAGGTATTTTAATGTATATCGGTTTTATTATTTTAGGGAAAATCATTAATCGAATCTTTCCATTTCCTAAAAAAGATTGGCCTGTTTATGAATGTATGGTCGTTTTTGCGAATACAGGATTTATGGGATATCCTGTTTTATTAGATGTTTTTGGACAAGAAGCTGTTTTCTATGCATCACTTATTCATATGGCTTTTAACTTTTTTGTGTATACATACGCTATTATGTGTCTAACAAAAGGAGACGATAGTGAATTCAAATTAAATTTTAAACAATTATTAACACCAGGAATTATTTTGATTTTTGTAGGAATATTTATTTACTTATTCGATATTCAACTTCCTAGTGTACTTATGGATACGATTAATAGTGTTGGTTCACTTACAGCTCCACTTTCAATGATGATGATTGGTTCATCATTAGCTGTTTATCCTATTAAAGATAGTTTTACAGATTGGCGTAGTTATGTCTTTGCTTTTGTTCGTTTAATGATTGTTCCTTTTGTAACAATGATCATGTGTCGTTTATTACACATTGATGCTTATTACGCTAATATTACAATTATTACAAATGCGATGCCAGTAGGATCAATGGTTTTAATGCTGGCAACACAATATAATGCAAATGTAAAAATCGTTACAAGAAATATTGTTGTTTCAACTTTATTATCAGTGATTACAATTCCAATTGTTGTCGCAACAATGTTATTATAGGAGAAAAATATGAATTATAAAATTTATGATCAATTGCCTCAAGAAGCAAAAGAAATTAGAATTAAAGTTTTTATGGAAGAACAAGGATTTAAAGATGAATTTGATGATTTAGATGATCTTTGTCAACATCTTGTTGTTTTTGGAAATAATCAACCGATAGGAACATGTCGTTTTTATTATGATGAATCTTTAAAGTCAAATGTGCTTGGAAGAATTGCAGTTATTAAAGAATATCGAGGAAAAAAAGTAGGACAATATATTGTTAAAACTGCCTGTTCTTTAATTCAAGGAAATGTTTGTTTACATGCGCAATTACAAGCTAAACCTTTTTATGAAAAATTAGGCTTTAAAGCTTATGGTGAAATAGATTATGATGAATATTGTCCACATACTTGGATGAAAAAAGAGATGTGAAAACATCTTTTTATTATGTCAATAATTGACAATTGAAAGAGCTTACGCTACAATTTAGACAAAGGAGACACATAGTCTCATTATTTAATGATTTAATATGGTACAATAAGTTTCAATTAAGAAAAAGAAAGGAATAATTCAAATGAAAATCAAAAAAATATTTTTATCAATGTTGTTGATGATCGTAGCTATATGCTTTTGTCCAACAAAAGTATTTGCGACAAGTACGATAGAAAGAACAACAACATTAGACGTAAGCAAATTTATTCAAGATGAGGAAAATAAAGAAGAAGGATGGAGTTGGAATTCAACTACAAATACATTAACATTAACAAATGTGAATTTTAATACGGGTGATAACAAGAGCATTGTTTTACCATCTGATAGAGATATACATATTGTATCAAATGGAAATAACAAGCTTATATCTAGCAAAACAGTCATTTATGGCAAAAAGGATGGTCCGGGATTTATTATATTTGGTGGCAATGGATTATTAGAATTAAACTCTAAGAAAGAATTACCAACAATAGATGCTAATGATCTTTTATTTGAAAGTGGAACAGTTAATGCTATTGGAGGCAGCATAATTACTATGCAAACTATAAAAGTTGACGGTGGATATGTCAAAGTTGATACCTCACAGATAAGTGACGATGGTTGGACAGATGGACTCTATGCATGTGGAAGTATCGAAATATCTAGTGGGACAGTAGATATTATTTCAAACAGAGTAGGTATATTTGCTACAGGAACAGGACATCCAAATCCAACGACAGGAATAAAGATAACTGGAGGGAATATTGATGTATCAGCCAAATTATATGGAATGTGTTCAGGAAATAATACATACAAAAAAGACGTTTACATTGAAACAACAGGTACAATAGATTTTAAAGACAGTTCACTAGGTATAGCGTTGGCAAATGGAAATTTAACAATAAAAAAAGGAAACATTATTTTAAAAGAAGGCAACCAATTATATGTGAATTCTAAAAGTAACACGCAAGGAACAGTAACAATTGAAAAAGCTGATTATACAAAAGTTAATGAAGCAAAATCAAAAGTACCAGCTGATTTAAGCGTTTATACGGATGAATCGGTAAAAGCATTACAAGATACTTTAGCAGCTGTTGTAGAAGATAAGGATGTTACTGAACAAATTGCTGTTAATGGTTATGCAACATCAATTGAAAATGCTATTGTAGGTTTAAAATATAAACCTGCTGACTACACAAAAGTCAATGAAGCAAAAGCAAAAGTGCCAAGTGATTTAAGTATCTATGCAGATGAAACAGTAAAGACATTAAAAGATGCTCTTGCTTTAGTAGAAGAAGGAAAGAATATTACCGAACAAGCAACGGTAGATGGTTATGCAGATGCAATTAATAAAGCTATTGAAGGACTTGTAAAGAAACCTATCATATATAAAGTTATTGAAGGTGAAGGAGGAACTTTTGTTAAGAAAAGTGGAAAAGATATTTCAATACGAATAGATCATGAATATACAGAAAATGTAAAAGTTGAAGTAGATGGAAAAGAAGTTTCTAAGACAAATTATAAAGTGATAAAAGGATCAACAATTGTTACGTTTAATAAGGAATATTTAGAATCATTACCTGTTGGTAATCATGAGGTCAAGGTTTATTTTGAAGATGGTTATGCAACAACAACTTTAATCATTAAAGAACAAACAAAAGATAATAATGAAAAGAAAGATACCATATCAAATAATCAAGAAAATGTAAAAGCTGAAAATAAACAAGAAGTTAAAAAGGTAAATACAGGTGATAATACAAATATTATAGGTATTACTTTATTATTGGTAGGAAGTTTGATAGTTTTAATTTATTTAAATAAAAAGAAAACAGCTTAATTAAGAAGATATCGTCATAGTAGGCGATATCTTTTATTAGGTATATTAATAGATATAAAAAATCTTTGACAAATAAATGATGAAGTGGTTTAATACAAATAAATACAGTGAAAAGAAGTAGTAGATGATTAAAACATAAGTAGAGAGCTTTTGGTTGGTGAAAAAAAGTTATGTTTGATGATTGAATTCCTCTTGGAGTAGAGTATTGAAGTTAGTAAATATCTCCGGTAACACCCGTTAACGTGTATGAGTATGTAGGTACTTAGTAAGGTTATTATTGTGAAATAATAACGAAGTAAGGTGGTAACGCGATGGTCTCTTTCGTCCTTATGGGATGAAGAGACTTTTTTATTAATATATGGGGGAAATAAAAATGGAAAAGAGAATTACAGGACATACAGAATTATTAGGGCTTATTGCTACACCAATTAGACATTCTAAATCACCAGTGATGCACAATGCAGCATGTCGTGCATTAGGCTTAGATTATGCATATTTAGCTTTTGATATTCAACCAGATCAATTAGAAGATGCAGTAAAAGGTTTCAAAGCTTTAAATGTAAGAGGATGGAATGTTTCAATGCCTTATAAAACAACAATTGGTCAATATTTAGATCATATTACACCAATTGCTAAAATGTGTGGCGCTATTAATACTGTTATTAATGATCATGGTGTTTTAACTGGAACTATTACAGATGGAACAGGTTATATGACAGCTTTAAAAGATCAAGGAATTGATATTATTGGTAAAAAGATGACAATTGTTGGTGCAGGTGGAGCAGCTACTGCAATCGTCATGCAAGCTGCATTAGATGGTGTTAAAGAAATCAGTATTTTCAATATTAAAGATGCTTCATGGGATCGTGCTTTAGAAAATGTAGAAAAAATCAATTCACAAACTCAATGTAAAGCACAATTATTTGATTTAAATGATCATGAAACATTAAGAAAAGAAATCAATGAGTCAATTATTTTTACAAATGCAACAAATGTAGGTATGGGTAAATTAGAAGGAAAAATGGTTTTACCAGATACTTCTTATTTAAGAAAAGATTTAATTGTTTCAGATGTTATTTATATGCCAGAAAAAACAAAATTATTAGAAGAAGCTGAAAAAATAGGATGTAAAACAATTAATGGTCTAGGAATGATGCTTTATCAAGGAGCTGCTTCATTTAAATTATGGACAGATCAAGATATGCCAATTGATGTTGTAAAAGAAGCTTTAGACTTTTAAAATGTTATGCAGTGCATAGCATTTTTTTATTTGACAAATAGAATATTTTATTATATTGTTGATATATCAACTAATGGAGGTATACTATGATTAAAATTGTTGCAGAAAATTATATTAAAGAAGAATATCAAAAAGAATTTTTAAAACTTACAAAAGAACTTATTATTTTAAGTAGAGAAGAAAAAGGAAATATCTCTTATCATCTTTATCAAGATATTAATGATGATAGTCATTTTACTTTTATTGAAGAATGGCAAAACCAAGAAGCAATTGATGAACATAATCAAACAAAACACTTTACAACAATTGTTCCTCAAATCAAAAGCTTTGCTTCAAAATCTTCAAGAGCAATTAAATATAAAGAGGTGCAATAATGAATACATTAGAAACAATTTTTACAAGAAAAAGTGTTCGACAATTTAAAAATCAAAAAGTAGATGAAAAAAACATCAAAACAATCTTAAAAGCAGGAATGTCAGGACCAACATGTGTTAATTCAAAAGATTGGTCATTTATCGTTGTTGACGATCCAGAAGTTCTTCATAAAATGTATCAAGCAAATGGTGTACCAGCGAAACCATTACTTGAATGTGCTTTTGCTATTTTAATTTGTGGAGATTACTCAAAAGCATTTAAATTCTCTAAAGATTATTTTGCTGTAGATGGTTCTATTGCTGGACAAAATATGATTTTAGCAGCTTGGTCTTTAGGTATTGGAAGTGTTTGGCTTGGTACATGGCCACAAATGGATCGTGTTTTTGCCCAAAGTAAATTGTTTGATTTACCAAATGATCAAATTCCTCATTCAATTATTGCTTTTGGTTATCCTCTAGATGAAATTAAAGAGAAAGAAGAATATTATGATGAAGCTGTTGTTCATTATAATAAGTGGTAAAAATGGTTAAAGAAATTATTAAAGATGAATTCTTTTTAAAACAAAAATCAAAGTCATGTACAAAAGAGGATTTATATATCGCCAATGAATTATTAGAAACAATTCAAGCTTACAAAGAACAATGTGTTGGTATGGCAGCGAATATGATTGGATATTTAAAAACAATGATGGTTGTTTTAGATGAAAATAAATATCTTATTTTAATTAATCCTGTTATTTTAAAAACAAGTGGAAAAACGTATCAAACAGAAGAAGGTTGTCTATCATTACAAGGTGTAAGAAAGACACAAAGATATGAAAGTATCAAAGTAAGTTATTTAGATCAAGATTTTAAAAAGAAAATTAAAACGTTTAAAGGGTATACAGCTCAAATCATTCAACATGAACTTGATCATTTTGAAGGAAAAATCATATAAAAAAATCAGCAAATAGCTGATTTTTTTAATGACATATTTCTTCAACAAGTTGATTAATTGCCTCTTGATTTTCATCTTTATAAGTAGATTTAATTGTGACCGTATTTTCACAAATAGTAATATTTTTCATTGGAGTAAGCATATCTTTCATCACTTTATTTGCAAGAGGAGCCCAAGAACCATTTTCAATAAGTCCAACAGTTTTATTTTGATATCCTTTATGTTGTAATCTATGTAAGAAATCTTCCATTGGACTAAAGACACCACCATCATAAGTAGCTCCAGCTAAAATCATTTTAGAATATCTAAAAGCATCTTCAACTGCTTCAGCCATGTCATCTCTTGTAAGATCAGTGAAGGCAACTTTAACACCTTTTTCTTTTAATAAATCAACTACTTTTAAAGCCACTTCTTTGGTATTTCCATGGATAGAAGCACTGGCCACTAAAACACCTTCATCTTCACTTTGATAACTACTCCAAATTTGGTATTTATCAATATAATATCCTAAATTATCTTTTAAAATAGGACCATGTAAAGGACAAATCATTTTAATATCTAAAGTGCTGGCTTTTTTTAATAAAGTTTGTACAGGAGCCCCATATTTACCAACAATATTAAAATAATAACGTCTTGCTTCACAAGCCCAATCTTCATCATGTGATAAAGCCCCAAATTTACCAAAGCCGTCTGCTGAGAATAATATTTTTTCAGTTGTTTCATATTCAACCATTACTTCAGGCCAATGCACCATCGGTGCCATGATAAATTTCAAATGATGATTTCCTAAATCTAATTCTTCTCCTTCTTTAACCACAATACATCTTTCATCTAATCCTTCAATATTAAAAAATTGAGGAAGCATCGCTTTTGCTTTGGCACTTAAAACAAGTTTTGCTTCTTTATACTTTTCTGTAAATAATTGAATATTTGCGGAATGATCAGGTTCTAAATGAGAAACAATCAAATAATCAGGAACATGTTCCTTTAATTCCTTATCTAAATTCTCAAACCATTCTTTTGTCTTTCTTGCATCAACTGTATCCATAACTGCAATCTTTTCATCTAAAATAAGATAAGAGTTATAACTAACCCCATTAGGTACAATATATTGACTTTCAAAAAGATCTAATGTTGTATCATCAACCCCAATATATTTAATAGATTCACTTATTGTTATATTATTCATAAAAATCCTCCTTTTTTATGTATTATATCACTAATATAAAGGAACAAGATATAAATTATTGATTATGTTAATTTTTATCATATCAATTCTTACAAATTGTAATTTGAAATTATAATGATACAATAAAAATAAATATATATTTAGATGTTTGGAGGATAAGTATGAAAAATATATTTGAAGTATCTCCTGAAAGCCATTATAAATTTGAATTGAAGAAATTAGGAAATATTAAAAAAGGAAGAGAACATTTAGGAGAAGAAATGCTTGTACTTGTTTATTGATTGTTAGAATATTGTATGAATGATGTTTTATTTAAGAATTTTGGAATTGAAAAAACAGATGAAATCTTTAAACAAGCTAGTTATCTTGCAGAATGTGAATTTGCGAAAAATGCTTTACCTCTTGACGTTGATGAAAGTACATTTATTAGTACGCTTGTGCAAACATTAGAAACATTAAAAGTCGGTATTTTGAGACTGGAAAACTTAGTACTTTAGAAACACTTTTAAAAGTAAAACTAGGAAGTATATCAAGAAGTTTAGAAGAACAATTATCAAATACAAGCATTGAACAATTAGACGAGTTAACAGTTAATATTCTTAATATTAATAGTGAAGAAGATGTTATGAAATTACTTCATTAAAAGGGAAATCATGTTTCCCTTTTTTTATAATAAATTTTATTTTTTAGCACTTTAGTGTTGACAGTGCTAAAAATATGAATATAATAAAATTAGCACTAGGGATAAAGGAGTGCTAAAGGAGAGTGATAACATGGATATCGAAAAATTTACAGCCAAGATGCAAGAGGCAATTCAAAAAGCAAGTCAATTAGCATTAAGTTATAAGCATCAAGTAATTGACATTGAACATGTATTGTATGTTTTATTGAATGATAGTAGTGGTATTTTTCCAAGGGTGTTATCTAAGCTAAATAAAGATAAAAATCATTTCATTCAAGTATTAGAACAAAGGCTTCAACAAAAAACGACACTTGAAAATATTGATGTCAATAGCATGAGAATAAGCTATAGCTTAAATGATTTACTTGCGAAAGCAAATAGTCAAATGACATCGTTTAAAGATGAATATATGTCAGTAGAACATGTCATTATGGCATTATTTGAAATAAATGAAAATTGGGTCAAAGATTTATTGAACCAAGAAGGTATGAATAAAAAGGATACAAAAAAGGTAATTTTAGAAATGCGGGGTGATCATATGGTAGATAATCCAAATCCAGAAAATACTTATGAAGTATTAGAAAAATATGGACGTGACTTAACAAAAGATGTGGAAAATGGAAAATTAGATCCAGTTATTGGACGTGACGATGAAATTCGTCGTGTCATTCAAATCTTGTCACGTAAAACAAAAAATAATCCAATTTTAATTGGTGAACCAGGTGTTGGTAAAACAGCCATCGTTGAAGGATTGGCATGGCGTATTTATAAAAATGATGTACCAATTTCTTTACAAAATAAAACTTTATATGAACTTGATTTAGGTTCACTTGTAGCTGGTGCTAAATACCGTGGTGAATTTGAAGAAAGATTGAAAGCAGTTTTAGGTGAAATTAAAAAAGCAAATGGAAATATCATCTTATTTATTGATGAAATCCATCAATTAGTTGGTGCTGGTAAAACAGATGGTGCGATGGATGCTGCTAACTTATTAAAACCAATGTTGGCTCGTGGTGAACTTCATTGTATTGGAGCAACGACTTTAGATGAATATAGACAATATATTGAAAAAGATGCAGCTCTTGAAAGACGTTTCCAAAAGGTACAAGTTGATGAACCAACAATTGATGATAGTATTGCTATCTTACGTGGTTTAAAAGATTCTTTTGAAAGACATCATGGGGTTAAAATCAATGATAGTGCTATTATTGGGGCTGTTAATTTATCACAAAGATATATTACGGATCGTTTCTTACCAGATAAAGCCATCGATTTAATCGATGAAGCGTGTGCTTCAATTCGTATGGAAATTGATTCTTTACCAGAAGAATTAGATGGTATTACACGTGAAAAGAATCGATTAGAAATGGAAAGAATTTCGATTGAAAAAGAAGATAGTAATGAAGATAATGTAAAACGTTTAAATGATATTAAAGAACGTATTGCTTCTTTAACTGAACAAGAAACAGCATTAAAAGCAAAATGGAAAGAAGAAAAGTCTTCATTAGATCATATTAAAGAATTAAAGAATCAAAAAAATAAACTTGTAGCTTTACAAGATAAATATATGCAAGAAGGTAATTTACAAGAAGCTTCTAAACTTCAATATGGTGATATTCCAAAAATCACCAAAGAAATTGCTGATCTTGAAGCAAAAGAATCGGATGATGCTTTACTTCAAGAAAAAGTAACTGTTGATAATGTCTCAGAAGTTATTTCAAGATGGACAGGTATTCCAATGAATAAATTAATGGCTTCTGAAAGAGAAAAACTTTTAGCCTTAGATGATACATTAAAAGTACGTGTTATTGGTCAAGATGATGCAATCACTAAAGTAACAGATGCTATCTTACGTAGCCGTGCTGGTATCAATGATGAAGAAAAACCAATTGGTTCCTTCTTATTCTTAGGTCCAACTGGGGTTGGTAAAACAGAAGTGGCTAAAGCTTTAGCAGAACAATTATTTGATACTGAAAAGAATATTGTGCGTATTGATATGTCTGAATATATGGAAAAATTCAGTGTCTCTCGTTTAGTAGGAGCTCCACCAGGATATGTTGGTTATGAAGAAGGTGGACAATTAACAGAAGCAGTAAGACGTCATCCTTATAGTATTGTATTATTGGATGAAATTGAAAAAGCCCATCCTGATGTTTTCAATATCTTACTTCAAGTCTTAGATGATGGACGTATTACAGATAGTAAAGGTAATACAGTTAGCTTTAAAAATACAATTATTATCATGACAAGCAATATTGGTTCTCAATATTTATTAGAAGGAAATAATGAAGAAAATAGAAAACTTGTCAAAGAAGAATTAAAAGCGCACTTTAAACCAGAATTCTTAAATCGTATTGATGAAATTGTTATGTTTAATTCATTAGATAGTTCAGTAGTAAGAAAAATTATTGATAAATTTATTGGTCAATTAGTTCATCGTTTACAAGATAAA
>PPYF01028940.1_pt1 | contig 10107 bp, 11 predicted proteins | sample 1559871 | NCBI WGS metagenome assembly PPYF01 (sample SAMN08240021, study PRJNA423297) | Human gut metagenome, whole genome shotgun sequencing project.
GAGTATAAACAATCTGCTATCTGTGAACCCTGCCATGTATAATGGCTTAATAAAATATGTATGAAAGAAAAGAATAAAATAATTACAAGAAAATACCAATCGCCATGCGGCACGCTCGTGCTCGGCTCTTTTGACAATAAGCTATGTCTTTGCGACTGGCAGACAGAAAAGCATCGCGAGCATGTAAACAACCGACTACGCCGCCTGCTTGATGCTGAGTTTTCCGACGGAACATCCGCAATAATAGACAGAGCCATAAGCCAGCTTGACGAATATTTTGACGGAAAACGGCAGAACTTCGACATACCGTTATTGTTCGTCGGCACAGATTTCCAAAAAAATGTATGGGACGCACTTCTCACCATCCCGTTCGGAAAAACAGTTTCATACCGGGAAATAGCCTACATGATAGGCAAGCCAAAAGCAGTCCGGGCAGTAGCCAACGCAAACGAAGCAAATTCTATCTCCATATTCGCCCCTTGCCACCGAGTGATAGGCAGCGACCATACACTGACCGGTTACGGTGGCGGCCTGCCGACAAAAGAATACCTCCTGAAATTAGAAAAAGCAATCTAAAAGGCTGTGCCACTAATTTGCGACCTAATTTCATGAACCCCCGATTTGTCTCTTGCAGCACGGCTTTTGTGAGTTACTTATTTATGAGGTTCATATTATCAATTCTTAATTGCCTCTCTCATCAGTTGTTCTTTAGTATAGCTCTATTGTTTGTCGCCACATGACACCATTGTCAGGAGTATAAGGATAAGAACGCTAAGTTTGCCAATCTATTCATTTTATAGATTATTATGTGTTAATTGAAGAATAAATCTGTATATCAGAAAGCGAGAACAGCACGCACATTGAAAGGGATGTTCTTGTCTTCAATGTGCGAAATGCCGTCTACAAAATCCAGATACCTGGACCTGTAGTTTAACTCAGTGGACGACCAATAATTCGAACTTTTAAACCATTTTATATAGTCATTATAACTGCAATCATCCGGGGTACTGTTTTTTACATCAGCCATACGGGCCGATAAAAGCGAACCGTTCTCATAAAGATGCTTCAACTGACTGTATGAAGGCAGGAACCAACCGCTGGTGAGGGCCGGAGCTACCAACGGACGCTGCCAATCGTAATCATCTGTCTGATTCCCTTCATGGTCCAGTGTACGGTTGCCGTAGGTTTCGCAGGCAAAGGCGGCTGGAAAATGTTTCATTTCCCAACTTGTATTATTGCTGAGAAATTCATGGAATTTCAGGCTATCGGAATATCCATTCCAAGAAAATGGACTAGTTTTTATAAAAACGCTATACTCGTTATTCGGGCCATATTCCCAACGGAGCCGGTCACTTTCACCATTGTTTGCATCCGTCAGAGCAACGACATAGCCGTGACATTTCTGTTGTCCGATGCCTGATTTGCTGTAATCACCCATATCACCTCCATTATGCCCGGCATAAAACACGATGCCTATGACATTGCCGTCGGGGTTGGCTTCCTGGGGGATGATATACCAGTTGTTGTCGCTGTTCTTGCAGAAGTAATCGCCCATCTGGAGGGAAGCCTGTTTCTCCGTTATTGTGGCGCCGTCTACCCGGTAGGTCTTATAGCTACCAGCGATGCCATTGGTAATTATGGTGAACTCTTTCATCCCGTCATAGTTGCCGCTAAGTGACACTGATTGCGCGGGATTCACGATGCAGCGATATGTGCCGTCCTCCATGCGGCAAGGCTTGGTTTCACAATCAGTGAAATCTGCCGCCATTGCTATAGTACAGTCGGGTATGGCTCCGTCGGCGTTGTCAGTAAATTTATATAGGGTCTTGGGCATCTCGATGACTCCCATCGCCATGCGGTGGGTCATGCCGAAAATAAGATTCAATTGATTGCCGCTTTTGCTTGCCTACCCGTGGCAGTCATCAAGTCAGAGCCAGTATAGGCGGCATAATCGCTCTGGTCGACCGCAGGCTGCCATCCGCTGACAAGCGGGGCAAAGAAGCCTTCCGCGTCTGTGGCCGAAGCATCGGTTTTGCCGCGCATGACCGATTGATAAGGATAGTAGAGGAAATATTTCTCATTATCTAATCCTCCGGCGAGTGTCACGTCTGACTTCCATCTGAGGCTGCCGTCCATGCCTGCAGTGACGGTGAGTTTTACATTGTCATAGACCACAGTGCCGCCACGCACGATGTAGAGTCCACAAGCATCCCCTTCGGTGAATACAGTGCGGTACCCGCTCTCTACAGCGCGACTTGTGCCGTTAAAGCCGCCGTCAATTACGGTTATGGAGAGCGGCATGGTATCACCTGTACTGGGCAGGGGGAAATCTTCCTGTGAGCAAGCGGTCAGCAGCAAAGCTGCCGCCATCCAAAGTGTATGTATGATGTTTCGTTTCATGCTCGTAAATGAAATTAATGAGGTCAAAAAGCCAAAATCGGACGCACGTAGTTGTATCTGACATACTTGAGGTTGTGCCCCACGTAGCCGTCTAACCAATACACACAGATAGGGTAGCGTGCCGGATCGTTGTAGCGCTCCGAAGATGAACAGTACCATTCAGACTTTAAGCCTTCAGCCTCGGATACGGAATCAAACAGGGAAGAACGATTCTGGTAAATCTCCCACAGCTGGCCGATGGAGGGCAAAAACCAGCCGCTGCTCTTGGCAGGGGCATTGCAACCGGTTTCATATGACATAACTGCATACCATGTGGCGGGATAACCGGCTTCCTCTGTGGCATTCAATTTGTCCTTGCCTCCGGCGGCGGTAATGATTCTATGTGTCCAGGCATAGCCGCTCCAGTCGATGTCGGGATTGTCTAAATTGTTCTGTTTATTCCCGTTGGCATCCGTGGGATAGCAGCCAACCTCTGTTCCATCAACGCCCCACATACATTCACTGCTTGTGGCATCCGTCATGGCCACGGCATAACCGTGGCATTTCTGCTGCCCGATGCCTGACGCCGAATAATCAGAGTCGTCTTCAGGATGATGTCCTACATAAAATATAATTCCAATCGCATTTTTACTTGCATCATAAACGGTAGAATAAGACCCGTCGGAGTAATAATAGTCGCCGACTTTAGGTGTCATTAGAGTTGCTTCACCATCAATGTTGCCGCCGTCGCCCCACGGTGTTATAGTGCAGCCGGTAATGGTCATGCCGGTTTTCTTGATAGAAATATTGATGGTATATGCGTTACCGGCAGTGAGGGAGCCGGGCGAAAGAGTGCAGGAATATTGCTGACCCTCAGCTGTAGCCGTAATTGTCAGGTTGTCGGCGGACTGAGGAAAGACAATCAGTGAGGCTTTAGAGTCGGCAGTAAGTGTAGCTGTGAGCGGGACGGTTGAGCCGTTTTCAACGGCTTTGGCTTCGCCGGTAGCAGTGTCGAATGTGCCGTCGAGGACAAGGCCCTCAATGGAGAAAGTAAGACCGTTGAGGTCAACGTCGTTGCCGTTAGTAAAGGCGATGTTGATTTTAGACATCCGATGAGCGAAAGTGAAATTCACAGTCGGCGCAGCATAATTTCCTGAAGCCTGCGCCCACAGGAAGTCAAACGTGGGCTGTTGGTACTGGTCGGTGGTGGAAGCATTGATAATACCCTCAGCACCGAGCGCGTCGGCGTAGGGGTAATAAGTCGTGAATGTCACGGGGTCGGTGGTCTGATAGTAAATGTTATTGCCGGCATCCGAGAAATTGCCGTCGCCCGATAAGGTGACGAATTTCACATTACTGTAAGTCTTTGAACCCGAAACACCCGATATGCCGATTGCATCCCCGGCGTCCCATTCTGTTCCGGAAGCACGTGATGCGATCTGACCGATTCGTGCAGAAAAGCTTGCAGAATTGGGTTCAAGAAGGATACTCGGCTCTTCGTTCTGAGAGCAGGATGCAAGCGCGAGGGCTATTCCCGTAATAATGATAGATTTGTTGCTCATTGTCGTTTGATTTTTATTTGTGCCACCGGCGGGTGCGACCCCGCCCGTTACACCTTATAGGTATTGCTCCGTGCTTACGCTGTTGCACGGGATGGCTGTGATTCTACATCGTGGCTTCGCCGTCGACGTTGGGCTGATTGTCCCAGTCTGTGATTTGTGATGCTTCGAGAACTATGCCGGTCTTGTTGACGGTGAATGTATAGCTATAGGATTTACCTGCCTCAAAAGGGCTTGGTATATCCGAGGTGCTTCTGTAGACCTGATCGCCGATTTTAGCGAAAAAAGGATGTGACGTTGCCCAATCCTGCGGGATAACGATTGCCGAATAGCTTATTGCATCGGCGGCGTCAGTGCGGATTGCGTTGGCAAGCATAAAATCGTGAAACTCTGTACCTTCGATTACATAAGCCACGCCTGTAAGAACGTTAAACCTGCCCTCGGTAGGCATCCCCAAGACGATATGGTTTCCGCCCTTAATGTCATCAAGCGTGAAGCCCTGACCGGGCTTGACGGTAACGACAAGACGCGCCATGCGGTGGTTGAATTTGTGTTCGCCGCTGAACGACACGGTAGGATTCGCACGGTTGGCCATTGCGCCTTCGGCAAAAATGAAGTCGATGGCTTTCTGTGCGTTGCGAGTCGATTGTTCAGTTATGTCAAATTCAATTATATTGTTGGTCAGAGTCTGCGAATAAGGGGCATACGCAGAGAAAGTGACGGTTTCGTCAGCGTCCTGAAAGTAGATGGGTGTCTCTGACTCGAAAGCAGCCACATCGGTTGTGCTCGTGGTTGCATGCAGTACATTTGTATAACGCGATGCCATGTCGCTTGTCGGGGCATTCGTGACGGTAACACCAATCTGATCGGCTTCCCAAAGGTTACCGTTGGCACGGCTCTTGGGGCCGTCAACACCGGCTATTATCCGGGCTGCAACCTGCCCGTCCTGAGCCGGTTGCCCGGGTTCATCGCTGCTGCACGCTGAAAGAATCAGCGTAGGAATGAATGCGAATAAAATTGTTTTTTTCATTGTCATGCTATAATGATAATAGTTTGTTAGTCTGCGTCATACTCGCCTCCGTTGACCTCTTCCCACGGCAGGATTGTGCAGCCGTTGACAGTGGCCGATGTCTTGTTGAGCGTTACGCTGAGATTATACTGGCGACCGGCTATCCATTCGTTCTTAGCCCCTGCATCCTTTGTGGCGTTGGCGGCTGTGAAGTCGAGGGCTGCGCTGAAGCTCTGCATACCGGTGAGCGTAGCGGTGAAAGGCAGTGCGGCAGTGAACTCCTGGGGGAAGAAAATCAGGGTGTAAGTTACGGTTTCGTCACTCTCGTTGACTTTCAGCGGAGCGTTATGAGCAGCAATCGTGGCATTTGCGAAGTCGAAAACAGAAGCGTTGCCTGTGGCAAACGCATTGCCATCCTCCACGTTGAACCTTCCCTCATGCTTGAACCCTTCAAGCGAAAGCACTGCGGACTTAACCTCGTCGAAACTTACATCTGCACCTTTTTTGACGGTGATGTTCACTTTTGCCATCTTGTGAGCGAAACTGAAAGCCACGTTGGGAGCGGCCTTCCTACCCGCGGCCTGTGCCCATAGGAAGTCGAACGATTTCTGGTCTGCCTGATTCCATGTGTCTGCGCCGTAAGCGGCGGTGTTGGCGGTGTATGGATAATACGCGGTGAATGTCACTTCGTTATTATCATTATAATAGATTTCAGTGCCGGGATTAACGACATTGAAATTACCGTCACCGGTTGTGGAGTATGCCACATTGGTGTAGGTTTTGCCACCGGTCAGGCACGAGATGCCGATTGCATCGCCGTTTTCCCACGTAGTGTCGAAGGCACGCGACTGAGGAGCGCCGATGGTTGCCGAGAAACGGGGTGCATCCGCCCCGCCCGTTTCCACGGGTCCTTCTTTCTCACTGCTGCAAGATGCCAGAATCAGTGTGGCAGACATCGCGGCAAATAGAATTTCTTTTTTCATGGATGTTTGATAATTATATTATTAATATTGTTATTTGTCTAGTTATCATTTACTCAAAATGCATCGACATTCCAGTCATCGAGAGTCTCCCATTTTTCTATGGTTGCGGCTGTACCTGCCTGCGATGGGGTGGTCAGGATATTTCCGGATAATGTAAGAGGCAATTTCTTTTCTGAGTTAAACCCTGATAGTTCTGATGAAAGGTCGCTCTCAAAATTGAGCGACAGAGGATTAGCGTCGGCAAAAGTGATGGTGCCAGACAGCATATGCGGTATTTCACTCATACCGAGCAGACGGACAACAGCCGCCCATTTGTCCCCTTCCTTGCTCTTTCGAAAGTTGAGGTTGACAGAAACAGGATTTCCGTGAGCATCATTGTAAAAATCAAGAGTAGAAGCGACTCCTCCGAGAGTTGCCTCTATAGCGGTAATCCGTCGGGCTGCGTCGTCCTGCGGTTCGAGGACAATCGTTAACTGACGCACCTGCTGACGCATTGCAGCATTAAACAGATAATCACGATCACTTTCAATAGTCACCTCCTGCGTGTGGGTGTAAAACCAGCCGGGGGTATTATCCGAATATGATGCGGTTGCGACAGAACCGCTGACGTCGATACCCTCGGCTGTGTTCCATACGGTTAGGGTATATGCGCCTGCGGGGAAAAGATATCCGGGTGAATGTAAATCAGTAGTTTCAGTTCCCTGATAGCTGCCAATAGCCACATTCCATTCAGCGGGAATGTCGATACCTTCGCCCCGGTTGCTCCAATCGGCAGTAACGGTTATTTTGCCGTGGTCAGGATGTGGAGTGTCATATAGAGTGTCCTTTACGCATGATGCCAACATGAGCGCGGCGAGCGTCGGTATTATTATCTTGTTCGCTATGTTCATAGTTTATAAAATTATCCATGAAAGTGTGACACCGGCATTAATCGGACCGAACCATGATTTGGTATGGTGATTATCGCGTACACGCACTCCGTCAGTTACTTGGTATGTATCGTAAGCGGCGTGCAAATATCCCAAGGCGAGCGAGAAGTCGAGACTCAATCGGTTGTTGAGAGGAAGCACATAGCCACCGGAGACTCCGCCGCCGTTGATATTGCCCTGCTTGCCGAGTTCCGAAAACTTATAGTTGAAGGCTCCCGCCTTATACATCGCGCCGATATATCCGCGACGCTCTTTGCCAAGATACCATCTGACTTCAGGCATGATTTCCCGAAGGGCATAGCGACGGTCTTTGCCATTCCAGGACCACGAGGTCCACGAACCATTGACAAGTACACTAAGATTTGGAGTCACAAACCATTCCACACCGAGGTCGGGCGTGAGAGTTGCCCAACGCAACAGGTTGGCGCGTATGGTAAAATGCTTGCTATGCGCATTCTCAGTTATGGATTTGACCCGGATTCTCCCCGATTGTTCAGTTTCGGTAAGTGTTGGTTTTTTTTGCACTCACCGACAAGGGCAACGTGAGAAGAATAAGGAAAGAGGCTATGAACATGAGGCGTTTCATCACGTTGGTCATGATTTTGGTGAACTCGGATGGAGTTATTTCCTCATTGTTGATGAAATTCGGTAATTCATACTCCGGGAGTTTCTCCTTCATCTCGATATTCTCATTGATATACCTTATCAAAGTTGTCTTGCACTTTTCCAGCTTATTTCTGTAATAAATGGTCAGACCTCCGAGTGCTATTATGATTATAGTACCCGAAGCAAGAATGACATACCAATATATACTTTCCATAACTCGGTATTTATATGATTTCAACTTCAATCATAAAGAATTAACTCTTTCTACAGTCTCTCTGATAGCGGGATGGAGAGGATTTGCACACATCAGAAAAGCCGCAAGACTTTTAATGATTGTTTTCATGATTTCTATTGCTCAATGTTATAATGAATTTGTTATTTGCCAATACCATTATCTGATTTTGACAAATGCAAAGTTAGCGGGAAGGAACTTTTCTCGCCATAGTTTATATGCGATTGTTCTCCACCAAATTCACTAAACATCTCCATAGAAATTATATCAGATGTTTAATCGATTTAATTAAATCCCCTATTATTAGGTAGATAATGCGTTTTTATGTGTGTCCGTTTTATGATAATTCCTTTTTATAAAGGTTTTTTATTCACTTTGTTTTTGCGATGAAATAGATGCTTCCCCGGCTCTGAAATCAGATGGACTCATGCCAAATCTACGCTTGAAGTGGCTGTAAAATGCTCCGTTGGACATCTGTGCCTCTTTTGCTATGGCATCAAAATTCCATTGCGGATTCTCTCTCATAAGCTTCACAGCGTAATCAAGACGGCAATTCTGAATATATTGTGAGAAGGTACATCCTCCAAATTCCTTGAACAACATGGAGAATTTGTTGGCTGAAATTTTGAATTCTGCCATTAAGTCTTTACGAGAAAAATTCGGATTCAGATATAGCCTTCGTGCCTGAACTTCGTGATTCATGCGAATATATAATATCTTATCGCCTTCTGTTAAGGGAGATTCACTTTTTTCAGGGGTTTCACTTGAAGCGGATTCTTCATTATCTTCGACCGTTTCTGTTAACGGTTCTACTATGTCTGTCTTCTTTTTCGCCTCATCAAGCTCTTTCCTCAACAGTAAGACCTCTTCTTGTCGCTCAAACAGTTCATCTTTATAGCCTATCAATTCATCAATGGTTTTCACCATCACCTTGTTTTTACTACTGATAGTCTTACTGTAGCGTAATATTCTTATTATGAATACAACTGCAAGTATGAGGAGAATCAGTGCTGAACCTATTATGATGTTGCGGATTAAGATTGATGCCGATTGCTGTTCAAGCTGCAGTGCTTGTTCCTGAGTCTTATAGATTTCCGCAAGTTCAAGGGCTTTTTCATTACGGTCACGTTCACGCAGAGTGTCGTTCAGTTCCTTCATGGTATGAAGAACTCTGTTAGCGGAACGAATGTCGCCTAACTTTTCATATACAGCAACTTCTGAGGCAAGATGATTCTCAACATAACTATAGCTGACAGTATCATTATTTGCCTGCCAAAATTTCTTTTCTTCCTTCAACTGACGCAAGGCCTCACGATAGTTACCTACCTGAAATAAATATGGTATAATAAGCTGACCTGCATCCGGTGTCTTGGCATACTCGGTGGAAAGCAACTTCTGATACTGTTCATTCCCTTTGTCTTTTTCTCCTTTGATGGCGTAAAGGACAGCGGCAATTCCATAGCCACTTGCTTGACGCATATCAATTAGACCGGGAGGCAAACCCTCTTTGGTTTCAAGACGCTCAACTGCTTCTTTGTACCTCGGAAGCAACGCTATAGCCTCATCGTAATTTTCTATATTGCGAAGAGTGCCAATCAAAATGGCAAGAGAATAGACATAATCGTCAGCCGTTTCCCAATTTTTGTCTTTTTTAGATTCAGTATCAAGAATATCAATAGCTTTCCTATAATACTTCAGACCTTCATCCTCACGGTTAATCATCAACAAATTCCTGCCAAGATTAAAACTTAGCGTTGCCTCGGAATCTTTGATAAGACTATCCTGTGCGAGTAAAATACCCTCGGTACAATACTGGATGCTCTGTGCATATTCACCGTTCAAATAATATTGGTCAGCAATCATACTCAGAAGTCGCAGAAAGCTTATTGTGTTGTCTCGCGCTGTTGGCGATTTATAAGCCTTGAGAGCATATTTCAGAGATTTGATATTGTCCGACAGGCCATTATGATATACTATAGCTCGTAGTCGGTTTATATCAAAATCATTCATCGCCCCTAATTGCTCAGCACTGTCAACCAGTGCAAGAGCTCTTTCGGGTTCTTCAATAGAGAGATTGCTGATATACGAAACACTGAAGACACTGGTATCAGTGCCTTTTTCTTCTTTTCCACCGCAACCATAAGTCATGGCCAGCAGAAGGAGCATAAGTATGTAAACGAGCTTGTTCATATTATGCCGGTGTCATAGTATATTAAACGCAAAGTTAATAAAAAATCCTGATGTACAGGCACTCGTTGCCAAACAAAATATCCCCCCAGAAATTGCAGTTTGTCACTTTAATTCCTGGAGAACGATATGTTACTGATAATTAAATTATAGATGTACTGAGGCTCAGACACGGCAATTAGTTATAGGTTCGCCTACCATCGACTCTTTTGCGGATTTAGGC
>PPYF01209203.1_pt1 | contig 10105 bp, 8 predicted proteins | sample 1559871 | NCBI WGS metagenome assembly PPYF01 (sample SAMN08240021, study PRJNA423297) | Human gut metagenome, whole genome shotgun sequencing project.
GTGTATTGTTCAGCTGGATTATGAGGTTGAAGGCGACAATAATTTTGGTATTGAGGACATTGATGGAAATCCACTTCGTTCCAAACAGAAAAAGCAGAAAGATATTTCACCAATCAGTATCCGTAAGCTGACACCGATCCAGATGCCGCACATTGATATTGATGAACTGAAGCAGGGACGAAAAGCTTTTACGAAAGATGAATGGTTGGATATCCTTCTTCGTTCTATCGGAATGGAACCGGATGAATTTACATACCGTGAGAAATGGTTGCTCTTGACCCGTATGATTCCATTAGTTGAGAATAACTTTAATCTTTGTGAGCTTGGACCGAGAAGCACCGGTAAATCTCATCTTTACAAAGAGATTTCACCAAACAGTATTTTGATTTCCGGTGGACAGACGACGGTTGCAAACCTGTTTTACAATATGGGACGCAAAACGGTCGGACTGGTCGGCTTATGGGACTGTGTAGCCTTTGATGAAGTGGCAGGTATCAAGTTTAAAGATAAAGATGGCATTCAGATTATGAAGGATTACATGGCATCCGGCTCTTTTGCCCGTGGCAAAGAAGAAAAAGCTGCTACTGCGTCCATGGTATTTGTGGGAAATATCAATCAGAGTGTGGACGTGCTGTTGAAAACATCCAGTCTGTTTGCACCTTTCCCGCAGGAAATGGGAATAGATACAGCATTTCTTGATCGTATGCACTGTTATCTTCCAGGATGGGAGATACCGAAGTTCAGACCGGAGCATTTTACTAATGATTATGGTTTTATCAGTGACTATTTGGCAGAGTTCATCCGAGAGCTTCGCAAGGAGCAGTATGGAGATGCACTTGATCACTACTTCCGTCTGGGGAGAAATCTGAATCAGCGTGATACAATTGCGGTTCGTCGTATGATAGACGGTTATCTGAAGTTGATGTATCCAAATGGTGAGTTTACCAAAGAAGAACTGGAAGAAATTATTCAGATTGCATTGGAAATGCGTCGCCGTGTCAAGGAGCAATTGAAGAAGCTGGGCGGTATGGAATTTTATGATGTAAACTTTTCTTATATAGATCTAGAAGATATGTCAGAACATTATGTTTCCGTACCAGAACAGGGTGGCGGTAAGCTGATACCGGATGGAATGTGTAATCCTGGACAGGTTTATACCGTATCCAGAGGAAAAAGTGGCATGATTGGTGTATTTCGTTTGGAAAGCCAGATGCTTCCAGGCAATGGCAAAATTGAACGGACTGGCTTAGGCAGTGATTCTAAATGCAAGGAAGCGGTGAACACGGCATTTAATTATCTGAAAGCCAACGGCAATCGGATCAGTGGCTCTATCAGCACCTCGACCAAGGATTACATCATCAATTATCAGGATTTGCAGGGTATCGGTATGACAGACAAATTGGCACTTCCAACATTGATTGCACTTTGTTCGATTGCCCTTGGAAAGCCTGTTGTCAGCAACTTGGCAGTGTTGGGAGATATAACAATTAGTGGCACAATGATAAAGGTGGATGAACTTGCAAACACGCTTCAAGTGTGCTTGGATAGCGGTGCAAAGAAGGTGCTGATACCAAGTACCTCATTTGTTGATTTTGCAAGCGTTCCGGCTGATCTGATGAGTGCATTTCAGCTGATTCCGTATCAGAGTGCGGAAGATGCGGTGTTTAAGGCGTTGGGGGTAGAGTAATATAAGGAGGGATAAAATGTTTGAATCAGGGCTTGAATTTTTAAGGGCAGATTTTCATCTGCATACACAAAAAGATAAAGAATTTTCATATAGTGGTGAACCAAATGATTTTGTGAAATCATATATTTCGGCATTGAAACAAGCTAATATTTCTGTTGGAGTTATTACCAATCATAATAAATTTGACAAAGATGAATATAAAGCCTTAAAAAGGGTAGCAAGCAAAGAAAAAATATTTATATTACCTGGTGTAGAATTGCCTGTTAAAGAGGGAGCTAATGGTATACATACTCTTATAGTTTTTAATCCTGATGAATGGTTAGAAAATGGCAATAATCACATTCAAACATTTTTAACAGCCGCATTTGCAACAATATCTAATCCTGAAAATAGAAATACAAAATGTTGTTATGATTTAAAAAGCACATTGGAAAAACTGGAGGAGTATGGAAAAGATTATTTTGTAATATTTGCCCATGTTGATCAAGGCAGTGGTTTGTTTAACGAATGTGGAGGCGGTCTTTTAGAATCGCTCTCAGGGCTTGCTCCGTTTAGAAAACGAGTTTTAGGAATACAAAAATCGAGGACAAGGGATAATATAAATAAATTTAATCGTTGTTTTGGATATATTCCAGCTCTTATAGAAGGATCGGATCCTAAATCATTGAAAGATATTGGAAAAGGCGATAAACAAACATATTTAAAAATCGGAGAATATTCATATGCGGCGATTAAATTTGCATTACAGGACTATAAAAGTAGAGTTGCTGAATCATTACCGGAAAGAAGACATGGGTATATTGAATCTATAAGTTTTCAAGGCGGAAAATTTGATGGTCAGACTATTAGATTTTCATCAGAGCTTAATTCGTTAATTGGAATTCGCGGAAGTGGAAAGTCGTCTGTGCTTGAAGCAATTCGTTATATATTTGATTTACCGTTGCAAACAGATAAAGAATATAAAGAATCACTGATAAAAAATATTTTTGGCTCAGGAGGAAAAGCAACATTATCTGTTGTTGATAAACATGGCAAACATTATATTGTTAGTCGTATATACGGAGAACAGAGTAATGTTATAGATGAAAATGGACTTGACTTAAATATACAACCGTCAAGCTTGTTTGATGGAATTCAATATTTTGGGCAAAAAGATCTATCAAATAGTGCTGATCATGAAAATGGTCTTCTTGAGAAATTGGTTGGTGGAAAAATAGGGAAAAGTGCAGAAATAACATCTTGTGTGAAGGAGTTGACAACATCGGTTTCTCAATTATTAGATGCGAATAAAATTCCAGAGCAGATTGAGGAATACAAAATTAAAAAATCTGAAGTTGAGCATAAAATGTCTATTTACAAGGAAAAAGGCGTTGCAGAAAAATTAAAAAAACAAACTGGATACACAACAGATAAAGCAAAGTTGGATTCTGTAAAAGGACGAATTGATTCAGCAGTACGAGAATTAAAAAAGTGTTATGATAATAATAAAGATGTGACTTTAGGCTTGCAGGGCGTGGAAAGTGTTTATAATTCTGATATTATAAAGAAGGCAAGTGATATTTTAAGTGCAATTGGAAATGAAATTTTAAAAATTGGAGAGGCCGTCACGCAGATAGAAAGTAATTCGTTAGAATTTGCAGATGTAGTGGAAATGTTATCGAAAAAAATAGATGGATTATCTGATGAATTTGCTGAAATAAAAAGAGAAATCAAAGATGATACGTTAGATATTGATGGATTTGTCAAAATGACAGAAGAGCTGGAAAAATATAAAGAGAATTTAAAGCAACTAGATGAACGAGCTAAATCCAAAAAACAAATAGAAAGTGCATTCAAGAAAGCAATGCGTGAAAGAAATGATATATTATTAGAACAATTCAATGCATATAAACTTGAAATTCAGAAAATTAATGAATCACAAAATGAATTAAAAATCACTATTGATTTTAAAGGTGACAGAGATAATTTTAAATCACAGATGAAGACTGATTTTAGGGGGTCAGGTATTTCTGAAATAAAATATCAATCCTTATGTGACACGTTTAGAGATTATGTGGAGCTTATAGAAGACTGGATATTATGTGATGGTATGAAAATCAAGGAAATTATTTCATCCTCAGAATATACAAAGCTTGATAAAAAATTGCAAGATCAGTATGCGGATCTTCTGAAGAATCAGGTTTCCAATAATGTTGAAATATATTATCATGACAAATTATTGCGACACCATTCAATAGGACAGCGTGCGTCAGCTCTTATATTGTTTATACTCATGCAGTCTGATAATGATATTATTCTTATAGATCAGCCAGAAGATGATTTGGATAATAAAATTATTTACGATGAAGTAATTACAGCAATTGCGAAAAAGAAACAAGATATACAATTTATTTTTGCTACGCATAATGCTAACATTCCAGTTCTGGGTGATGCTGAAAGAATTTTTGTCGTTGAATATCAAGATACAACGATTGACATATCACAAGGGAATATTGACCTGAAATCTACACATAAGTAAATTGTAGATATTATGGAAGGTGGAGAAGAAGCATTTGATAAAAGGCAATTAATTTATACTTCATGGAAATAGGTTTCATAGATGATCAGATTAAAAAATCAAGTACAAACAAATAAGTATATTCTATATTGGGCATAATTTAAGTTTCGCTAAGTTTCACATATAGAGGTGGATGAGCAAAATTTAAAAGATAAAACATGAAAAAAGCACTGAAAACCGTTGGATTATTGGTTTTACAGTGCTTTTTCTTTTGCCAAAGAGGAAAAATGCAGAGAATTTAAGTTTTGCTAAGTTTCACTGAGTTCTGATTTTACAGAGCGCCATTGTTTCTTAGGTTCATATTTCCCGCAATCATCACAAGTCTGCGGCCAGTTGATTTTCCATTCAAAATATTCATCTCTGGTAATCTCACCGGATTTCAGTTCATCCATTCGAACTACCCATTCTTTTAGAAAATCATTCAGAACTCCATAGTCAAACCACATACAGACAGGAGCATGAGCCGGCCAGCTATCATTGTCGTGATAGTAAACGGAAGTGTCTGCTACTTCATTGCATTTTTCACCGGGAAATTTCCGAGGAAGAAACAGATGCAGGGCAGATGGATTAAATTCATCCAGCCAGAAAAGCAGTTCCATCATTTCGGAAGCGTCACGTCCAGCGGTATCATAGAGGGTATAAGGATTAACATCAAGAGCCTGTGCCATTTTATCGACCAGATCTTTTTTTGGAACACGAACTCCTTTTTCATATTGTACAATTCTATGTTGATCGGTCAGTCCGATCTTCTCTGACAGTTCTTTTTGTGTCATTTTCCGGAATGTCCGGATTTTTTTTAGTTTCAGATTAAAATTCATAAAGTCACCTCTGCATTAGTCCTGATAAACATCCATTGAAGATAGTAAAATCAAAAAATGAATAACTATTTGTCCATATTATAACACAAACTAGCAGAAAATCAATAAAAAAGAGTACAAAAAAGAACCTAAAACGCATGAAGTGCTATTGACATTAGCAGTAACGGGGGATATAATGGCATTAAATCAAATAGGTACAAAAATGTATACCTACAAAACTTTTGATTATTGAACCTTGAAAATTGAATGAGCTGTATGGGTGCCTTTCGGGCTTAAAGGTAACACAGGATTCCACCGCTGTATCAGAGAGTAGTATGTGGAAACCGAAGATACTCCGGCAACGGCTGGTATGCTTGAGAAGAAGCTGCCAGTATTCAGAAAGATTTCTGATAGAGGTCAATTGTAACGTTGACACCGCCATATACAAATGGAAGCCAACACGCCGAACAGAATGGAAAATCATCGTAAGAAGTCCAAACAAAAAGTAGATGTACTGACAACGGGCATAACCGCTGTCTGGGAGGTGATGCAGAAGAATACGGAGGAAAGGAGGTATGTGCATCATGAGAAAAACAACAGAGTATAAGGCTGAGAATCGTCTGACGGTAGATATTGAAGGATTAATGGCAATGTTATCCTGCGGAGAAGTAACTGCAAAGAAAATTGCAGACTATGCAGAAGCAAGAGTGATTGTTGGAAGACGTGTTCTTTATAACGTGGATAAGATAAAAAAATATCTTGATGCAATGGCAGTGTAATGAAAGATGAGAGGATAAAATACAACAACTTTCCTTCGGAATGAAAAGTGAAAAGGGAAAAATATTCCTGTAAAAAAGGCAAATAAAAATTAGCATTTTGCAGGAATTTACCCTTGGAAATCATAAAATATTATGTTAATCTGTGAGCAGATATCAGACAGTAAATGACTGGTACCGACAGGACAAAAATCATTCCGAATAACGAAAAATGAAGTGAAAGGAATGATTGATATGGCAAGAAAAGATAATAAAGGCAGAAATTTAAAAACAGGTGAATATCAGCGCCCGGATGGACGTTATGAGTATCGCTACAAGGATGAAATTACCGGAAAGCGTAATTCGATTTATGCAGCTGATCTGGCGAGTCTGCGAGAAATGGAAAAGAAGATCAATAAGGATATGGATGATCTGCTTATTACAGACGCCTCAGTCAAGAAGCTGACCGTAAATACGTTGTTTGAGCGATACATGGCAACAAAGAATATCAAGGAAAGAACGAAAAAGAATTATATCCGTATGTGGGACTACCGGATACGAAATACTTTGGGAAACATTCGTGTTGTGGATTTTAAGACATCTCACGTAAGAACGTTCTTTTCCGCATTATCAGATGAAGGACTGGCACACAGTACGATCAAAGGTCTTTATGGCTTATTGAATCCCAGTTTTGAACTGGCAGTAGAAGATGGGATTATCCGTAAGAATCCGGTAACTGGAACACTAGGAGATTATGGGGCTCCGGCAAAGGAGAAAGAAGCACTGACACTGGAACAGCAGGAAAAACTTCTGAAGTTTGTGGAACAGAGTAATGTGTATAAGCCTCATCTTCCAATGATGCAGGTTATGCTTGGGGCTTGCCTGAGAGTGAGTGAGACCATCGGCTTAACCTGATCAGGATGCGACTTTTATGCGACTGAAACGTGATTACATGGGAAATGACCAACTGCTCCCAGCGTATAACCTGCAGACAGCCATCTGCGATGAGTACATCGCCGTAATCGATGTAATAAAACCTTATGCATCGGACATGGAATGTTTTGTGCCTTTGGTGGAAAAATATATGAAATTTACCATGTATAAAAAAGAAACGACGGACAAAAAATATAGTGAAAATCCATATCGTGCTGTAAATTTTACAAAAGATACAGATGGGAATCTCATATGTTCAAACGGACAGAAATTTCTCTTCAAGAGAACACAGCCTGTGAAATATAGTAAATATGGAAGAACGGAAGAACTGTACGAATGCGAATCCTGTGAAGGGTGTCCTCATAAGCAGGAATGCTGCCCGAGGGCACATAAAAATCGGACCATCCGAATGAACCAGGAGTTAACCGCTATCCATCAGGAAGTTCTGAACAATCTTACGTCCATACATGGAGCTCTTTTAAGAATGAATCGAAGCATTCAATCCGAGAGGACTTTTGGTGTGTTAAAGTGGGATAAATCGTATAAAAGATTATTTCGGAGAGGCGAGAAAAATGTAATTCTCGAACTTACACTGATTTCATGCGGATTCAATCTTTATAAATATCACAACAAAAAGTAGCGGCAAATGAAGGTTGCTTAAAATTTAAGCGTGATTGGCTGAGGCTTATTAAGTATACCATTTTTTCTACGAAAAGGTGCATGTATGAGCAGAAATGGGAAGATTCATACAAAGAAACGCCAGTTCCGGCAAATGCCGGTTCTGGCGTTTCTTAATCAGAGGCTTTTTACAGCCCCTTTTCACGTAGATGTGCATGGCTCGTAGCGTTAACAAATTCCTGGTACTTTTCAAGATAAAGTAGAAATAGTGCAATTTTCGCATGATATTATACAAGAATCACATAGAAATATGTCGTATTATTGATAGAGTAGTCTTGAATTGTATGTGAGGAGAAAAACATGACAGCTAAAAGAAAAACATTAACACAGCTATCTGTGCCAATATGCTTAGAAACTTTATTTTATATGCTTTCCGGTATGGTCGATACGCTTATGCTATCATCTGTAAGTGACCAGGCTGTAGGAGCAGTGGGAACAGCCAACACATATATAGGCGTTTTTATTATTATGTTTGGAGTAATATCATCGGGTATGATAGCTGTTATGTCACAAAATATTGGAGCCGGAAGACCGGGGATTGCATATCAGGCAAGACAACTTGGACTTATATTCAACGCATTGATAGGTATCATAATGTCTATCATTCTTGCTGCCTTTTCTGGTGGGATGCTTAGAATCGTAAGTATTGCTCCGGCTTTGCTTGAGCCAGCTGAAATATACCTTAGAATTGTTGGTGGCACATGTTTTTTAAATGCACTTATTCCTATTTTCTCCAGTTATTTGAGAGTATTTGGATATACAAAGCATTCTTTAATAGGAACTGTTGTTGGAAATGTTTTTAATATAATACTTAATTCAGTATTCTTATTTGTATTCAATTGGGGCGTAATGGGAGTTGCTGTTGCCACAGTTATTTCGAGAGTTGTAAATCTTATTATTGTAGCTGGCATGGGGGCTGTGCTTATAAAAGCAAAGCAGAGTCCTGAACGGATTACATCAAGAAAGATATTTGCGCAGATTGTTAAGATTGGTTTTCCTTCTGCACTTGAAACTGCACTTTACAACATCGCAATGACCTTGATTGTGCGTTTTATGAATCAGATGGATGTGGATGGAATGAATGTTACAGCTCGCTCATATGCTGTGCAGATTGCAAATTTCTCGTATTGTGTGGGAGCTGCCCTTGCTCAGGCAAATGCAATTATGACCGGCTGGAGAATTGGAGCAAAAGAGTTTGAGAAATGCAACAGGGGAACGAGAAAAGCTGCGATATACGGAATCATCACAGCGACATGCTTTTCTGTAACATTTGCATTGGTCGGGCATTTTATAGTGCATATATTTACCGATGATATACAGATGATAAATCTTGTGGTAAAGTTGTTAATAGTAGATATATTTCTTGAATTTGGAAGGGTAACAAACCTTGTATATGGTCAGGCATTAAAAACGAGTGGAGATGCAGTTTTCCCGGTTGTGCTAGGTGCGATATTTATGTATTTATTTGCAGTTGGCGGAACATATTTTCTCGGAATACACATGGGACTTCTGGCTGTGGGAGCATATATTGCTATGGCAGGCGACGAATGTGCGAGAGCTGTGGGAATGGTACTTAGATGGAAGAGTGGAAAATGGAAGAGTAAAAGTCTTGTAGAATTATCTGATGTGTCGTAAATCCTCTGTTTTGGCTGTAGGGAATGTTAAAGGAGAGATTATGTACTTTGAATTAAAAGAAAATAAACCACACGGTACAAAGGATGATCCGTTTAGTACATATCATATAAAAAATGGAGGACGATCATTTCAGATACCGGTACATTGGCATGATGAACTGGAAATTATATATGTAAAAAGTGGTTTTTTGACTGTAAGTATATCAGGAGAAAATTATATTGGAACCCCCGGGGATGCTTTTGTAGTTTCGCCGGGTAATCTGCATTTCATGGGTTCACAGACTGGTACAGTAGATTATTTTACTTTCCTTTTTCCATTAGAATACATATCTTTTTGCGTAAATGATATGTTAGATGATAAATTACTGAAGCCGTTAAAAAATGGTCATCTGATGATAGACCCAAGAATAAAAGATACAGCAAAAGAACTGTGTGAGCAGTTGGTTGAGACATATATGGCAAAAAATAAGAAAATTGAGTCTGAAATAACTGCTCAGATAAAGACAAAAAGAATTCTTTTACAATTTATTCTTGAAATGTGGGAGAAGGGCTTTGTAATCGAAAATGATAAAAGCGGGAGAAATACTGTAGAAAAAGAAATCATTTCATATGTACAGCAGAATTTTAAAGAAAAGATATCGTTGAAAGAATTTGGTGAGCAGTTTCATCTTTCGGAAAAATATATATCGCGATATTTTAAGGAACATTTTCATATTACACTTTCGCAATATATTACACATTTACGATTAGAGTATGCAAAACAGCTGTTACAAGATACGGATACTCCTGTTACAGAGATTGCAATGCAGAGCGGATATCAGAATGTAAGCTATTTTATCAGAAGCTTCAAAAAAGCATATGGAGTTTCTCCGTTAAAGTATAAGAAAAAATAATTAGCACTCACCTATTGATAATGGAAGTCGATTTTTGTCCTGTCTTGTGTATCCCGGAAGTGCCTGTTTTACAGGCTTTCCGGGGCATCAGCCATTTTGTCTGGTATTGTAAAGCAGTGTCAGATTTGTCGTAAATGTCGTAAATTTGTGGTCAAAAAATGATGAGAAATG
>PPYF01306537.1_pt1 | contig 10105 bp, 6 predicted proteins | sample 1559871 | NCBI WGS metagenome assembly PPYF01 (sample SAMN08240021, study PRJNA423297) | Human gut metagenome, whole genome shotgun sequencing project.
GAATTATATAGGAAACAAAATATTTTACAAACATAATATAAAACAACCCATAAAATTTTACATTTATGAACACCAATGATAATCTCTTATAAGAAACTAAATATCGCGTACTATTATCTGTTTCTTAGAGGCCGTCTAAATTTTGTTCGGACACTTTTTAAGAGATCCTCTTAAATTTTTTGTCCCGATAACCCGATAAAAAGTATAGCAAACCGTATAAAATACATGCCATACAGGATCAAAAGTCCGGATATATAACTTTATCGAGAATTTTAATCAGAACTTAAATTAACCACAGTAAACAAATAAACGAACGTTTATTTTTACTCTAAAGCCAATAGATGATCGAGCTTTTATAAAAAGGCTGTTTTCGATATAAGTACTTATATTCTAAATAATTAAAAGAGAAAAGATACAATTCATAAAAAAAGTCCAAATAAACGTTCATTTATTTGGATAGTTTTAAAAGCCAAAGCCGAAATGATCAAAAAATTACTGCTTATTTTGCCATTATTCTTCCTTTTCTATTTCACAATTACCTTAGCCGCAGACAAGCATTACATTCGAGGAAAGGTCATCGATGAATCGGGAGAAAGATTATCCGGTGTAACAGTTCGGGTAAAAGAACAAAAATCCATAGGAACTTCAACCGATGATAAAGGAGAATTCTCGATACTCCTGCCCGAAAACGGAAAGCATCTCTTGTTCACGTATATAGGAATGAATGACAATACAGTTGCAGTTTCATCCAAAACTTCCTATATAACAGTGCAAATGGAGATTCAATCGACAGAGACGGAACAAGTAGTTATAACCGGTTATGCACAAACGACAACAAAAAAAATGACCGGTTCTGTCGGTATAATAGACGGCAAAAAACTTGCCAATCAACCACAACCCAACATCGATGCACTCTTACAAGGTCAGATAGCCGGAGTATCGGTTTCTGCGACAAGCGGCCAACCGGGGAAAGAGCAAAAAATCAGAATTCGAGGTACAAATACACTAACCGGAGATGCCGACCCATTATGGGTAATAGATGGCGTTCCCATGCAGAACAGCGTTCCTGAAATATCCTCATCGGAAATTAAAACAGGAAACTTCGACAATATGTTTATAACCGGAATTGCAGGAATAAATCCGAATGACATCGAAAATATCACGGTTCTGAAAGACGCGGCAGCAGCAGCAATTTACGGCTCAAGAGCTGCCGGCGGAGTTATTATTGTAACGACCAAAAAAGGTCAGGCCGGCAAGATGAAAATCAACTATTCGGCAAACTTATCGGTCGTCATGCCACCACAAAAAGATAATAACCTGATGAATTCTAAAGAAAAACTGACATACGAACAAACATTATGGGACGAATTCTCTGCCACCGATTTTGCCGCAGGAAAGACAAACTATCCGGTAATAGGAATAGTGGGAATCATACGATCCGGAAAAGGGAAATTTCAAGGTTGGACAGAGCAAGAACAAAATTCCTATATAGATCAGCTCGGAAACATAGAAACCGACTGGTATGACGAACTGTTCCGCAACGCAATATCGACAAACCATCACCTTTCACTAAGCGGCGGAACGGAAAAAGTCACCTATTATACATCCTTAGGATATACTCATGACGCAGGACTGGTAAAAAAGAACGATTATGACCGTTACAATTTTACAACAAACCTCAACATCACTCCCAGTCAAAAAATAAAAATAAATTTCGGAATCGATGTCTCCTATCTCAACTCTAAAGCTCCGGCTCTCGAAAGCGTCGATCCTTTTAAATACGCCTATTTTGCAAATCCTTATGAAAGTCCATATAATGCTGACGGTAGTTATCGTGCAGACGAAACATATTACAGTTTAGGGGAATACAATAATCTTACCGGATCTTACAAAGCACCCTATATTCCCGCCTGCGGATTCAATATCATGCGTGAAATGAATGAGACCGAAAGCAATACATCGAACACCAACACATCGCTACGCGGAGGGTTGGAATGGAAAATCATACCCGAACTAAAGTTTGAAGGATTAGCTTCTTATTCCTTTTCCAATAACAATTCAGAGAGTATTTACGGTGCGGAAACGAAAGCGGCATTCGATAATCGCCTCTCGGTTGACAGTCAAAGTCGCCGTGAGTACGCTTCTATCGCTCAAAACAAAGCATCCATGAACAGTTATATGGTAAGGGGACATTTCGCCTATTCCGACAATTTCGGAAAAAATCACGCTCTGTCTATTTTAGCCGGAGCAGAATTGAGAGGTTCTACCTCCCACACATTATATAGTAAACGGTACGGCTATGACCCGATTACCGAAAACAATACGACTCCGTTACCCGATCCGAACGGTGTCGGATATGAAAAACTGAAAGAATATCTGGCAGCTCTCGATCTGTCATCCGGACAATTGGAAGACGAGCAACGATTTGCATCCTTCTATGCATCTGCCGACTACTATCTGATGAACAAATATATCTTCAATGTATCTTTCAGAACCGACGGAAGCTCGAATTTCGGAAGCAAAGAACAATTCAATCCGACTTGGGCTCTCGGAGCTGCATGGCATTTAGGAGAAGAATCTTTCATGAAATTCCTAAAACCGGCAGTGAATAGGATGACCCTCCGTATCGCAAGCGGATTTACCGGAAACATCAGTCGCGCAGCAAGTCCGCAACTGATTATCGCATATTATGATAATTACCGAAATCTGAATAACAACATTTATCATATCGGAAAAGTCGTAGGTGCTCCGAATCCCAAATTGAGATGGGAAAAAACTCAAGATGTAAAAGCCTCTCTCGATTTCGGGCTTTTCAACGATCGATTGAGCGGTATAGTCGAAGCATACTATCGTAAAAGTTCGGATGTCGTTACATCAGAAAGAGTGCTCTCCACGACAGGATATCCTACACAAAAATACAATACCGCAGAAATTAAAAATCGAGGCATTGAAGTAACACTGAACAGTGTACCGGTAAAAACAAAAGATTTCAGCCTGAACCTATCCGTAAACATGGCTCTCAACCGAAACATCGTAAGTAAGTATAATCCTCCCTACCGAAACAGCAGTACCTCTTATAATGCAGAAATGCTCGAAGGATTCCCTACCGACGGGATTTTCAGCGGTAGATGCACAGGAATCGATCCCGAAACAGGATTGTACAATTTCGAACTCCGTCCGGACGCCGTAATCCGAACAAAAGACGATCTTCATCTTCCGGACAACTATCTGTTTTATTTGGGAACTCCGACCTCCCCTCTTACCGGAGGTTTCAGTTTAAGCGCAGACTACAAAGAATTTCGGCTGAGCGTAAACGGCGTCTATTCGGTCGGAGCAAAACAATTCGAATATATTCGTCCTCCCGTTTCATATTCCAGTACAGAATACGGGCAAGAAATCACGGTAAACGAAATGGTCCAGACTTTTCAAAACGACTTATTCACGCAATATCTCAATGTTAACCGAGATATGTTCAATCGTTGGACACCGGAGAACAAGACAGATGTCTCCGCTCCGCGCTTGTGGAATCCCTATACGGCAGATTACGGATTTAGTCGGCAATATCCGACAGAAACAGCAATCACCCAAGGTGCATTTCTCACCAAGCTCTCTTATCTCAGAATTAAAAATATTATTCTCGGATACAAACTTCCTAAAAAATACATACAACGGTCTAAAATCTCCAATCTCGATTTTTCTCTATCGTTGAATAATTTCTTGACAATTACGCAATACAAAGGAATGGACCCGGAAACTCCGGGCGCAACATACCCGATATCCCGTTCTGTTACCTTCAGTGTCAATATCGGATTTTAACATCTATACAGAAATTAAAAAATATGAAACATTTCAAATACATATTATTAGGAACTCTCATTCTGCTCATCCCCTCATGCACAGAATATCTCGATGTAAAACCGAAAGGAAAAATTATTCCTGAAACGGCAGAGGACTTCTCCACGATCCTTCACTACTGGCTCGACCGTGTAGAAACCGGACAAGATGAAGAAATTCTCGGTAATGCGACCAACCTTATACTGCAAGAATTTTATTCAGACAATTTAGATGCGACTTTAGCCTCCTTAGTAGAAGGATTTACAATAAACGGATATACACCTCTATATATCGGAGAAAGAATCAATTCGGTACAAAACGAATATTCCGACAACTATTCGGTAATAAAAGATTGCAATATGATAATCGGAGAAATGAAAGATACCAAATCAGAACTGGCAAAACAACTCTTAGGAACAGCTTGGGCGATACGAAGCATCTGTTATTATAACTTATTGATCCGCTTTTGCGAGCCGTATAATCCGATCTCGGCTGAAGATAAACTCGGACTCCCTTTAATCGACCGCTTCGACATGGAAGCAAAACCGTCCAGATCCGACTTGAAAACAACAGTATCTTTCATAGAAGAAGGATTTAAAAATGCAATACGATACGATATAAGCGACACAGACTACATTTTCACATCGGATGTCGCAAAAGCATATCTGACAAAACTATATTTCTGGACTCAGCAGTGGGAAAAAGCAATTCAGTATGCAGAAGAACTGCTATCCAAATATCCGATGTTAGAAGCGAACCAGTATGAAGAAGTCATGCAAAATAAATTTACCCAAAGTTCTAACTTCATTTTAAATCCCTACACCTCAGAATCTTCTTTAGGTTCTATGGCGGTTACCAATGCTTTTAGCGATTCCAAAACACGTCCGGTAAGCAGAGAAATGGCTGAATCTTTTTCAGAAAAAAATGATGACATTCGTTATACTGTTGCATTCAACAAAAAACGGGTAAACAATAAAACGATTCTTTTCAGAATCCGAAGCGAAGAGATGTGCCTGATTGCTGCCGAATCTTATGCCCATTTAAACGACACAGAAAACGCCATACGTCAATTAAATGCCCTCCGCGAAAAACGAATCATACAAAATTTCATCCCATACACAGAAAAAAACTTACCGGAAATATATTCCCAACTGATCACCGAAGATGCAACCGGTAAACCGATAGACAAATTAATGTCGGCAATTTTATGCGAACGCCGTAAAGAGTTCTACATCGAAGGAGACCGTTGGTTTGAACTGAAACGAAACGGCCGTCCGGAGTTTTGGGTCGCCAATAACGGGAAAAAATATGTAAATGAAAAATATTTATATACCTACCCCATAAATAAGTCCGATATAGACCTTTATCCGGGACTGGTAATACAGAATCCGGGATACGAAGAATAAAAATCTCATTCCTATAATAATAAAATACGACAAATGAAAAAGTACATACTATCAGCTTTGTTGGTATCGGCAATTATTTGCGGACTCGTCTCATGCGACCAAAGCGATGATCTTCCCCCGAAGACCGAAAACTCATCCACTAAATACTTATTACCTAAAGGAACAGTCATGACCTCCTCAGAAAGAGCTTTGTGTAATGATAAAAAAACGGAATATGAACTTGCAACAAAATAAAAACTCATATTTCTCTCCGAGAGAAAATAAAAATGATTTTCAAGAAATTCGGACAAACTCTATAAATCGAACTATTTATTAATCATTTAAAAATCAAACAAATGAAAAAAATCTTTTATTTCTTATGTTTAAGCGTCATTGCGCTCACATTCCCATCATGCAACGATGATGACAATGATGAAACGAAAAAACCGACATCCTTTGATGAAATCGATGAAAAAATCATGTACTCCTTCGAAGCCTCGTCTCAATCGATGTCCAACACCTTAGATGTGAAAGTTATTCTTCAAGGTGAAGAAAGCGGAAAATCATTTACTGCTCCGGAAGATATAAACATTCCGTTCGAAGTAGACGCAGCAAGTACGGCAGAAATCGGAACAGACTACTCGATCGATGGATATACACCGACAGAAAGTACCGCTGCCGATTCGGAAGAACCGAAACTCAAACACTTCATTACCGTAAAAGCAGGAAGTAATGAAGGAACAGTGCGTTTCACGGCCGGAGAATCTATCTCAACAATCAAAAGCATAATCTTAAAACTGAATGCTCCCGAAAAAAACGCCGACAAATTCTATTTGGGAAACTATGACCGAATGAATATTTACATTACTAAAGCTAATACTGATTTCAACAACTTTGCAGGAAACTGGAAACCGGTAAAAATCACAAACAAACTAAACTGGATAAACTTAGAAATCCCGGCAGAAGATTATACAAATCTGCCCGAAACATTCAATGCCGATGACTATCTTGAAATCGTGAATACAAACGACAGTAAAAAAATTATTCCTCACGTAACAGGAAGCCTGAAAAATTATTTCTGTGGCTCAGAACACGAAGTTTCTTTCCTAAGCGTAGAAAATTTCTTTGACATGTCTATGATGGATAATTGGGACGGAATCGACATCATATATTACACAATAAAAGGTGCCAACAAATATTTTTCAGCGACAAAATCCGAACCGGCTGATCTTAAGATAGGTTTTTACAAAGTAGATGACAATACTATCAACATATTCATCCACGAATATGTCCCGACCGACTTTTTCTACTCTTCGTTCAATGATACATTCTTCGGCGAATGGAACTTTAATGCGCCATCGGTATTCGGTATTACTTACAAATTCACCCGAATACAATAAGAGCCTGTAGGCTAAAGATCTATAAATAGATACCACCTCTGAGACTGCTCCAAATTGAAATAAGATTTTGGAGCAGTCTTATTTATAAACTCCGATATTAAACACGATATATTCTCTTTTTAATCTGTATTTAATACATTATTCGAGTATTTCTTAAGAACAGGAGTCTACTTTTGCTTTACATTAATTCAATATCTTACCAAAATGAAAAACTTACGACTACCGATCTTACTCATTTTCGGGCTGCTATCAAGCCTTGCATCAGCAAAAGAAATCTACGTCGCTTCCTTCGGAAAAGACTCGAATCCCGGTTCGCAAAACGAACCCTATGCAACATTGGGAAAAGCATTTACTGTTCTCGAAAACGACGATAAAATTTTCATACTGGACATACTAAGCATACAAAACGAAGCTTCGGGAACCGGAACAGGACAAATGGAAGATGATTGTCTCGGCATCAAATTTCCGTCTGACAAAAAAAACATCGTCATACAAGGGATCTCTCCCGAAACATCCGGTATCGACGGGACATCTCTTATTTTAGGGCAACGGGTACTGTTATTGCAAAACGTCGAAAATCTGACCATTAAAAACATCTCGATAACCAATGCCCTGAAAAATATAAATCCCATGGTAATAGGTGGTGGCGCAATCAGTGTTGAAGGCGGAAATGTCACCATCGAGAATTGCAATTTCGATGCCTGCGGATCATCCACTCTTCGTTACGGAGGAGCCATTCAGGTCGATAACGCCATCGTAACACTGAAAAATTGCAGTTTCGCTCGGGGCAACGCTTCTTACGGAGGGGCTATATACGTCGCATCCGGAAAGTTGATGACAGATAACTGTTCTTTCGCGCAAGGGAATGCTACCCTCGGTGGCGCTATCGCTACACAAGCCAATACCGCCAACACGGTTACTCCCGAAGAAAAACAAGTTTCCATCTTTTGTTCTAATTCGTACTTTTACAAAAACAACGGTTCGGCAGGCGGTGCGATAGCCGTAAGCAACTCTACAAATAATAATGCCGTCAAACTTCGAATCGAAAGTTGTACGTTTGCCGAAAATTCAGGACGAGGCGGAGCTATCTCCCTTGAAAATAAAAAAACAGCGATCAATGACTATCAGTTGATAAATTCCACGATCTATAAAAACAGTTCTCCAAACGACGCCGGAGCAATCATGTTGCTTGCCGGTCAAACAGGAGAAACATTCGATCTGATCAACTGTACCATCACTGAAAATACGACAACCGGGAACGCAGGACATGGGGCAGGAATCCGGTTCTATAACGACGATTCGTCAACCAGCCAGACCGTATTGAAAAGAATACTGAACTGTATTATCGAAAACAACTATGCGACAAACAACGGCAGCAGAAATCAGAATTCCGATCTGTCGTTCCGTCATACGCCCGAAACCACCTACTTAATCATTAAAAACTCTTTCATAGGAAGCGACGGGAACAATAATATCAACGTAAAATATTACATGGAAGACAACCTCTTCAACTATTTTTCGGCAGTAGAATCCCTTGCCGAATTCGAAGGATCTACTTCCGATCAGATTCAGGCCGAAAAATGTATTCCGGTACTAAGTTCTTCTCTCGCTTCTAATTACGGAAATCCCCAATGGTTACAAGAAATCGGCATAACCACCGATCAAAAAGGGAAAACAAGACCGTTTACCAATAACCGATGCACTATCGGTTCTGTCGAAGTAGTCTCTACTCTAAACCCGGGAACAAAGCCCGAAGGAACACCGATATACCCAAGTTATGATAATCTGGTAATGGCAGGTTATCAAGGATGGTTTTCTGTAAAAGGTGATGACTCCGGAAACAACGGATATGTTCACTGCGGTCGTGACGGAAAATTCGAACCGGGATATGCCGGAATAGAATTTTGGCCCGACATGACCGAATACACAAAAAAATATCCGGTCGATTTCGTTTACCCCGACAATAGCCAGGCCTATTTTTTCAGTTCTTCCGATGAAGAGACTGTCGATCTGCACTTCAAATGGATGCAACAATACGGAATCGATGGCGTTTTCATTCAGAGATTCATATCTTCCATAACAAGTCAAGCAATAGGAAAAGTTTTGAAACATGCCGTAAAAGCAGCAAAAAAATATAATCGAGCCTTTTCGATTATGTATGATTGCAGCGGACTATCTACTGAGGCAGATATCTATAAAGTATTAAATGACTGGAAAATCATCAATGCTAAATACCGTCTTTCCGATCCGTCTGTATGTCCTACCTATCTTCACCATAACGGAAAACCGATGATTGCATTATGGGGTATCGGTTTACAAGGCAAAGGCAGTACTCCCGCCCAGTTTAAAACAATGATGGACAATCTGCAAGATTTAGACGGGGCTAAACAGAAATTTTCCTACTTACTGGGATCATCTTATCAGTGGAGAACCGGAGGAGGCGACGCCTATCCCGACACGAAAGATCTGGTCGAAGTATTAAAAACAGCAGATATTATTTCTCCTTGGTCGGTCGGACGTTACAACTCTATAGCAGGATTCATGGACCGTGTGGAAAAATTCCTGAAAACCGATATTTTATGGTGTAGAATGAATAATGTAGGATATGCCCCGGTAGTTTTTCCGGGATTCTCATGGAGAAACTTAAAAAATCTGACCGCAGATAAATATGATGAAATACCTCGCCTGAAAGGCGATTTCTTATGGAGACAGATTGCCGAGGCAAAAAAAGCCGGAGCCAAGATGATCTATGTAGCCATGTTCGACGAACTGGATGAAGGGACCTGTATTTTCAAATGTGCAAACAGTAAAAATACACCGATATTCGCAACTTCATCAGACCCTCAAGGTAAATTCTTGGGAATCGACGATGATCTGCCCACCGATTACTATCTGTTCTTAGCCGGACAGGCCGGCGAATGGCTGAAAGGGAATGCAGAATACGGCGATACCAAACCTTCCTACAAACCGATGGGAATGGGACATACAAAAATAGAATCTCCGATAACGATAACTTATGCAAATAATATCCTCTCAATCAAAGCCGTTCGAACCGGAAAAACAATTGTACGAATCTATAATACACAAGGGAATTTAATAGGCACATTAAAAAATAAAGAACAAAATATACCTTTCAATAAAACAATTAATATATCCGCTTTTCCTAAAGGCATATATATTATACAAACCATCCTCGAAGGAAAAACATACACCACAAAAATTCAAAAATAAAAGACTTCACAAGCCATTTAATATAAAAATGAAGTACCCCCTAAAAGTAGATAAAAAACTTTTAGGGGGTACTTCATTAAAAACACTCGACCTATTCTGTATCACCATATAAATATAATTCTCGGTTTAATATATCTTTTTATTACTGGAATCAATAATTATTCCCCAATATAGGTCTCTTTTTATAATAATACTGTTTATCACTAATTTACAGGTATTTACATTATTAACATAGTAGTCCTAAAATTATAATTC
>PPYF01298585.1_pt1 | contig 10103 bp, 8 predicted proteins | sample 1559871 | NCBI WGS metagenome assembly PPYF01 (sample SAMN08240021, study PRJNA423297) | Human gut metagenome, whole genome shotgun sequencing project.
AAATCACTTTTAATCTTGATGGCGAACCGTTGAGTGGGCAAAACTTCCATATTGAAATACTTCCGGCGGCGTTGCGTTGTCGATTACCACCAGATTGTCCACTGTTAAGGTAAGTACAAAACAAGCGCAGAAGCAGGATCCGCAGGCCGGCATCATCCCAGGATTCTTCTGCGCTCACAATTTTTTCATGCAGCCACCGTTGCCATTAACTCTTCAAGTGATGCATACCCGACTACCGCAGAGTTAAAGCACGGCTGTTGAAAATCCTCGGCGACAACAACCGTTTTAATTCCCGCTGCCTGTGCAGCTTTAAAACCACTCAGACTGTCTTCTATAACCAGACAATCTGCGGCGGGCAGGCGTAATTTTCGTAGTGCGGAGAGGTAAACTGCCGGATGTGGTTTGCCGTGGCTTTCGTCGTCGGCACTGCAAATCACCGAAAAACAGTGTTCAATTTTGAGTTTTGTCAGTACCGCATCAATCACCTGATAAGATGAAGAGGTCGCCAGTGCCAGTTGGTATCCTGACTGGCATAAAAAAGTGAGCACATTCTTTACCCCCGGCATGGCCTCGCCTTTTTCAGCAATTAACGTGGTTATCAGGCGACGGATCTCCGCTTCTAGTTCCGTGGGCGTAATAGACAGATGACAGTATTCGCACCAGGTTCGGGCTATCTCATCAAGCCTTTTCCCTTTCGTCAGTTGGATACACTCTTCATCGCTAACGCTGGCACCCCATCGTGCCAGCGCTCCTTGTTGCGCCTGACGCCATAATCCTTCCGAATCAATAATGACGCCGTCCATATCAAAAATAACTGCTTTGCAATTAAACATCGTTCCTCACAATAAAGCCTGGCATTACACCAGGCTTGCCTCCATCAGGAAGCCGTCGCGGCTTCACCTGCTCTTGATTTCTGGGTTGAGAATCCTGGTTGTTCAACCCGAATAAACGGGCAAATAATAAACGCGATAATGTACAGGGTTGTATAAGCTATAACCACACCAATTGTACTGAAATAAGGTAACAGCACCACGGCTATCGCAGGGGCAAGAAAGTTAGACAGACCGGCAGAAAGGTTATAAACCGAAATCGCCGCGCCTTTGTGTTTTGGCTCCAGCGCCGGGAAAACCGCCGCCATCGGCACGAACGCTGCAACAAAGATCCCCAGCGCAACGGCGGGCACCATTGCCATCCAATAGTTATGCCCGAAGTATTGCGGCATGTAGTAGAAAGCCAGACTGGAAAGTGCCATTCCCACACAGCCGAACCAGCGAACAACTTTCATCCAGCCAATCTTCTCTGCCAGTACGCCCCAGAAAATGTTGGTAAAAATTGTCGTGAAGAAGAAGACCGCCCACACCTGTAGCCACTCGGACGTAGTAAAGCCCAGCTCATCGACAAACATCATCGGCATAATCACCGCAAAGCCAAACAGTGACAATGTATTGATAATTCGCACAATACTGGAGAGCAAAATGTTGCGGTTGGTGTAGAGTAAGGTGACAGCACGGCCGAGTTCGCTGAACTTCTCTTTGGTCGTCAGATTTTGCATATGATGCGGAGTCTGAACTTTACGCATCGAAACCAACGCAAGAATGCCGCCAGTTACGCAAAATGCCAGCGCCAGCCACAGGGTGCCCATTTCGCCGATAACCGGAATGGTAAAGCTGGGAATGTAACTACCGAAAACGCCAATACCAATGGAGTAAACCGCCCAGAACCAGCCCAGCGCGGCACTGGTACTGTCGCTGCGCACGTTATGCACAACGGCAACGATAAAGGCGTAAAGGAAGAGAGGATATGCCAGACCACGAATGCCATAGAACAGCAGAATTAATGCATAGTTCGCCTGCCCCAGACCGAAGACCAGAAACAGCACATGGAAAATACACCACAGTACAAAACCGATGAACATGGTCTTTTGCGGCGTAATAATTTCCGCCACCACGCCGGATACCCATGCAGAGAGCGCCGCCGCAAGGCCATACAGCGTAAAAGCAAATGAAGCTTCCGCAGGCGTAAAGCCCAGCGCCTTAATATAGTGCGATAGGAATGCCAGTTCAAAACCATCGCCGGTCATAAAGATAGCAATCGCTATATATCCCCAGACCAGATTTAAAGGTAATCCCAGCCATTGTTTATTGTTTAACGACATAGTGACCTCGTTTGTAGGGTACAAAACGCCGCTCCGGTGTCACCACCGGAGAGCATTAATGACAGTTGTTATTGGTTGCGATAGTTAAGATCGTTGTTGTATAGCGAGTTAAACTGTTGATAACGTTGCATCAAAGCCTGATGGCGTTCAGCATCGCTGTGCCAGGTTTGGTAGATTTCCGGTTTTTCGCAGACCGCCGTCAGCGGTTTACCTGCGGCGAGACAAGCCAGACGCGCCGCGCCAAGCGCACCACCGGTTTCCCCACCTTTATGCGTTACAACCGGCATGTTGAGAATATCCGCCAGCAGTTGCGCCCAGAACGGACTTCTCGCCCCTCCCCCCACCAGCGAACATTGTTCAATAGCCGTTCCACTCTCTTGCAGAACACGCAGCCCATCAGCAATACCAAAACTCACACCTTCCAGTACGGCATAGCCCATCAGTGCTCGCTGGCTGGAATGGGTCAGTCCCCAGAACATCCCTCTGGCATCCGGGTCGTTATGGGGAGTCCGTTCTCCGGAAAGATATGGCAGAAACATCGGGGCACTGGCTTTTTCTGCTGGTGAAAGCTGGGCTATCTCTTCGAGTAACTCTGTTTCGGTAACGCCCACCAGACGGCAAAACCATTGCAAGCAACTTGCGGCGCTAAGCATGACGCTCATCTGATGCCATAAATTCGGCAGCACATGGCAAAATGCGTGGACGGCTGACTGCGGGGCCGGACGATAAGCATCAGTCACCACAAACAGAACGCCCGATGTTCCCAGAGAAATGAACGCATCGCCGGGAGATACTGCGCCCACACCGATGGCGCTAACCGCGTTATCCCCTCCGCCGCCAGCTACCACCACCGAAGGCGTCAGCCCCCAGCGTTCGGCTACGCACGGATCGAGCGTGGCAGAGACATCACAACCTTCCACCAGTTCCGGCATATTTGCCCGCGTCAGGCCGCACTTTTGCAATAGCGAGTCTGACCAGTCACGTTTTTCCACGTCGAGCCACAACGTGCCCGCCGAATCCGACATATCGGAGACTTTTTTGCCAGTCATTTTGAAGCGCAAATAGTCTTTCGGCAGTAACACCGTCGCAATACGCGCAAAATGCTGCGGTTCATGGTTCCGTACCCACAACAGTTTCGGCGCGGTAAATCCGGGCATCGCCAGGTTGCCAGCCACTCGATGCAGCTCCGGTGCTATCTCTTCCAGTTCAGCACACTCAAGAGCACTGCGGGTATCGTTCCATAAAATCGCCGGACGAATCGCCTTCCCGGCTTCATCCAGCAGCACTGCGCCGTGCATCTGACCAGAAAGGCCAATCGCTTTAATCGCCTGCCAGTGCTGACCGCATTTTTCCCGTAGCGTTGACATCAGGTATTCCGTCGCCTCCCACCAGGCCTGCGGCGATTGTTCTGACCAGTGTGGATGGGGCCGCTGAATAGTCAGCGGCGCGCTATGTGTGGCGACTATTTCATTGTTTTCATCAATGACCAGCGCCTTAACTTCCGATGTTCCCAGATCGATACCCAGATACATAACCGCCTCCTGGTTAATTAATCAGCGCGTAGACGTCAGCAATTTTTTCGCGCAGCAACGCGGCAAAATCAGCACGGTCGGTTAAATCGCCGAACAGTGCCTTGTCGCTGGCATAAACGGCAATCGGGTCTGCGGATTCGAACATCGCATGTACCGCTGGCGCATCAAGAATACCGTCCTGGTATTCATACGGCAGTTTGCCGAGATGCCACTGCTGCATAAACACATAGAACAATGCCGGTAACATAGCGGTAGCATTTGGACGGACGCCGCGCTGGTAACATTCACGCAAAGTTGGCGCAATCATCGCCGGAATTTTAGAGAAACCATCGGCGGCAACGCGCTGGTTAGTGTCCTGAATATGCGGGTTGGTAAAACGCCTGAGCACCACATCACGGTAAGTTTCAAGATCAATGCCATTGTCACCCAGGCAAGGAATGACATCTTCCGTTACGTAGCGATCGGCAATCTGATAAATAAAATCAGTCAGCGTACTTTCGTGGATATATTTCTGACCAACCAGCGTACCTGCCCAGGCGATACAGCTATGAGAAGAGTTGAGAATACGAATTTTCGCTTCTTCATAAGGAATAACCGACTCCACCAGCTCCACGCCGACATTCTCCAGTGCCGGGCGCACATCGCGGAAATTATCTTCCACTACCCACTGGATAAAGGTTTCGCCCATGACCGGGGCTTTATCACTCATACCGGTTTGCGCTTTGATACGTTCCGGAAGTTCTGTCGACGGGCGTGGCGTAATACGATCCACCATAGTATTCGGGCAGGTCGCATTGGCGCTTAACCAGTCGATAACGGTCTGTTTACCCGTAAGTTGTAAGAACTCCACCAGGCCATCATGGAAACGCTCGCCGTTATGCCGCACGTTATCGCAGTTCAGAAGAGTCAGCGGTCCGGCGTTATTTGCCATACGTGCTTCAAGAATGCGGGTAATAACACCATAAATGGTTTTACATTCGCCCTTGAGGTCAGCAGCTAAATCAGGGTTTGTAACTTCCAGCTTATGGCTGGTGTTAAGGTAGTAGCCACCTTCGGTCACCGTAAAGGCAATCACTTTGGTTTTCGGGTCAGCACCTTCGGCAATCAGCGGTTGTAAATCGACCTGCCAGGGCAACAATTTCTGAATTGAAGTGATTTCTTCATATACGCTCTCCCCTTCCGGGCTAACCGTTTCCAGCACATAACGGCCTTTTTGCGTCATCAACGCCTGCACAACATGTTCGGCATCGTTACGAATATTGCCTGCTGCAATACTCCAGCGCGCATCTCCCCCCGCCAGCAGGCGATGCAGATACCACGCCTGATGTGCGCGGTGGAAAGAACCTAAACCAATATGCAGCCACGTGTATTTTTCGTTCATTGTCTATTCTCCATTGACGTTATGGCTGCACTGTAAATGAACATTTGATTTGAATAAGAGCTATAGATCACAAAAGAGCAAATGCTCTATAAAATTACAAATGACCACATCCAGGTAAAAACTTGCCTCCTGGCAGAGCTGTCGCCAAAATGACGCTATCTGTTGTGGGATTTTTCCATTCCGCACACAATCTTGAGGTAGGGAAACGTGAACAAAGAAGATGACATCAGGCTCGATCAAAAAGTACGGGCGGCGTGGATGTATTACATCGCCGGACTTAACCAGAGCGAAATCGCCAGTCAGTTAGGGACGTCTCGTCCGGTAGTCCAGCGGCTAATTGCAGCTGCTAAAGATGAAGGGATTGTGTCAATTGGATTGCATCATCCGGTGGCGAATTGTCTCGATTACGCGCAACTTTTAAAGGAAAAGTACTATTTAACCGACTGTAATATTGTGCCGGTATACAGTGTTGAACGTACCCTCGATAGCGTGACATTTGGTTGTTATCAACTGATGGCGCGTTATTTACAGGGTGATAAACCGACTATTGTCGGTATCGGTTCTGGCTTAACCTTAAAGAAAACCATCAGACGGATTGATTTTGATAGCCAAAATACCCGTTGCGTTGCATTGATCAGCGCCATGAACGAACATGGACAATGTAACTATTACGACGATGTTCCACTACTACTGGCGAGAAAAATTCAGGGCAAATATTATCAATGGCCTGCCCCGCGCTATGCCCAGTCACGGGAAGAACATCAAATGTGGTCAACCAACCGACTGTTCCGCAATGTCTCTGCTGTCGCCTGTAATTCCAATGTTATTTTCGTCGGCATCGGTGCATTAGGTCGACAAAGCCCGATCTTCAAAGATGGCTTTATCAATGAACAGCAACTGGAAGAGTTAACGATGCTCGGTGGTGTCGGGGAAATTCTCGGGCGCTTTATCGACGCCGACGGCAATGTGGTGGAAAGCCATATTAACCGGATGATCACCAGCTACGATATCCGCGAAAGTCAGTGTCCGCGAATTGCCGCCGCCTGCGGTGAAGATAAACGCCCGGCTATTCTCGCGGCATTAAAAGGCGGATGGATCAACGGCCTGGTGACCGATGAACACACCGCTCGTTGGTTATTGACTCGCTAAGTCAAGCAACCACATTCAGACTGGGGATCAATTCCGGTGAGATCTCAATGCGCCGCACCGTGGTGTCACCGGAATCTATAATCTCAAACACCTTCTCCAGCATGGCAGGCACATCCTGACGCACCATGTCGATATCATGCCCCAGCAGAGAAACAAACGGATCCCAGTCAAAACAGCCCATCGGCGGTTGATTGGTCCCCGTCTGTCCCGTTTGCGCCAGCCAGCGCACAACGCCTTCAAGAGAAATGGTTGAGTTGACAAACAGACCGTGAAGCGGCATCGCTGAGGAGTGAAAAACGTCTTTCAACAATCCTTCCACTCGTGCGGAAGAGTAGCCGGTAACCAGTTTATGATTATCCGGAACAGTTAATCCAATCGCCTGATGAGCATCGACAAAACCGCGTAAACGCTCAGCGGTATTGTTATCACTGATACGCCCGCCGACAAACACCAGCGCGCCTGATTTGCCGTAACGTTTCTGGCTATTAGCCAAAATGCGTTCGGTCAATAATTTCGCGCCCGTGTAGTTATCAGAAATAATCGACGGTGCCAGCGTCCCCGGCAGATCCAGATTCAGTGTCGGCACTCCCGCCTGCTGGCACATCTGCGCTATTTTATCCGGCTGTGTGGCCCCGGTTGCTATCACCCAATCGACCTGCCAGGAAAGCATGGCGCGCACAGCTTCTATCTCCAGTTCTGGTTGTCGCCGCGTACAGGTGATGATGGGCAATAATCCTCTGGCGCGCGCCATCTCTTCAAATTTTTCAGCGACAGAACCGAAGTATCGGTTGTCGTATTTCGGCACAATCATGCCAATCACATTGGATTTTTTACTACGCAGCAAACTAGCCTGACGATTGACCGCATAGCCCTGCTCTTCTGCGATACGGGTCACCTTCTCCGCCAGTTTTACGCTGATACGGCGCTTCTTCCAGTTACCATTCAAAATCGCGCTCACCGCACTGGCAGAAACGCCGGTTAATTCGGCCAGATCGTAGATGGTCGTTTTCTTCGTTTTCTCAACGCTCGCCACAAATTTGCCTCTTTAATTTGAATGTTTCTTGCCGGGAATTTCAGCGAGTGCTACATCAGCTTCATCGATTGAGCAACTTGCTTCACGCGCTAACAAATTCCGTCGTTCAGCCAGTGCAAGCAAACAAAGACTAAAAAAACTCAGAGAAAGGATTATAAAATGAATCACTCTGTACCCTCTATGAATACTTCCCTTAACGGTAAAGTTGCCGCCATTACTGGCGCGGCATCAGGAATCGGCCTGCAATGCGCCAAAACGCTGCTCGAGGCTGGAGCAAAGGTTGTCCTGATTGACCGCGAAGGCGAAAAATTGCAAAAAATTGTCGTCGAACTCGGTGAAAACGCATATGCGCTACAGATCGACCTCTTCAACGGCGAGCAGGTAGATAGCATGCTGGCGCGCATAGTAGAACTGGCGGGCGGGCTGGATATTTTCCATGCCAATGCGGGCGCGTATATTGGCGGCCCGGTGGCGGAAGGCGATCCGGATATCTGGGATCGGGTGTTAAATCTGAATATTAACGCCGCGTTTCGCTGTGTCCGCGCCGTCCTGCCACATATGATTGCGCAGAAATCGGGCGATATTATCTTTACCAGCTCTATCGCCGGTGTCGTGCCAGTTATCTGGGAACCTATCTACACCGCGTCAAAATTTGCGGTTCAGGCCTTCGTCCACACAACTCGCCGCCAGGTTTCACAATATGGCATCCGCGTTGGCGCGGTGTTGCCGGGTCCGGTGGTTACCGCCCTGCTCGACGACTGGCCGAAAGCCAAAATGGATGAAGCCCTGGCAAACGGTAGCCTGATGCAGCCGATCGAAGTAGCGGAGTCGGTGCTGTTCATGGTCACCCGTTCAAAAAATGTCACCGTGCGCGATCTGGTGATCCTGCCAAACAGCGTTGATCTGTAAGGGCGTTACTATGACTGCAACCAAAACTGTCATCGGTGTCGATGTGGGTTCAGGCAGCGTCCGGGCTGGGGTTTTTGATCTCCAGGGCTCGTTACTTGCTCACGCGGCACACAAAATCACGACCACCCGACGCAGCGGTAGCCGCGTCGAACAGTCCAGTCAGCAAATCTGGCAGGCCCTTTGTTCAAGCATTCGGGAGGCATTGTCAAAAGCGGATGTCTCTGCACAGAGTGTCGCGGGTATTGGCTTTGATGCTACCTGTTCTCTGGTGGTGCTGGATAAAAATGGTGAACCGTTGCCGGTCAGCCCGGAAGGTGAAGCGCAGCAAAATATCATTGTCTGGATGGATCATCGTGCTACCGACTAGGCAAAGCGAATCAATGCCACACATCACCCGGTGCTGAAATACGTCGGCGGGATCATTTCGCCGGAAATGGAAACACCGAAGCTCCTGTGGCTTAAAGAAAATATGCCTGAAGTCTTCGATCGTGCTGGATATTTCTTCGATCTGGCTGATTTTCTGACCTGGCGCGCCACGGGGGATCTGGCTCGTTCGGCCTGTACCGTGACCTGCAAATGGACGTGGCTGGCTCATGAAAATCGCTGGGATCCGGACTACTTCCACACCATTGGCCTGACAGAGTTAGCTGATGAAGAATTTGCACGTATCGGTCAGCATATTGCATCACCAGGAACGCCCTGTGGCAATGGCCTAACCGAGCAGGCCGCAGAAGAGATGGGATTACTCCCCGGCACACCGGTTGCTGTCGGTCTTATTGACGCTCATGCTGGCGGCATTGGTACAGTGGGCGTGGAAGGTGGAGCGCTTAATAATCTGGCTTATGTGTTTGGTACATCTTCCTGCACAATGGCCTCCGTTACCGATCCGCTTTTTGTTCCCGGCATCTGGGGACCGTACTATAACGTTATGGTTCCTGGGTTATGGTTAATCGAAGGCGGACAAAGTGCTGCCGGTGCGGCTATCGATCAGTTACTGTCGTTCCATCCTGCGTTTGATGAAGCAAATAAACAAGCTCAGCAGGCCGGACAACCATTACCGGTATGGCTTGCCGACCAAATCCTGGCAAAAACGGCGCAACCGTCCGATGCCGTGGCGCTGGCAAAAGGTTTACATGTGGTGCCGGAATTTCTCGGTAATCGCGCTCCCTTCGCCGATCCTCATGCCAGAGCGGTGATTTGCGGGCTGGGTATGGAGTGCGATCAGGATAATTTACTCGCTCTGTATGTTGCCGGATTATGTGGCATCGGCTATGGTCTGCGACAAATTCTTGATGCGCAATCCGCTCTGGGCGTGGTCAATAAAAATATCGTCATTAGCGGCGGTGCCGGTCAGCACCCACTGGTGCGGCAAATTCTGGCAGACACCTGTGGTCTGCCGGTCATTACCACGCAGTGTAGCGAACCGGTATTATTAGGCTCGGCAATTCTGGGAGCTGTTGCCGGGAAAGTTTCACCTTCGGTGAGCGACGCCATGCAGCAATTTACCCATGTGGATACGCAATATTACCCACAACAAAATTACCAGACGCTGCATAAGCAGCGGTATGAGGCTTATCAGCAATTGCAGGCGCTGGCAAAAAACTGTCGGGAATAAATAAAAAAACCGGGACCCCTTGAAGTTCCCGGTTTTATTGCCCACAAAATTGAGAATAAACTACACCGTAATTAATTTTACCCGTGTCTTCTGCAATGCCAGTTTGTCCACCTCTGACACAGCATCATCGGTAATAATAATGTCAATTTTTTCGATTGGCAGTACCTGATTAAAACCGCGACGATTAAATTTCGATGAATCGAGAACGGCAATCACTTTATTTGCGGCGGTGACCATCGCCCCGCTAATCGAATAACCTTCATTAAAGGTCGTAATACCATTAACCGCATCAATACCATCAGCACCGACAAACATTAAATCGGCATTAA
>PPYF01028942.1_pt1 | contig 10100 bp, 6 predicted proteins | sample 1559871 | NCBI WGS metagenome assembly PPYF01 (sample SAMN08240021, study PRJNA423297) | Human gut metagenome, whole genome shotgun sequencing project.
GTTCATCCCTTTATTAACGTATTAGTCACGCGCGTATGTGCGTAAATATAACAATTTAAGAATGTTTAATGTCTAATATTGTACGTTTGTCCCGGTACAATTTTAACTTCCATAGGCGTGAAGCCTACATATGAAACCAGGAGTGTTCCTTTCTCGACATTAGGCAGAATGAAGTTGCCATCAAGATCGGTGGATGCTCCGATGCTGGTCCCTTTTACGATAACGGATGCCCCGATTAATGGCTCGCCTTGCGAATCAACTACCGTTCCATGAATTTCGCTGCCTATTGTCGCGGATTTGCGCTGTGATACATCAGACGCGCTTGCATAAGCGTATCCTCCAGATGAAAACGCCGTGACAGACAGCAGCATTGCTATCACAGCTTTAATGGATGAATTTGAAAAACGTCTTTTCATGTATATTGATTGTTTGAAAGATGAATTTTCTCAGGTTAACTGATGGGGTCAATTACATCGCCGATATATATCCGGGACATTAGTAGTTGAATCCTTCGACTGCAAAATTACATTGCCTCAAACATTTCTTCATACTTTTTCACCTCTCTTTGCTACCGACAAAAGTGAAAAGGCTACGTTCTGTACGCAAGAAACTAAACTACAGCGCTATACCGCATTTAGGGCGCAGTTCCAAAAAATATGATACTGCTATTTAAACCATTCTTCACTGGCATTTATACAATCATGAATAGCCCCTGGCTTCTTTGGATTCCCAACCCTGCCACATGCCATAGATAAGTTTAAACAAGCCCGTCTTAGAAATGAGTACGGTATAAAAACGAAGATGAATCTAAGTCTATATCATCGGGATTCTATAGTAGAATTTTCGCGGGAGTTAAGAGCAACACGGAGCCATCTGCTCATGGCATTAATTGTATCAAAAAAGATGGCACTTTATCCATGTTATAGTATAGCGTTGTGAAATAGAGCATTATATGAAATCTCGGCTTGTATGAATTTTTAAAGAACCATTCTGATAGTGCTTTTCTTGCGATAAAGAAATGTCTCCTATAATTTTGCAAAGAAAACAACAGCAACCAATATCAAACATCATGAAAGCATTAAAAATATTCGGATTTTTTCTGCTCCTTCTTTGTTTAACCCAAGCAAATGCAGCGGACAATACCATCGGGGCAAATAACGAATTCAGCGACAAAACAGTCATCATTCCCGTAGATGATTTCATTCCAACTTTCGAACATCCCGGCATAATGCATAATTCAGCAAGCATAGCAAGGATGAGAGAGATTGTGACTAAATCCGATACCTCAGATGTCGCATATCACGCATGGAAAGGGCTTAAATCTGATTTCCGAGCGCAAAGCGACTATGAACTGCGAGGCCCTTACAGCAGAATTGCCAGACAGGACGAATACGCTTATACAAAGAAAGGTTATGAAGCAGATTTCAACGCAGCTTACATGAACGCTATTATGTGGATTGTGACAGGAGAAGAGCCGCATGCACGCAAGGCCGCTGAAATCTTAACTGCTTATGCGAATAAACTGGAAGAAATTCCAGAGCATAACGATAAGGCTCTTCTTGCGGGCTTGGAGACTTTCAAACTCGCATTTGCTCTTGAGATGATAAGCCATACTTCAAACATTATGCCGCATGAAGACATTGAATGTGTCAATAATATGCTCCGTAATGTGTTTCTACCCGTTCTTGATAAATTCCTTATATCAGCACCCTATACCAACGGCAACTGGGGATTAAGTGTGGCTCATTCTAAGATGGCATTGTCTATCTTATGGGATGATCTTAAGGAATATCAACGAACCATAGACTTTCTTCTCAATGGATACGATAACGGTACTTTCCGGAGGTACTTTGATATAGAAACAGGGCAATGTCAGGAAAGTGGCCGAGATCAGGGGCATGTGCAATTAGGATTATGCTTTGCCATAGGTTGCTGTGAAATAGCCTGGAAACAAGGGAACGACCTATATAGCCAGTTCGACAATCTCGTACACAAAGCTACAGAATACACCGCACGATATAATGCCGATCATGATGATGTGCCATTTAAAAAATGGACAGATGTTACAGGGAAATACTGCGATTGGGAAACTATAAGTTCTAAAAATCGTGGTGATTATTGGTCGCTTTATGGTTGTGTTTACAATCATTATGTTAATCGAAAGAAAATGGAGATGCCATGTACGTTACAAATCCTTGAAAAAAATGACTGGAAAGCCATATATACGGGTATTGGCATGGACTATGACCTTTTTCAATTCACTGATTAAAAAAGGTAAGACTACAATCTTTCATAAGAAAGAACACTATAAAATCTGTAGGCCTAACTAATTTGGTAAAAAAGATTGGAATAATTTAGGCTTAATGTTCCAGAGGGAGGAGGTTCCTCCCTCTGTTTATTTATTCGTATCAGCATCCTCGGTAAGACCTTCCTGCTGACAATACTGAAGTGGAGTAAATCCCGTGACTTCCTTGAAAACACGATAGAATGTTGTCTTGCTGGAGAATCCACATTGCTCGGCTATCGTCAGAAGTGTAAAACGTGAGAGACTCTCTTTTGTCAATCTCCTTTTAACCTCATTCACACGGTAGACATTAATAAAATTCGAAAAATTTACATTCATGTTAGCATTGAGAAGCTGAGATAATTCCTTTTCCTGACACCCAATGTGTGTAGCAACGTCGCTGATACTTAATTTGGGATTCTTGTAAGGCTTTTCCGAGTCCATATACTCAAGCAAACTCTCCATCAGTGGATTCTTCTCCTCTGAAAAAGAAATATTGGAATCATTGTGTCCTATGTTCTTGGAAGCCTTTGAAAATAAATCTCGTTCATTCTTAATTTTAACTTTCAGTCTCCATATTCGATAACAGAAATAACATATTACCGAAAGAACAACTATAATGGCTATAACCATTATAACCATAAAGGTGTAGGATCGTCCAACATGTATCCTAACGGGAGTGGCTGCAAGGGTATCTTGTCCGGGAAGTCGTAAATTGAAAGTATAGTCTCCGGCTTTAAGATTGGAATAAGTTATTTCATTGATTCCGGTTATAGATTTCCATTCTTGATCATGTCCCTCAAGTTTATATTCATAAGCTGTTGCATATGGGAGAGTAAAAGACATGTTCGAGAATTTGAATGTAACGGAATGTTCCGAAGGTGATATATGAAGACATTCTTTAGAATCTATATAAAGGGGATTATAGATTTGGTCTCCAATTATAACAGATGTTATTCTCGGATTTCCATGATACATTGGTTTCTCCTCAGATTGGTTTAGTGACGTATAGACCAGTCCACCTTCATTAGGCCACGCGATGATGCTGTCACGTGTTATTTCCACCGCATTATTGAAATCTTGATTATTCAAGCCGTCAAGCTGCTTATAAACATAAAACGATTTGTCTTCAGGATTGAATCGGGTGATTTTTGAACGAGTGGAAATCCAAAGTTGTCCGTAATTGTCCTCTGCAATACTTAAGATTTCGTTTTCAGGAAGAAAGTCCTCCGTAGTGTAATGATTCTTCACTTCGAGATTCATCCCAATTTGATAAAGTCCATCCTGCGTGGTACCTACCCAAATATCACCACTTGAATCTTCGGTAATAAATTTGACCTCTCCTTTTATAGGCTCACTGAAACAATCACTCATCATATGGCCTTTGACAGTGTCAAGTAAGTAAAGCCCAAAATTGGTTCCAATCCATATCCGGTCAGCCTTATCGGGGTATGCCACAAAAATGACACTTGTAGACAGGACAGAATTCATCAGATTGTAATCGCGCAATACTTTCCCTTCCGTCGAACATTCATATAATCCGTTTTGAGTTGCAAGCCAAAGATTGCCTCTTTTGTCTTCAGTTATTCCGAAGATGCATCCATATATAAAAACCTCTTCATTTGAGAAATCATGCAAAGATTGGGTTGGCGGATTAAAAATCAGAACACCTCCTCCGAAAGTGCTTATCATGATTTTACCATTTACCCTATCAATCGAAACAATTATGTCAGATCTTAACCCGGAAGATGGATCACTTGCCTTAAAAGACTTGACATGTCCAGACTTTCTATCTATATAAAACAGACCTTCCCGGGTTCCAATCAACCTGCTACCGTCATCTAAGGTCTTAAGAGAGCGAATATGATAATTCGATGAGTTGAAACCAGGAATATTATAATGCTTGAATATATAATCATTGCGCGGCGTATAAGCCACTCCCCTAAACTGAGTTCCAACCCACATTACCCCATTGTTCCGGTGAACACATGTTATTGTGTTGGTATCGTAATTTTTATGCCGGTTCTCATCTATGAGTACAGCTTCAATGCTCCCGTTATTTAGGTCAAGTAATTTAAGTCCTTGTCCATTAGTGCCCACATAAAGTTTGTCATCATCATAATCAATATCCATGATAAGATTATAGTCAAAACCGCTCACTTTGTCAAATGTCTCTGACTCAACATTGAACTTGAAAATTCCCTTGTTGAATGTACCGAGAAAAATGGTTTTACCATCGCAAGTCAAACATGTAAAAAAGTTACTGTTACCGGGCATTCTGAACAATACGGGTTTCTTATCCCTCATGTCTATACGCAGTAAACCATCAGCAGTAGAAAACCAAAAGATGTCTTTGTCCTGTCGCAGTACTCCGGTAATATGATTCGCTGTTGACAATCCGGATCCGAGATGAATACGGGTGTATTTATGATTCTCAACCAAATAAAGACCATTCTCTGTCCCAACCCAGAATTTGGCAGGAGCAATTTTGTATATAACCTTGACAACGGCTTCCGGCAGTCCCAAAGGGGTACAAGTCTGGGATTCCCGGCTGTAAAAAATCACATCTGACAATGTTCCGAGTAATAAGGTGTCGTTATCCGCTTCTTCGATAGCCCATATATTGTCATGCCTAGAAAGAAGTGGGCAATTGTATATCTCAGCTCCGTCATAACGACACAGACCTTTCTTTGTGCCAATCCAGATAAATCCGACAGAATCCTTTTTTATAGTATTGACAGCGTTGCTTTCAAGACCGTTTTTAGTATTAAGATAATAGAATTCCAAAGAAGATTTAGCCCCTGACACACACCAGGAGCAAAGCAACAGAACAGACAGTATGAAGAACTTATATGGATTCAACATAAATCGACATTTTACTCAACAAATCCGATACCCTACAGTTCGGATATTAAAAATTTACAAAGTTACGCAATAATTGCGACACATACAAATATTTTGTTCTTAGATATTTCTTTTAAATGTTTCTTTGTATGCAATCTGAGCCATGACCAAGAGCCAAGAATGCCTTAACGAAATGTGATGTGTCTGAAATCAGTCTATCTAAATGCGAATCAAAAAAGCGACAGATAGAGTGGGACTTGTTTGGCTTACGTTGGAAAATGCCTTTGAAAAAATAGTAAGAAGTGCTCCGCTTTTCATCGAAAAAGGCTAAAACGACATGAGTTTCAAAAAAATTGGACCTAATATTAGTTCGGATAATTACCTGTATTACAGGAGACATCAGCCACAAGGTTATTCCCATTTTAAGTGGGTTAAGCTAATGGCTGAAGTGCTTGGAATTACTCAAGTGATGTTACTAATTTTGTAATCGGACAGTAGTAGTACACCAAACTATCACTGACTAGACAACCACGAAATTCACCTAAAAATCATACTTGATATCATGATTAGGATTCTTCTAATAATTTTCTTTGTCGGTATGTTTACGGGTGCAAATGCCCGCATAAAACATCCATCGCTTTTGTTTACCCCTGAAAAAATCTCAGAGGCAAATAGACGAATATCCACTGATTCCATCCAACAAAAGGCATGGTATGAAATCCAAACGACCGCAGATGCCTTACTCGAAAAAAATGATGTGAAGAAAATGGAGTATATTGTCCTTGCATATCAAATGACCGGGGAACAACGCTACTGTGACAAATTACGGGAGATGCTTATGGCAATATCCGAGATTCCAGTATGGGAAGATCAAGAGATGGTAAAGCGTAAACCGGCGTGGCGCAGCGAGCTACAGATGGCTCATAAGGCTTTCCAGATTGCTGTAGCTTATGACGGAATATATAACACCTTGTCTAATGCAGACCGGAAAAAAATAGCTGAGGGTGTGTGGCGGCTGGCTGGTGAGCCGTTATTAGGCGACTGGATTCTGGAACCTTCCCGTATCCATTCTCTGAATTCCATGGGACATAATTGGTGGACATCCTGTGTTTGCATGGGAGGGATTCTGGCCATTGCTATCTCTAATGAAGTTCCTGAAGCAGCCATAGCAGCTAAACAAGCAATTGATGAGCTTTCTGAATGGTTTGATTTCGCAGGAGATGTTCTGCAAGGCAAACCCCGAACATTTGACCGCGCCGGTGGAATGTATGAAAGTATAAACTATGCGAATTTCGGTATAACAGAAGCCCTGCTCCTTCGCCTCGCATGGTTAAACTCTCATCCTGGAGAAAAACTCGAAGAAATCTCCAATATAGAACTACTTCCCGAGTTCTTTGCTTCCGTAAGCTATCCGAGAACAGGGATTCTCTATTCCATAAATTTTGGCGACTCCCATAAAAACATCACCGGTGAAAGTTCTTTGATTCTCGCGAATGAGATAGGAGTCAAGGATTCGGTTACACTATGGTATTTAAACCAGATTGAAGCAGGTCAACACGCAGGAGGTTATCCTCGTTCATGTCCTATGGGGTTTCTTTATACACCGAATTTTTCAGATGCGCCAGTTTCACCGAAACTCCCGACTTCCAAAATATGGAAAGACTTCGGATGGGCTACCATGCGTGATTCATGGCAGAAAGACGCGACGATGCTTGCTGTAAAAAGTGGCGCGACATGGAATCACTCTCATGCAGACGCCAATTCCTTCATATTGTTCCATAAAGGCGTCGATATTATCAAGGATGGAGGACATTGCTGGTATCCTAATCCGGAATATCGAAATTATTTCTTCCAGAGTCAAGCCCATAATGTTGTGCTATTCGATGGCGAGGGGCAGCCTCATTATCAGCAATATCATGGAACATTGCTCCCTGGTTCATTACATTATCTTATTAACGGCAATGGTGTGAAGTATGTTCTTGCAGACGGGACTGGACCAATGTCCCACCTATTTGACCGTAATCTCCGTTCTTTCCTATGGATTGACAATATTGTCTTTGTGATAGATGATATACACTCGCATAAGCCTGGTAAATTTGAATGGTTATGGCATCCAAACGGAATAGCCAAAAAGAATGGATATAATCTTGAAGTAACAAATGGTGAAAGTCAAATACTTATCCGCCCTATCTTCCCGGAGCCTCTTGCGGCAAGCAATTTCGTTCACGATTATCCTGAATCTTTGTGGTGGGAAGAAATAGAAGCCCCCGGGGAATCGTTGAAAGGAACAGATACGTACTGGTCTTTTCATCTTCCCGCAATTACCGATAGGGTTAAAGGAGTCACAGCTATTATCCTATCTGATTCGGTCAACCAGAAAGTACAACCACAGCTAAAACGAAAAGCGGGTGAAAATTGGATTGGTATACAGATTGAAAATGGAGATACAATCACAGATCTCTATATAAATCAGCTTGCTGACGGTCGCCTAATGCACCTGAATTCATGGATTGAGGCAGACGGATGGACAACAGATGCATATATGTTTGCTGTTTCGTATCGTAAAAACGGCAATCCGGCAAAGCCTGACAGAATTTTCATCAATCATGGAAGTTCTCTTAAGTTAGGCAAAAACGTATATTTCTCATCCTTGTCGAAATTAAATGCCGTCTATAATCCAAACAATCGCGATATGAACTTGGTAGTAAACGGACAGCCGCGCGTCAGTGTAAGAGTAAAATCCGAAGCCAAGAATATTGATGTCAATGGCAAGAAATATCAGGCAATAAATAGAGACGGCTTATTGTCGATCAAGATTCATAATGATTAAAGGTAAATCCGACCCTTTATATATCGTGCTACCGAGACGCTTGTTATCCCTTTTAATATAGTTGAATTATGATATATTAAGCAGTTCCCCAAGATATTATATTGACGAAAATAATGAAGTGCCAAAAAAAATGGGACTATACCATCTGGTAAAAACACGCTGTGCAAACGAAAGTTACGAAAACGCGCGAACTTCCATTTTTAATGGTCTAAGTTATTAGGTAATGGGCTTGGGCATAGTGTGACAACGTAATAACTTTGCATTCAGGCATCGTTCAGGAAAGTCAATACACTTCCTATCGTTGCCTGAAAGTTTAACCTTAAAACACCAAATATGAAGCATCTAATAATTACATTTTCCATATCAATGCTTGCTTCCTTTCCGCTTACGGCAAGGGAACATGAATTAACCTTGTCTTCTCCTAACGGCAATCATATTATCACTTTCTCCAAACCAGGGAAGGAACTCCGCTATTCCGTAGAATCCGGAGGTAAAGAAATCATCCTGGAATCAAGAGCCGGATTAGAACTGGACAATAGAGTCTGGGAAATGGCACTCGGAAAACGAGATCTTCAGCAGTCTGAGGCGTGGATGGATTTGCTCACGGTTGATTCTATTTCTTACGGAAAGCCTGTCTGCGATACAGTAATTCCGGCTTATGGTGAGCGTAGCTCAGTTCCTGACTGCTATAAAAGTGCGACTATGCACCTCAGTCGCAAGGATGCAAGCAAATACCGTCTTGATATTGAGGTTCGAGCTTACGATGAGGGTGTCGCATTCCGTTACTTTTTTCCCGAACATCCCGATGCAGTATTCCATAAAGTAGTCGGTGATCTTACGGAGTATACTTTACCGAAAGGCACTATGGCATGGAGCGAGGAATGGGCACAAGCTACATTCAACCATACACCTGTTGACAGCATAAGCCGTCCCGTCGAAAGAGCCTTGACCCTTGAATTGCCGGACGGGAAATGGGTAGCTCTGCTTGATGCCGATGTGGATGACTGGTGTCTGACAAAATTCATAAGCAGCACGGAAAAGCCCAACACCCTCGAATCTGTAATGTATTCTCCTGTCGATGTTGTGACTTACTGCGCGACTCCTTGGAGAATCATCATGATTGCAGATACACCTGGAGAACTGATAGAACACAATTATATTGTCAACAATCTTAATCCGGCTCCCGCTGAAGGCATTGATCTCTCATGGGTGAAACCTGGTAAGATAATGCGATGCACCTCTCTCACAACCGAAGCCGGTTTGCGTAACATAGATTTCTGCGCCGAACACAATATTCCCTATATGCTCTATGACTGGAAATGGTATGCGGACCCTACAAGTCATGACTGCGATGCTACCAAAGTCATTGATGCGATTGATATGCAGCGAGTGATAGATTACGGTAAAGATAAAGGCGTTGGTGTATGGCTTTATGTGAACCAGCACGCCCTCGCAAAACAGATGGACACCATTTTCCCGATGTTTAAGGAATGGGGTCTTGCCGGTGTGAAATCGGGATTTGTTCAGTATGCTTCGCACCGTTGGGCGACATGGCTTCATGATATGGTACGCAAGGCAGCCGACAATCATCTGATGATTAATATTCATGATGAATTCCGTCCTTCAGGTTTCTCACGCACTTATCCCAATCTTCTGACACAGGAAGGTATTTGCGGCAACGAGGAATGGCCCGACGCGACCCACAATGTAACGCTGCCTTTTACAAGAATGCTTAATGGTGCGGCAGACTATACAATCTGTTACTACGACAGCCGACTCAAAAACACCCATGCTCACCAGTTGGCCGCATCACTTGTGTTTTACAGTCCATTGCAGACAATTTTCTGGTATGATACCCCGGACCGCTATCATGGTGAGCCGGAAATGAAATGGTTTGAGCAGCTTGAAACTGTTTTCGATGATACTAAGGTTCTTGACGGTTATCCCGGTGAAAATATAGTCATAGCTCGTCGCAAAGGAGAAAACTGGTGGGTCGGCGCCATGACCGGTAACAATGGCAGAAAGCAAACAATCGATTTCTCATTTTTGGATCCAGGAATCAATTACAATGGTTCGGTAAATTTTGAGGATGACCAGTCACGGCTAAGCTGCTAATTGAGCCAACCTCTGGTTTATTTTCTG
>PPYF01306539.1_pt1 | contig 10100 bp, 9 predicted proteins | sample 1559871 | NCBI WGS metagenome assembly PPYF01 (sample SAMN08240021, study PRJNA423297) | Human gut metagenome, whole genome shotgun sequencing project.
ACTGTACCTGGTAATATGCCGCTTCCATCTGCGATACGGCTGATTCGTTGGACAAGCCTGCTTTCATCAGGGCACGGGTGGAAGCAACGGTTTCTTTCCATGCTTCCTCCGTCTGGCGCGTGATGTAAAGCTGCTCGTCCAACATCAGCAAAGTATAGTAGGTGTTGGCTATACCGGCTATCAGCTGGGTGCGGACCGCCTGCTGATAGTCACGGCTTTGGGCAAATAGTGCTTTAGCTTGTTCTTTCGCATTACGCATACGTCCGAAGATATCCAGTTCCCAGCTGGCGGTGATAGGCAACGAGTAAGTCTGCGTTGCCTTACGACCGTCGAAACTACTCACAGATCCCTGCGGCGTAAAGGCGAAAGAAGGAAGAAATGCCAGTTTTGCAGACATCAAAGTCGCTTCGGCCTGCTCCACACGGAGTTGGGCCGACTGGTAATCGGTGTTGTTCTGCAAACCATGTTCGATAAGTTGTTGCAGCTGCGGGTCGGTGAAGAGTTCACGCCATTCCATGTTACCGAAGCTGGCGGTATCTTCTGCCACCACTTCCTCGCCATAGAGATGGTCGGGGACGGTGGTAGCGGGTTTATATTTGCTGTATATGCCGCAACTGCTTAACAAGGCAGATACAGTCGTTAACAGAATTATCTTTTTCATATTCCTTTTATTTATTGATTATTCAACGCCGCCACGTTCGGCTGCACTTCTCTCCTGTTCCAGCAACACCTGCACGTCGGCTTCTTCTTCCATCGGTTTACGTATCTTTTCCTGCAGATATTCAAAGATGATATAGAATACCGGAACCACAAACAGCAACGCCAGTGTTCCGACAGCCATACCGCCAACGACACCCGTACCCAACGAACTGTTACCGTTGGCACCTGCACCGCTGGAGAACATCAACGGCAGCATACCGAAAATCATCGTCAACACCGTCATCAGGATAGGACGCAGACGAACCTGTGCGGCTGAATAAGCCGATTCGACGATACCCATTCCTTTGCGGCGGCGTTCGATGGCGTACTCCGTAATCAAGATAGCCGTCTTTGCCAGCAAACCAATCAACATAATCACACCTGTCTGCAAGTAAATGTTATTTTCCAATCCGAATATCTTGGCGAACAGGAAGCTACCCATCAACCCGAACGGCACGGAGAAGATAACGGCAAACGGAACCAGGAAGCTCTCATAAAGACAAGCCAGAATCAGATAAATAAGGAATATACAAATAGCATAAATGAAAACCGTCTGTGCACCGCTACTGCTGGCCTCTTCGCGGGCCATACCGCCGTATTCATATCCATATCCTGCCGGCAAACTCTGTGCTGCCACCTCTTCGATAGCCTTCTGCACCTCACCGGATGAATATCCTTCGGCCGGGTTCACATTCGCTGTAATGGTGCTATACAGATTGAAACGGTTGGACGTTTCCGGTCCGAGCACTTCCGTCAATGTCACGAACTGGCTGATAGGAGCCATTTCCGCTCCGTTACGCACGAACATATTATCCAAGGACTGCTGGTCCAGGCGATACTCGGGCGAAGCCTGCATCATTACGCGGTATACTTTACCGAACTGGTTGAAGTTCGAGATATAAGCTCCACCGCAATAACTGCCCAAGGCATCGAGTACGGTGCTTGGTGAGATACCTGCACGTTTACATTTTGCCGCATCGACATCTACCGATATCTGCGGGAAGTTCATCGCATAAGAAGTATAGGCCATCGTTATTTCCGGACGCTGATTGAGCGCACCGAGAAACTGCATCGACGAATTATAGAATGTAGCCATATCGCTACCCGTTCTGTCCTGAAGGTTCAGTTCAAGGGAATTACCCATACCGTACCCCGGAATCATGGCAGGTTGGAAACTGAATATCTGTGCTTCCTTTATACCGTAGAACTGTGCATTGAGGCGTGCAGCCACGGCATCGGAGTTGTGCTCCTTCCCTTTTCGCTCGCTCCAGTCTTTCAAACGGACGATAATTGTTCCGTAAGAAGTACCCTGCCCGGACATAAGTCCATATCCGGCAACACGGGCATAGTGTTCTATTTCAGGAGTATTATTCAAAATATCTTCCAGCTTGTTCATTACCTTGTTTGTTTCTTCCAGCGTGCTTCCCGGCGAAGTACTTACGTTCACCATGATAACGCCCTGGTCTTCCTGCGGCACGAGCCCCGTCTTAGTGGTATTCATCAGATAAACCAGCAGAACGATGGCAGCCACCAGCGAAGTCCACACCATCCAGCGATGATGGATAAAGAACATTACACCTTTCTTATATTTACCCAGCACAGCATTAAATGAAGCATTATAAGCTGCACGTACCCGTCCGTTGATACTCGTTGCACTCTTCGTTCCATCCGACGGACGCATCATAATGGCACACAAAGCCGGACAAAGAGTCAACGCCGAAATCATGGAGATACCTACCGCAGTAGCCATCGTGATACCGAACTGTGTATAGAACACACCCGACGTTCCGCCCATAAATGTTACAGGGATAAACACTGCCATAAATACACAGGTACAGGAAACGATAGCCATCGTCACATCGCCCATCGCATCTTTCGTAGCGAGATAAGACGACTTATATCCGGCATCGAACTTCGACTGCACCGCCTCGACCACCACAATGGCATCATCCACCACCGTTCCGATGGCAAGTACCAAGGCAAACAGCGTCAAGATATTCAAACTGAATCCGGCAGCCACAAGGCAGGCAAATGTTCCGACCAGCGACACTATAATAGAAATAGACGGGATAAGCGTACTCTTCAAGTCCTGCAGGAAGAAGTACACCACCAGGATAACCAGGATGATGGCAATAACAAGCGTCTCCACCACATTATGTATGGAAGCGAATAGGAAGTCGTTCGAACTCATCATCGTGACAAATTCCGTCCCTTCCGGTAAGCTCTTCTCCATCTGCTCCATTTGGGCAGTTATTTGTTTGTTGACAGCGGTTGCATTGGAACCTGCTGTCTGGAACATCATGAAAAGAACAGCCGGTTTACCGTCCATCTCGCTACGGAAACTGTACGTCAACGTACCCAGTTCCACATTAGCCACATCTTTCAGGCGAAGTACGGAACCGTCGCTCTGCGAACGGATAACGGTGTTCTGAAACTCTTCCACGCTTTTCAAACGTCCGCGATACTTCATCGTGAACTGGAAAACATTCCCCGAATTTTCTCCCAGCGAACCGGTAGGCGCTTCGATATTCTGTTCGCCCAGCACTGCCGTCACATCCGAAGGAACAAGGCCGTACTGCGCCATCCGTTCCGGACGCAGCCAGATACGCATACTGTATGTATCACCCAATTCCATTACATCACCCACACCTTCAATACGTTTGATTTGGGGAACAACATTGATGTCCAGATAATTGGCGAGGAAAGTCTGGTCGTAACGACCGTCGGTGCAGACCATTGCACCGATTTGCAGGAAGCTGGTCTGGCGTTTCTGTGTAGTCACACCAATCCTTGTTACCTCCGCCGGCAAAAGTCCCTGTGCCTTGGATACACGGTTCTGTACATTGACAGCTGCCATATCCGGGTCTGTCCCCTGCTTGAAATATACCTGTATAGTTGCCGAACCGGCATTGGTGGCGGTGGAAGTAATATACATCATGTTCTCCACCCCGTTAATACTTTCTTCCAGCGGCATGACAACACTGTTCATCACAGCATCGGCATCGGCTCCCGTGTAAGAAGCGGTCACATAAACCGTAGGCGGCGCAATGTCGGGATACTGTTCCACCGGCAGCGTAAAGAGCGAAATAAGCCCTATCACCAAAATCAGCACGGAGATACAGATAGCCATCACCGGCCGTTTTATAAATATGTTTCCTTTCATATTCTTTTTCTCCTTGTTTTATTTTACGACAGTACCTTCGCGTACCAACCCGGCACCTTCCGATACAATTTCATCACCGGCTTTCAACCCGTCGAGCACGACATACTCGCGCCCGTCGTTAATACCGGCTACGGTTATCAGGGTGGAGACAGCCTTGCCGTCCACGACCTTATAGACAACAGTCTTATCCTGCAACCGGACAGTCGCCCCCTGCGGGACAACGATACAGTCTTTATAAACGCTCGGTATCACTACCGTGCCCGATGCTCCGCTATGAAGCAATCGCGATTCGTTGGGGAATACCACACGTGCCACCACCGTACCTGTCTGCCGGTCGATGACTCCGCTGATGGATTCTATGATTCCTTTTTTGTCGTAAACCGAATTATCGTTCAGCTTCAGTTCCACTTCCGGCATGTTCTTCAATGCGTCGTCCATGCTTCCGTGCTCGCGGGTCAGGGCCAGCAACTGGTTTTCAGTCATGGAGAAATAAACATACATATCGGAATTGTCGCTTACTGTCGTCAACGGCTGTGGTATACTCGCGCTCACCAATGCACCTGCACGGTAAGGCAATGCGCCCACAACACCATCGCACGGACTTTTCACTTCCGTATAAGAGAGGTTATTGCGTGCATTCAGTTCCTGCGCTTCGGCCTGTGCCAATTGTGCCTTGGCAGAAAGGAAAGTGTTCTCAGCTGTTTGCAGGCTGAAGTCCGAAACGACTTTCTGAGCATTCAGTTCCTTATTACTGTTATAGGTCAATTCTGCTGTTGCCAGTGCGGCACGTGCCGCTTCCACGTTAGCAGTAGCCGTTTTGAGAGCTGCCCTGTAAGGCACCTGGTCAATAACGAACAGCACTTGCCCACGACGTACTTTTTGCCCTTCAGTCACGTAAAGTTTCTCAATTGTACCTGATACCTGAGGATAAATGTCGATATCCTGCCGCCCACGTATCGTCGCCGAATAAGAAGAAGTAAGCTCTTTGTCCGCCGGAGCCACTTTCATAATTGAATAAGAAGATTTCATCTGTGCATCCGGAGCTTGTTTACAGGATGCCATCCACATCGTACAACCGACAATCCCTATCAGCCGTATCCATTTTTTACTTGTTTTATTCATACTATTGCTATTAAAAACTGGGACAAATGTAGACGAAAGGAACATAGCCGTAGTGCCCCATTTCTCTCCAAGGATGTCTTATTTTCCTCCACCATCGCTTTTTTACGCTAATTTTATACACCCATGCGGAATACAGAACATCAAAGTAGTGAAATAGAACATCTTAGTTGTCCGGTTATTCGCCAAATTTGCAAAAACAAAAATAGAGTATATGGAAAATGAAGAAATCAAAACTGTCAGTATAGAAGACTTTAAGACCAACGAGCACATCATCGATTATATAGATGACGATTTTGCAATAGTGAACAGCCTGGAAGGAGCTCCAACCGGTAATGATACGGTACGATTAGATTGTTTTCTCCTGGCTATTTGCGTGGAAGGCTGCATTCAGCTGGATATAAACCGCAAAACTTATCAATTGGAAGATGGCGACCTGCTACTTGGCCTTCCCAACACCATCATCAGCCATATTATGTTAAGTCCCAGGAATAAAATCAGGCTTGCCGGTTTCTCTACCCGCTTCCTGCAGCGTGTCCTCAAAATGGAGAAAGTGACATGGAATACGGCCATCTATATACATAATAATCCGATAAAGCACGTTGGTGAAAACAAAAATGAAATCTTTTTTTATTACAGGGATTTAATCGTTGCAAAGATAAACGACGATCCTCATCATTATCATAAAGAAGTAATACAACATCTGTTTTCCGCACTTTTCTGTGAGATGCTGGGAACTCTCCACAAAGAAGCCATCGAACTGGGAGAGGTCGGACATGCGAAAGAAGGGATTAAACAGGCTGATTATATTTTCCGGAAATTCGCTGAAAAGTTATCGGCAGACAATGGCATGCACGTTCGGTATCTTATTTTGCCGATGCGCTCTTTTACAGCCCCAAATATCTGTCGAAAGTCGTCAAGAAAACATGTGGAAGGACACCTTTGGAACTAATCAACAAAACAGCCATTGAGCATATCAAACACCGCCTGAAACACTCCGACAAATCCATCAAAGAAATTGCAGAAGAGTTCAACTTCCCCAACCAATCCTTCTTCGGCAAGTTTGTAAAAGCTCACACCGGTATGTCCCCCGCACGTTACCGTGATGCGAGGGTAGAATAGTTTGTTGTTTTTTTATCTACCAACCCGCTTTTTTCAAGAATAGTTCCTACATTTGTAGCCATACTCTAATAATAAATAATATACGACTATGAAGAAAAAGAACGTAGAATATCAATATCCGGAAAGTGAGCCATTCTCACTCCACGAACCTGTTATGTCATATCAACAAGATATATCATCAAGGGAAATACCCGAACATATTTTGAAAGATATACAAATCAGCCGGGAAGAATACAAAAAGGGGTTGGCAATTCCAGTCTCAGACTTCATGAAGAAATATAAGGATGAATTATAATCTCGTAATTACTCCTAAAGCCCAACAGGCTATCGACAAGACATGTGATAAGGTTCTGAATGCTTGGGGAACCAAATGTTATAATAATCTGATTGATGAATTGGAGCACTGCTTTAAAATAATACAATGTTATCCGTTGGCCTTTCAAGAGAGTATTCACTATCCGGGAATCAGACAATGTGTTGTTACCCCTTTGAATATCATTTATTATATGATCGAAGGAAACGACATTGTCATCCTAGCTTTTGAAGATACCCGAATGAACCCCGATAAAATAACTTTTTAACTCATCCATCAAGAATAGAGCAGAATTTATTTATCTTTGTCTGCGAACGTTATAGAACAGAAATAACCTTTGAACACTATTAAACAGAAAATCATGAAAGAATTTGAAGAAGCACTAGTTTGCAAATGTAAGAATGAGAGAATACCTGAAGAATTCAATTACTTCGGAAAAGTCATTGGCGAATGGGACCTCGACTGGAACGACCGACTCAATACCTCCACCCCACGCCATGTGAAAGGCGAATGGATATTCTCATGGGTACTCGACGGTATGGCCGTACAAGACGTTTTCATTGTCCCTTCAAGAGCAGAGCGGCTCACTGATATTCAGCCCGATGCCGCCTACGGGACCACCATCCGCCTGTTCAACATCGAAAGACAAGTTTGGGAAATATTCTACGGATGCCCCGAAGAATGTGCACGTCTCGAAGCACGCAAGGAAGGTGACGAAATCATCCTCACTGAAATAACCTCAAAAGCTATGAAATGGATTTTCTCCGATATCACCGATAATTCATTCACCTGGCGAAGCATTGCCAAAAGCCCCGCCGGAGATTGGATTACACTCGCAAGAGTCTACGCTACCCGCAAAAAGAAATAAAAACAGCAATCTTTCATAATAACAAATGGCATGCAAATTAAAATTATTTATTCAATCTGCATGCCATTCATTATTTCTCATACTTTAGTTCTGCGCCCGGTACTCGTTCGGAGAAGTTCCTACGCACTTCTTGAAAAGACGGGTGAAATGCTGCGGATACTTAAATCCCATTTCATAAGCTATTTCGCTGATAGAACGGCTGGTGTCGAGCACCTTTTCCTTCGCCATGTCAATCAACATCAACTGTATATGTTCCTGAGCCGATTTGCCTGTTTCCTTTTTAATCAAGTCGCCCAGGTAATTTGCGGAAAGATGTAACTGGTCTGCACAATATTGCACAGACGGCAACCCAATCTCTTGTGGCTTATCCGACAGGAAATAGTCGTTCAATATCTTCTCAAACTTTGACAATGTATCTTTATTTACATTCTCGCGGGTAATAAACTGACGGTCATAGAAGCGCAAGCAGTAGTTGAGCAACAGTTCGATATTGGAAACAATCAGCATCCGGCTGTGTTTATCGATCCCCCTAGAAAGTTCCAGTTCTATATTCTTCAGGCAATCGATTACGATTTGCCGCTCCTGTTCCGACAAGTGGAGAGCCTCATATACTTCATAGGAGAAGAAATTATAATTCTTTATATTGCGTCCGAGTGTCGTCCCCCGAATCAAATCCGGATGAAACAGCAACGCCCACCCTTTCGGCTTTATCACCTCTCCGTCATTCGACACACCGACCACCTGTCCCGGACCCGTGAAAACCATCGTGCCTTCCTGGTAATCATAATAATTACGTCCGTATTGCAAATCGCCGCATTTTACTTCTTTCAGGAAGACTGCATAAAAGCCGTAACTCATCCGGGCACGTTTTATGCCCGCTACTTTCGAGAAGTCGATCACGCTAACCAGCGGGTGCAACGTTTCCTGCCCTATCCGGTCATTATACTGGCAGATATGATCCATTTTTTCTATTTCAGCCATAGTCTTTCCTTTTAAATGTTTCAGTACAAAGTTAATAGATTTTTGTTATATCAGTCAAACTTCGACTATTTTACAGCTTCCGTATATTCCTCATCAGTCACTTCGCCAAGCCATTCCGCACTGTTTTCGCTTACCTTCGGAGTGATTCCGATATGTGTAAAACGGCTGTCGGGTGCAGCACCATGCCAGTGGACAGTATTGGCCGGAATATTTACCACATCGCCCGGTTGCAAGCGTTGGGCCGGTTTGCCTCTTTCCTGGTAATAGCCGACTCCTTCAGTACAAAGCAGGATTTGTCCTACTGCGTGGGAATGCCAGTTGTTGCGGGTGCCGGGGGCGAAAGTTACATTATAAATGTTACAATCATATTCCGGTTGTGTGGAAAGCATCTTCAGCCAGGCATCGCCGCTGAAGTTAGCAGTAATAGGATTGCCCAGTCCCAATACCGGTTCTTTTACTTGAGTTTTATCTTCCATTATTTCTACTGTTTGATTATTTCCGTTATTGTTCTTACTGTTGCACACATTCACTGCAAAGAGTGCCATGCAAATCAGGATAATTACTGAATTATTTTTCATACGCTTCCTTATTTAATGGTATTTTATCATCTTCCTTTCGATGCTGCAAAAATAAGGAAACAGTGACAACCAGACTGTAGACGGATTACAGATATTTATACCCAAATTACGGATTACCATTGGGATAGTAACACACGTCGACAGATTATTCTACCATCCCCTTGTCGATACCAAACTTCTCATCCGTCTGACATTTTCCGGCAGGTTCCACATGCACCAGAATATCATATACATTGTCTATCGAGTTTTCAATACTTTTCTCTACGGCATCGGCAATTTCATGGGCTTGCATAAGTGTCATCTGTGGGTCCACTTCTATGTCGAGGGTAATATTATACAGGTTTCCTATCATCCTCGACCTAACCCGGTGTGGATTACCTGCACCTGGCACTTTCTCTACAGCTTCAAATATCTTATTATATACATTGACATCTTTCACACCATCCATCAGTTCGACATTGGAGTCCATGAAGATACCGATAGATGATTTTATAATGAACAGGCTTATTATCAATCCGGTAACCGAGTCGAGTATCGGCAATTTAAATATAAACGTGAATATCAATCCCAGCAGAACACCGGATGAGATAACCACGTCATTACGCATATTGACAGCATTTGCCGTCAGCATGGAACTATTGATTTTCTTTCCTTGCTTATACTGATATAACGCCAGCAGAAGTTTGCCGGCAATAGAAAAGACAGTAACATATATAGCAATAGCAGACGGTATCTCTTTTGCCTCATCCGAAAAAATACTTTCAACAGACGACAACAGCATCTGCACACCGGCATAAAATATTACAAGCGACAGGATCTTCGTTGCAATACTCTCCGCTTTCTCATAGCCGAACACATACTTTTTAGAAGGTGGCCGGCTCATAATACGCGCCGTAAAAATCATCACAACAGAAATAATTACATCTGTCGCCGAATCGATACCGTCCCCCAATACGGCTAAACTGCCAGCCAATAAACCTACAATAATTTTCGATACGGAAAGTACAGCGTTACCAATCGTGCTTATCCATGAAGTCCTTATCAATATTTTCTCCCGTGACATATCTTTGCCTTATTAAGTAAATAGATTTTACAAACAGGGGATAAATATAAGCATAATATATCTGCCCACACAGCCAAACGATACAACTATTTTCCCTTATTGGTTTCAATTTACCTCAATTTTTCAACATATCCTGTTTCCCAGTTACTTATCAGATATAAAACCTTATGAAAGCCCATTCCAACATTCTTTAC
>PPYF01371014.1_pt1 | contig 10100 bp, 6 predicted proteins | sample 1559871 | NCBI WGS metagenome assembly PPYF01 (sample SAMN08240021, study PRJNA423297) | Human gut metagenome, whole genome shotgun sequencing project.
AATAAAGTCTCGGATGAAACATAAGGATAGTTATATTTGGGGGCGTATATGCAGTACTCGGACGGCTATAAAGAAAATACATACCTTACATGGAAGGGCGAAAAGTATCGTGTCACACCGGAATTTGAAAGTCTGTCCTTTTATGATGAAAGGGACGGAGATGTGAGTCTCTACTGCATAAGCCTTACAGACGACTGGCATAAAGAGGAACGCTATCCTTGTTGGGATGCTTTTTGCGGTATTGACGGTCCTTTGTCGGAAAGCTTGGTTGAACAATGGGTCTGTGACTATGAAAGTCAGAGCGGCGGTCTTGAATATGGAGACGGACGCTTTGAACACTACGGCTGGAACTCTCAGGACATTTCCGTACTGGACATACTCATTGAACGCTTAGACGAATTTACGGCTACTATGCTGAAAGCACCGGCCTGCACCTTCACGGATCCTCGCTATTACGGGGGACTTCGGGGAAAGGTGGGCGACGTCACCTTCGATATTGATTGGCTTTACAGAAATCCTAAAGGCTTAAAAGACTTAGTTCTCAGCGACGAAGAATATAAAATCTTTTTCGTAGAAAACGTACACGTCTTTGGCGACTACTTCAAACGCTTTTCGGAACAACTGAAAGATATGAGGCGTGACTACCCCGGGGCACTGTACTTCGTGCTAATCGGGCCGTAGGGATTATATAGGAGGGCCGCACATGGCACAACGAGGTAAGAACGTAAACGTATTTTTAATAGACGGTCGGGCGACGGGGCGGATAAAGTGCACCTTGGCTAACTGGACGGGTATTAAATGTGGAAGATTTAGTTTATTAAAATAAAAAATATTTGGCACTATAAGTTTGAACTTGTGGGTTTATTATAGGTGTCTTTTGGACTGGACCCGTTTAAAAACTTATTTTTTGAAACAGAGATATCTTTGAATATATAATTTAAACTTTTTGGAGAACTTATTAGAGATGTGGTTTAATTTATAATTGCCATTATTTATATCTTACTGTAATGTATTTTGTATAATTGTTTAAGTAGAGTTAGATTTTAAAGTCCAATTATCTATGTATTTAGCTGTATTTGGTAAAGCAGGTTAGAAAGGATTTTTTAGATGAAGACCATTGAGTTACCACCTTATGCTCCAACATTAATAGAGTCAACTAGATCGATAGGATATTCCCTGGAAACTGCGGTTGCAGATATAGTTGATAACAGTATTGCTGCTGGAGCAAGAAATGTAGATATATTCTTTTTCCCTGTTGATAGTGAGTATCTAGCCATTTTAGATGATGGGAAAGGTATGGATGTGGATGAATTAGATAGTGCTATGCGATATGGAAGTAAGAATCCGATTGATACACGTGATGGAAAGGATTTGGGGCGCTTTGGACTTGGTTTGAAAACGGCATCACTGTCTCAGTGTCGTTGTCTTACTGTAGTGACGAAGCAAGGAAATCGAATTGAAGGGCGATGCTGGGACATTGATTATGTAATAGAGACAGGACGATGGTCATTGATTATGTTAGATTCTGCTGCTCTGAATAGCATTCCTCATATGGCGGAGCTTCAGGAATATCCTTCAGGGACACTTGTTGTGTGGCAACGACTTGACCGATTAAAAAATAAAGAGATAGATTTTGAACTCTCATTAGGACGTAAGCTTGATGTGGTTAGAGACCATCTTTCTTTAGTTTTTCATAGATACTTGAATGGCGAGAAGGGTATAACAAGGCTGAATATAGCAATCAATAAGAAAGAGATTTTAGCGAAGGATCCTTTTCTTGAAGAGAAGAGTACAAGGCCTATGGATGATGAAACAATGATTATTCATGGGGAAAAAATAATAACTCGAGCGTATATTCTTCCTCATATTTCAAAAATGACAGCGCATGAGAGAAACGCTCTTGGAGGAGAGGAAGGTTTGAAGAGGCAGCAGGGATTTTATGTATATCGAAATAAACGCTTGTTGATTTGGGGAACATGGTTTCGAATGATGCGGCAAGGAGAGTTGTCAAAACTTGCCAGAATTCGAGTTGATATTCCTAATACATTAGATGAATTGTGGACACTTGATATTAAGAAATCTTCGGCTTTGCCGCCGGAAGAGGTCCGAAAAAATTTGAAAGTCATAATAGAACGAATTGCAGAACATAGTAAAAGGACTTGGACATGTCGCGGAAAAAAAGAAATTGATGATAGGAAAGTTCATCTTTGGAATCGAATGAAGAATCGGGATGGAGGTATTTACTATGAAATTAATAGAGAACATCCTATGGTAAAACGTATTTTTGAACAAAATTCAGAAATACAAATAATGGTTAATACTTTATTGAAGCAGGTAGAAGTGGGTTTACCTTTGAATCAACTTTATGTTGATTTGAATAATGATGAACAGGTGACGAATGAGTGTAATCAAAGTGAGAATGACATTCTTGTTGCACTTAAAAATATGCTTACTACCCAAGAGACTAAGGCACAGAAGATAGATTTTTTGCTTAATATAAAAAATGTTGAGCCGTTTGCTCAATATCCGTCCATAATTCTCCAGTTGAAGGAGGAGATTTCCTCAAATGGCTAACTCCAATGTAGAGACGTTAGAGAAGATGATATCTGTAGCTATCAATAGTAAATACATAGAGGTACCACCGTCAGAAGAAGAATTTAGAGAAACTACAGACCAGTGTCGTGCAGCTTTGTCGGAAATGATGCCGATAAGTGATCGAGAATACAGTGAGATTTTAAAGCGCATGAGACAACGATTAGAAATTCGGATGGATACAGGTATCTACATTAATGATCGAAATAATAGACACCAATCTTGGCTTCCCGGGAAACGTGCTGATTTTGATTTTTATTTCTGGAATCGGTATAAGAGCTATTTAGAGCAAGAGAAGCAATGGAATCCTCGTATTATTACAAATCTAGGCAAGGTATCTGATGAAATTATTGATTTATGTGGAGATCCTAGCAAAAACAGCTTCCTTATTAAGGGCCTAGTACTTGGTGATGTTCAGTCGGGGAAGACGGCTAATTATACTGCAATTTGCAATAAGGCTGCTGATACTGGATATAAAATTATTATCATCCTGGCGGGTATTCAAGAAAATTTGAGAAAACAGACGCAGGAACGGTTAGATGCGGAGTTTACAGGAAGAAAGAGCGAATATTATCTCAATCCGACTGCAGAGTTGGGAATAAAAAATAGCCCTGTTGGTGTAGGAAAGTATGGACCTGATAGTAGTAAAAAAATAGTTGCGTTTACCTCTGTAACTAAAGATTTTGATAGTGGAGTACTTCGTAGCAATAATCTTGGAATTGAAAATGTGAATTGTCCTGTTGTACTTGTAGTCAAAAAAAATAAGAAGATTCTAAATAATCTTATCGAATGGTTATCAATAAATAATACCTTAAATGCGAAAGGCCAAATAGATCTTCCGTTGTTATTGATTGATGATGAAGCTGATAATGCGTCTGTAAACACTAAGGAGCTCGATTCTTTACCAACAGCAATTAATGACTGTATTCGTCGACTCCTTGGGAAGTTTAGTCGAGCGACGTACCTTGGCATTACAGCAACCCCATTTGCTAATATTTTTATTGATCCAGGTAAAGATGATGATTTATATCCTTCAGATTTTATCTATGTATTGTCAGCCCCAACTAATTATATCGGAGCTGACCGTATATTTGGAGATGATGGTGATTTTTCTGGAATGTTATGCCCGGTTAATGAAGTTGAACTGGAGCAAATATTCCCGTCTAAACACAAAAGTGATTTAGTAGTTTCAGAACTCAATGATGAGTTAATGGAGGCTGTAAATTACTTTTTGCTTATAAATGCAATTCGCGATTTACGTGGAGACCTTTCTACGCATAGATCCATGATGATTCATGTGAGTCGCTTTACTAATGTTCAAAATCAAATAGCTGAGATACTTGATTTGTGGTTAGAGCAAGTGAAATCAGACTTGCGAAATTACTCTCAACTTGACCCGATGGAAGCCGAGAAAATTAATAGTATAAAATCCCTTCATGTTGTTTGGGATAAGTATGTATTATCTCGTGACTCTGAAGTTGAGTGGGAGGAACTCCTTAACAGCTATCTTTATCGAGCAGTTGCTCCTATTGATGTTCGTGCAGTAAATATGAAAACTGGTGCTAGCAGTCTTGATTATTTTAGTCATCGAAATGATGGACTTAGGGTTATTGCTGTAGGAGGAAATAGCCTCTCTCGTGGTTTAACTTTAGAAGGATTATGTGTTTCGTACTTTTATAGGAATACTCATATGTATGATACACTTTTACAGATGGGAAGGTGGTTTGGGTATCGTCCGAATTATGCAGATCTTGTTAAAGTGTGGATGCCGCAGGAAGTGATTGACTGGTATAGTCAAATTACTAGAGCAACCAATGAACTTAAGGATGAAATAATTGAAATGCGTAATGCACATCAAACTCCGAGAGAATTTGGATTAAGGGTTAGACAGGATCCTGGCTCGCTGATAGTAACTGCCAGAAATAAAATGAGGACCGGAACTACTATTACATGTCCGATTACTGTGTCAGGGCATTTGTTAGAGACTCCACGATTAAAGGCAAATGCCTCGATTCTTGAGGAAAATGAGAAAGTTTTTAAAGAGTTTGTATTTAAACTTGCTTTTTCAGGTGAACGTATATCATCAAATGATGAGCGAGCAAGAGGACATTATTTTTGGCAACACGTTTCGGGAGAAGTGGTCGCACAACTTCTTCAATCCTTTGAAGTGCATCCATGGCATCTTAGCTTTAATAGTCGCGCACTTGCTGACTATATTGATAAACATGATTGGAAAAATGGATGGGATGTTGTCCTAATGAACTCAGGAGAGGGATGTGCTTACCCGGGAGGACTTATTTGTGGAGATGAGGTTTTGCAAATAGTCCATACAGAGAGACGAACTATCAAAGCTGATTTAAGTCAAGTAAGCATATCGGGTACTAAAGTAAGAGTAGGATCTGGTGGTTGTACACGTATTGGATTGACATCACAGGAGATAGAACAGGCAAAAAATAGATTTAAATCTGAGCATAATAGTAAGAAAAATGTTCCTGATAGAGCTTATTTGATTGAGGAAAGAAATCCTATTCTTATGTTGCACATTGTGCAGACTGAGTTGGATCCGGCATCCTTAAATAAGGATGTTCCTGAATATTTGTTTGCTTTAGGGGTTGGATTTCCGAAATCAGAACAAGGTACCGAAACGGCAACATATGTAATAAATACCGTTGAGGTAAGTAATTGGATGGATTTCGATGAGGAAAATGATGAATGAATAACTATGAGCAAGAGCTGAGAGATAAATGGAGTCAAATCACTTATTATCAGGGAGGAACTATACAGCTCAGTGGTTCGCATCCTTTGGAATGGTATGTTGGGTATTTTTCCCCCAATATGAAATCTATCGTTGTTGTTAGTGATACCCCGATTAGTAAGATTGATTCGTCTAACAGTATACAAGTCTCTTGTAATCTTCGGCAAGATGGCCGGTATGCTATATCGTTTACCTTGCTTTCTGGCGAACAAGAAGATGTCTTTGTGACTATGTGTGGAGATATGATTCGGTATTCGAGTTCAGAGAAAAGTGGTAAGCAAGCACTAGTTCGACTATTGAGGAGGTATAATGCTTGGCTTAGACTACTACGACAAAAAAGTAGTCCGCTACTTAGTGCAGGTGCTCAAAAAGGTCTGATCGGAGAGCTGTTATATTTAAAAGAACAACTTGAGAAAGATCTCTTGCCTGAGTCGGTAGTAGCTGGATGGGTCGGTCCTGATGGAGCGGATCAAGATTTTGTCTATCCGGATGGATGGCATGAGATAAAAACAATAGGAATTTCTTCGTCGGAAGTAGTAATCTCTTCAGTAGAACAATTGAGTTGTCAGCAACCGGGAGAACTTATAATAATGCGTGTTGATAAGTGTGCCCCGGCTCAAATTAATGCATTCACTTTATATGGATTGGTACATCAGATTCTGAATCTGCTCACTAGCAAGGGGGAAGGTCAAGATGAATTTCTTCTCAAACTTAGCAGCATTGGCTACATTGATATAATAGAATATAATCAGCAGAGTTTTATTTTTTCTTCAAAACAGATATATAAAGTTGACGGCTTGTTTCCCCGCATTATGCGAAAGGATATACCTAAAGAGATTGTAAATTTAAGTTATGTTATAAGTGTTCCTGGACTAGCATATTGGTTAAAGTAAGGGTGAACGTGATGGATGCTAATGAATTAAAAAAAGAGTTCTTAGAAGATATAAAGGCTGAGGCAAGAGCTACCGGAGAAGGATCATGTGCAGCATTCGTAGAGAATATGTCACGGTATTTAGTTGATTCTGAGGTTTTTTCAGATTTCAATCTGTCTTTTTATATGGGAAAGATTGGAAATAGAAAATATCGAGTGGATGGATATGTATATGATGAATTTGATAAGACCATGAATTTGGTTATCGCGAATTTTGATGGTAATGACCCTAGACGCCGTCTAACGAATTCTATGGCTAAACATGATTTCGGACAGTTGCTTCTTTTTTTGAAAGCATCGCTTGAAACAAACCTGCGCCAAGATATAGAGATGAGTACGCCGTGTGCTGATCTTGTGGATTTTTTATGTTTAAAAGCAAAAGAAATTCAGAAATATCGTTTCCTTATTTTTACAGATGCGAGCCTCAGTGAATCTGTGAAAACTATTAATATTGAAAGTTATAAAGATATTCCGGTGGAGGGACAAATTTGGGATATCGACCGTCTCTTTCGGGTATGTTGTTCCGAACAAGGAAGACAAATTGTCGAAGTTGACTTTAGTCAATATTGTCAAGAGGGAATTCCATGCCTTAAGGCAAGTACGGCGTCGACCAATCAATATAGTAGCTATCTTGGGGTCATCCCTGGAGTGGTATTGGCAGATATTTATGACACTTATGGTAGTAAACTATTAGAAGGTAATGTTCGATCTTTTTTATCGACTAAAGTGGCTGTTAATAAGAAGATTAGAGCTACTATTTTAAAGTCGCCCGAAATGTTTTTTGCATTTAATAATGGAATATCTGCGACGGCTTTAGATGTTAGAATTAAGCGTACTGACCACGGTAACTTTATTACTTTTGCTAGAGACTTTCAGATTATTAATGGGGGACAAACAACTGCATCTATATCCAATGCTAGGTATAAGGATAAATCAGATTTATCAGAAATCTATGTACAAATGAAACTGACAGTTATTGATGAGTCCTCCCCCGAAGAGTCAGATGAGTTAATTCGTAATATTTCTCGTTCATCAAATAGCCAGAATAAGGTTAGTGATGCTGACTTTTTTGCTTCTCATCCATTCCATAGACGAATGGAGCAGATATCCAGACATATGTTTGCGCCTGCTGTAGAAGGTGCTCAATATGAAACTAAATGGTTTTATGAAAGAGCAAGGGGACAGTATCTTCAAGAACAAATGCGCATGACCGTTGCAAAAAAGAAACAATTTGTGCTACAACATCCTAAAAATAAGAAAATAAGAAAAACAGATCTTGCCAAAGTTCAAAATACATGGAGAGGCTTTCCGAACATTGTCAGCAAGGGAGCACAGACAAATTTTATTTCTTTTGCAGAATATATTGATGAGCAATGGAATATCAATGACAAGCAGTTTAATGAGCGTTATTTTCAGGCGACTTGTGCATTACTACTGCTTTTCCAGTTTTTGGAAAAGCAGATACCACGGCAGACATGGTATGAAGGCGGATACAGAGCCAATATAATATATTATACGATTGCTTTATTCCACTTCTTAATAAAGCAACAGTTTTCTGGTGCGACTCTCGACTTAAGTATTATATGGAATCGACAGGGGGTACCTGAGCCTCTTGAAGTAGCACTTCTTGGATTATCTAAGAAGGTTTTTGAAAAAATAACAGAGCCCAATGGAAAAGTTGCGAATGTTACTCAGTGGTGTAAACGGGAGGACTGTTGGAAGTCTGTAAAAGATATCAATTTTATATGTCCTTCCGAATTAAAAAGGTATTTGATTACTGTGGAGCAAGAAAAAGATGCACAAAAAATTGCCCAAAAAGATCAAAAAATGGTAAATGAGTTAAACGCTCAAGTAGAAGTGGTTAAATATACTGCGGTGGTATGGAAGAATTTGGCCGAGTTTGCGAATGAAAAAAGGTTGGCTACGCCAACGGATAGTTTAGCATTAAAAATTGCTTGTAAACTTCCTGAAAAAATTCCCAATGTATATCAAAGCAAAAGGTTGCTTGCGTTGCTTGAGAAGGCAATTGAGGAAGGGTTCATTGTTAATTAGTAAGTGAGGAATAAGATTTGTACAAAGTAGTCGATTTATTTGCCGGAGCCGGTGGATTAAGCCTCGGTTTTTTACAAACCCAAAAATATCAAATAAAAGTAGCATTTGAAAATAACCCTGCTATGCAGGAAACATACCGCCGCAATCATATGGGGGTAGATGTCCGCGGTGATGTGTGTGGTGCTAATTATAAGGAGATACAAAAAAAATATGGTCCGATTGATGTGGTTATAGGTGGCCCACCATGTCAAGGGTTTTCAAATGCTAATCGGCAAAAGAATCGTGTAATTAATCAGAATAATATGCTTGTAAAACAGTATATTCGGGCTATACTTGAATTACAACCGAAGGCATTTGTAATGGAAAATGTTAGTATGTTACGTTCGGATGTTCATAGATTTTATTTAGATGAAAATGACGAAGGCCTTATTCGAAAGTATCATGTTCCAATGAGTGAGATGAAGCTCCAGCTTTTGGACAAAGACTTTGTTTTTGAAGGAGCAGTAGAGATAGTAAAGTGCTTACCTAAAATAGAGCGGTATCTTTGGTCCGAGGAGTGGTATTCTGTAATTAACGTCATATATAAAAATACTAAAAACCAGAAGAAATTGGCTAAAGCGCTGTTAAAACATCGACGGCATTTGGAAAAGATTTTTTCTCTGAATAGGCCTGGTGACAGTAAAGACTATATCGAGAGCATGTCCGACAAAGCAGTTCAGGCAATCAGGGGATATTATGATGGATATGTAAGTTTAACCGCTCTTCGGCACTTAATTGAACCGGCTATAATGATTCAGCGTATGCTAAGCAGAGCAAAAGAGATTTTTGATAATCAGCTTGTGGTAGAAAAGTATGATAGTTCAAATGGGATTTGTGCAGTAATACAATCTTATGCTGTATTTGATTATCTGAATGCTATTTTAGGATCAGAGCCTAATAATTACTCTATTACGGCAGATATATTGTGCGCAGCGGATTATGGAGCTCCGCAAAAAAGAATGCGTTTTATCGCTATGGGTATTAAGCGGTCATTATCAGGCGAAGTAAAATTGCCGATAGGTAGGTTTACTGAGAGGTATTATCGTACTGTTAGGGAGGCTATTGAAGATTTAGAGGATGTTACTCCGCTTAAAACGGTTTCTGCTGATGTAGGGACAGTATTAGTGAAGAAGCGGGTCTTGAGTGAACTTGGAGCTATGCTTCGAGATACAGATAGATTAAAAAATCATGTTATTACGGATACTCAAGCGACAGCGATGGAACGATTCAAGGCTTTAAAACAGGGAGAAAACTTTCATTCGCTTGATGATACTTTAAAGACTAACACATATACGGATATTAGGAGGACGCAGAATACAATTTATCTTCGGCTTGATTATGAGCAACCGAGTGGGACTGTTGTCAATGTTAGAAAATCTATGTGGGTGCACCCCGTACTTGACCGTGCGGTTAGTATTCGAGAAGCAGCCAGACTTCAAACATTTCCGGATAGTTTTGTGTTTTATGGGTCTAAAGATAAGCAATATCAGCAGGTCGGAAATGCAGTGCCTCCCATTATGGCTAGGGCAATAGCCGAAGCATTAGACATACAATTAGAGAAAGGCTTAAATCGCTTAAGGTGATAGTTATATGAACAATAAGAATCTATAATAAATGTTGGGGTCAGCGCCGAATAGGTGCTGACCCCAACATTATTGTACGCCGAATAGGCATGACAAAACCCCCAGTTAAACTGGGGGTTGGAAAAATATTCTTATAGAAAAGGAAAGA
>PPYF01221310.1_pt1 | contig 10099 bp, 8 predicted proteins | sample 1559871 | NCBI WGS metagenome assembly PPYF01 (sample SAMN08240021, study PRJNA423297) | Human gut metagenome, whole genome shotgun sequencing project.
CTTGTCGATCATTCAGCAATATGTTGTGAACAAACAAATAGAGGCAGACAGAATAAAACGGCAGTCTAACTAATAAAAAAATCGGGTCCTTCTCTCTCTGAGTCGGACCCGAAATTTTTTTACTTTACTTTTTTTTGCCAATAAACCAAAAGCAGAATTGGCCAAACCCACACACTGATAACCCAAAGAATTAAGGAAACAGGTGTCACCGATTTGGTCGAATTTCGGGTAATGAAACAAAGTATTCCTGCACCAAGCACGGACCATGCAAGGATTAAAATGTAGGCCGTTGCTCGGGCACTGTAGGAGTCACCGATGAAGCTGCCTGCCCAGGCAGCGATTGGGAGTGCGATTAGGACAGCGATTGCGGCTCCGAGGAGACGGGACAATTCGTTGTTTTTCTGCTTCAAACTCATTCTTAGGTATCTAAATGTCTTTAGTGAAAACTTCACCAATCATAGCAATAGCGACCGGAAACGGAAACGCTGGTGTTGGTATCGTTAGAATCTCCGGCGAAGAAGATGATGTCAAAGCTCTTTTCCAGAAGATGTTCCCAGGAAAAGAAATCAAGCCTCGCTACGCTGAATTGCTTCCAATTCGTGACACTCAAGGTCAAATATTGGATACCGGCATTGTTATATATTTCCAGGCGCCTTTTTCTTATACAGGAGAATCTGTCTTAGAACTGCAAGTTCACGGCGGCAGAGTTCTTCTTAACTGGATCGTCAAGGAAGTACTAGTCCTTGGAAAAGAGTTTGGTTTAAGACAGGCCCTTCCCGGTGAGTTCACGGAACGTGCTTTCTTAAATGGAAAAATCGACTTGGTACAGGCTGAAGCGGTTGCAGATCTTATCGAAGCAAATTCCCGAAATGCGGCAAAAGCTGCATCTCGTTCCTTAACGGGAGAATTCTCCAATAAAGTTAATGCATTAAACGATGCATTAATTAATCTTCGAGTTGAAGTTGAAGCTATTTTAGATTTTCCTGAAGAGGAGATTGATTTCTTGTCTGAATATCAGAGCCAAGAAAAATTAAAGGATATTCAGATTAGATTAGAGAACGTCCTTGATTCAGCGCGTCAAGGCGAGATCTTGCGAGATGGTCTCAGGGTCGCACTCGTTGGCGAAACGAACGTAGGAAAATCCAGTCTTTTGAACTATTTAGCAGGCGAAGAAATAGCCATTGTTTCTGATATTGCCGGTACCACTAGAGACAAGATCCAAACTGACCTACTTATTTCGGGAGTTCCTTTCCATTTTGTAGATACGGCTGGTATTCGTGAAACAGAGGATCGAATTGAACAAATTGGTATCGAAAGGACCAAGCAGGAAATATCAAAGGCTGACGTTATTTTAGAAATTAGGGATATTAGAGATCAGCAAAATCGAAATAAGGACTCTATGCAAGCTGCTCTAGAAATGATCAAAGGAAAAGATGTTCCAATCATTACTGTTTTGAATAAAGTCGACCTTATTACGTCTCCCGACAAGAATGCAACAGAAGTTTCACGTGGAACGATTATCGAAACCTCTGCTGTGACAGGAAAGGGGATGCAGGAATTGAAATCCGAACTTTTGAAGTTGGCTGGTTTTTCTGAAAACCAGTCTATTTATATGGCTCGTGAGCGCCATATCCATAACTTGCTCAATGTAAGAGAATCGTTAAAGAGAGCCGCTTCTTATCTGAACTCAAATAGTCCCCAATTAGAGTTATTTGCTGAAGAATTAAGAGGAGCTTCCGATGAGTTGGGAGAAATCACAGGGAAGATTTCTTCTGACGATCTTTTGGGAAAGATCTTTAGCGGTTTTTGTATTGGCAAGTAAGCTGTTTCACGTGGAACAAAAAGATGAGTTATTGTTATCCGAATGAATACGAAGTAATTGTTGTTGGCGGAGGAAATGCCGGTATTGAAGCAGCGGCCGCCTGCGCAAGAATGAACGCTAAAACGCTTTTGGTGACCCATAATTTAGATAATTTAGGACAGCAATCTTGTAATCCATCCATCGGGGGCATCGGAAAAAGCCATTTAGTTAAAGAAGTCGATGCGTTAGATGGTTTAATCGCAAAGGCAACCGATTTTTCGGGTATTCAATTTCGGGTTTTAAATGCATCGAAAGGTGCAGCAGTTCGTGCAACGAGAGCACAAATTGACAGGCGTCTGTATAAATATCAGATGCGAACTAGAATCGAAGCAATAGAAAATTTGTCTTTGATTGAGGAAGCTGTCGATGCCCTGCTTTTGGAAAATGGAAAAGTTGCAGGTGTCTATTTACGATCCGGAATCTCGATAAAAGCCAAGGCAGTTGTTTTGTGTGCAGGAACCTTTTTGAACGGTAAGGTTTTTATCGGACAAACTTCTTACTTTGCGGGAAGATCCGGTGATCCTTCATCTGTTAATTTGGGAATTAATCTAGCAGAATTAGGTTTGCCTAAGGCGCGTTTAAAGACGGGAACTCCCGCGCGCTTGGACGGAAGAACGATTGATTTTTCTAAGTGTGAGAAGCAACTGGGAGACTCAGAGCCGGTGCCTGTCTTCTCTTATATGGGATCTCCTGAGGAACATCCCCAGCAAGTGCCCTGCTGGATAACAGATACGAACGAATCGACTCATGATTACATTAGAAAAGGTTTAGACCGTTCGCCCTTGTTTACGGGTGTTATTGAAGGGATCGGTCCGCGTTACTGTCCTTCTATCGAAGACAAAATTCACAAATTTGCATCTAAAACCTCCCACCATGTCTTCTTGGAGCCTGAGGGTTTAAATACGTATGAGTATTACCCAAATGGAATTTCAACCAGTTTGCCTTATGACGTACAGGTGAACTTTATTCATTCCATTAAAGGGCTCGAGAATGTACACATCATTAGACCGGGCTATGCAATTGAGTATGATTACTATGACCCAACGCATTTAAAGGATAACCTCGAAAGTAAAGAGTTTGATAATTTATTCTTGGCAGGCCAGGTAAATGGTACTACCGGCTATGAAGAGGCCGCAGCTCAAGGGTTGATGGCTGGTATCAATGCTGTCTTAAAAATTAGAGATAAAGAGCCTTTCCTGCTTCGCAGAGATCAAGCATATCTCGGCGTAATGGTGAACGATTTAATCACTAAAGGTGTGAACGAACCGTACCGTATGTTTACCTCGAGGGCAGAATATAGACTGAGTCTGAGGGAAGATAACGCCGATGAACGACTCACGGAGATCGGCTATAAGCTGGGCGTGGTATCTGAAGAGCGGTGGAATTTCTTCCAAGAAAAAAGAGAGCGCATTGCCAAGGAAACAGAACGCCTTAAAGGTATTTGGATAAATCCGGGAGTACTCGACAAATACAGTTTGGAGGAAGTTGTCGGGGCGGAACTCTCCAAGGAATCACAGCTCTATGTAATGCTGAAACGGCCGGGAGTGGATTATCAAAAATTAAAACTTCTGAAGAGCAAAGATGGCGAAGCGTTGTTGCCGCCACCCTATCTTTCGGATGAAGAAGCGGAAACGCTAACCACAAAAATCAAATACTCAGGCTACGAAGACAAGCAGAAGGCAGAAGTTCAGAAGAATCTGGAAAAAATAGAGACGGTTATTCCAGAAGATTTTGATTACGATTCTGCAAAAGGACTATCGTTTGAAATTACACAAAAATTGAAAAAGATTAAGCCAAGAACACTTGGGGAAGCTTTGAATATTTCAGGTGTCACTCCCGCGGCGATCTCTATTCTTCTTGTTTACCTGAAAAGATATAGGGGGAAAAAGGAGTGAACATGGAAAAGAATCGCGAAGAACTCATTCAAGGTTTAGAAACGCTTGGGATAAAAGCTGGTGAAGTCGAAATCTCCAAGTTAATCTCTTTCTCGGAGCTTTTATTGAAATGGAATAAAGTTTATAACCTAACAGCCATTCGAGAAGAAGGTGATGTGGTTAGAAAGCACCTCTTGGATTCTTTGACTCTGCTCCCCTATTTCAAGTTATACGGCTCTGAAGTTGGGTCTAGAACTTTAGATGTTGGGTGCGGCGGCGGATTACCGGCAATTCCTTTGTCAATTTTCTTGAAGGATTTTGATTTTAATTTAATCGATACGGTTAATAAGAAGATAGCTTTCGTCCGACAAGCGGTTATCCTGCTGAAGCTTCAAAATGTCCATGCTTTTAATGAGAGGGTTGAAAATTTTCATCCGACAAAACCTTTTAATTTAATAAGTTGCAGAGCGTTCTCTTCCTTAGCAAGCTTCGTGACGCTGACTGAGCACTTAATTGATGAAAATGGTCGATGGCTGGCGATGAAAGGGAAGTATCCAACCGAAGAAATTACACAGTTGCCTTCCAATGTTTGTGTGGAAAAAGTTATCGAGCTTAAGGTTCCTTTCTTGGATACCGAAAGGCATTTGGTAGTTTTAAAGAAAAAATAAAAAGGATTAAAGCTAACTTCAATTTTTATAGCGTGAAGCTGAAGTAATCATCCTATATTAGTTTGTGAGTTGCGGTAGACATTCGCAGCTCACAAAGAACGCTGTTTTTACTGACTTCGCGCTCGCGAGGTTTACAAACCGGAAATTGTTATTTCGCTTCCTTCGGAAGGAAGCTCATCATGAAAGATGCCCTTACCTATCGGGTTGCCATTGAAATACAGGACATTATTTTTAAAACTCAGACAGTCAGGAGCGGGATTAGTGCTTGCACGAGGCTTCGACTTAGTTTGAGGCGTCTTACACCATGTGGCAGTTCGCGGAAGCATCTTTGCAAATTCTTCATTTGTAAAATTGATGCACGCTTTTATCATTTCTTTGTATGGATCCAATCCCTTTGTGAGTTTGGCATGCATCGAAGGAGATTGAGATCTGTTCCGTAGCATCGTTTCAAGCTCGGGGTCTGTGAGGTTCGAAACTCTAGGGATGTGCGTGAAGCGTATGATTTTTGCGTGAGGAAGAAGCTTCCGAATGTCTTCGTATACCCCCCTAAGTCTCCCGACGCCAACGGAAATAATTTCAACTTCGTTGTTTCGTAAATTCTAGCTTTGGGTATCTTTCAAGTCAGAGAGCGAGGGCTATTGATTAGGGTTTAGTCGTACTCCTAAAGCTTGCATGATTTGCAGTTGATGCTTCGTAGGACGCTTATAAAATTTACGATGGTTCCCGATAGAAACTCTTCTGATGGATGCCACTTCATCAAGCAAGCCGGTGACGGTTTTGACATATTTTGGCATTTCACCGTTGGACTGAATCTCGTTAAGTAAGTAACACCTCAGAATTTCGGCGATAAACTGTACAAATAGGCGCGACTGCTGGGTATGGCAAGAATGCATTCTCAGCCGTTTCAAGTCGGCATCATTCTTGAGGTCATCAAATCTCTTTTCCACTCCGTCACGAAGTTTATAGGCGATCAATGCGTCGTTGGGATTTTTAAACTGCGTGCTGAGGATGGCGAAGTAGCCCGCATCGACATTCCTCAGCTCAGAGATTTGTTCTAATTTAGGTGTAACTCTCACACCTCGAACCGGTGTCTTTTTCACATCGAAACAGAGCTGGGCCAATTCTTCAAGGGCCGGATCTTTTATTTTTTCCTCCAGAGAAAGTTTCTTTTCTAAGGACTTCAGGGTGCTCATCAAAGCCTCTACTTGATGATTCTTGTAGTAGTCCGTGTAATAGAGATGCAGATAAGCACGATGACCGTCAATGCTGACCAAACGGGTGGTCGCCTGCGTCTGATAAGAGTCGTCCGCATCGAACAAGTTCAGAGTACTCCGAGGGTCACAGAATTCGTTGTTCTTATAAGCTTCTTTGGCCATGTCACGGAAGCGCGTGAAACGGCTCAAAGGAATTCCCATCGTAAATTTGAACTTGTTTTTCATTAGACAAGAAATATTTTCCCAGCTGGCAAAACCTCGATCTACGACTATTTTTAATGGCGAATGAGCCACTTGAGAAAGGAGTTTGACGGTGTCTTTAATCGTTGTCGGATCTGAAATGGCGCCCGGCAGCTGTTCGTACCAAATCGGCAGCTTGGAAGTTTGAGAGACAATCATGAGAAGATTGATTTGAGGCAGCTTTTCCCTGTCTCGGTTATAGCCATACATGACGTCATAATTTCTAGTCGAATAGCTGGAAACCGAAGTTCTAAAGTTTTAATTTCTAAGGTTTTGCAATGCTCTAATTTTTGAAAAACTTCTGCGACCCTCTTAGAGTTTCCGGAGAAACTATAGAAAATCGCTAACTCTTTTTCTTTTGCGCATAGAACCGCAGCCGGAATAAAAAAGGAAGAACCTGCTAGAACGGTTAAAAAGGTGCGACGCGTTATCGACTTCGTCACTTCCAGAATTCCTTCGGCCCTCTTCTCGTCTCTTTCGGGAGCCGGAGCATTAACTTCACATTCTTGCGGCTTGTTTATTCAAGTCGTCCGTTAACTTCTCGAACATATTCTCGAGACAAATATCAAAAGCAGCCACAGCTCCTGCCATGTCATCAGCAGGAGTCTTCTGGGCTTGCGCGTAAGTCTCGTGAAAAACAAGTTTTCCAGACACGGTTGCAACAACCGAAACTTCCATTTCAACTACAGCGGTAAACGGCCTCTGAATTGCATTAATGAAGAACTTAGAAACAAAGACTGTGAGCTGATAAGCAGGCGTACTGATGGAATTAGGAGACAAGACAATATTCCATGGGCCGCAACCCTGTATGACTTCTCTTAAGCCGTCTCCGATCAGGTTACCGGGATTAGATGAGAACCGATTGATGTCCGTATTGTAGATTCGGTTGTCTTTAGTTAACACATAACACCGTGTACTGTCATAAGGAGACGCGATCATAGGAGAATTGATGCGCACACTGGAAAGACGGCGTTTCGGAGCTCTGCAGTCTTGAGTGTTGAGATTCGCAAGAAGTGTATAGAGTTTTAACGGAGGTCTTTCCGGAAGGATTGAGCAGCCGGCCAGCCCGGTTAAAAGTCCTAAAGCAAGAGTTCTTCTCTTCATAAGAATGCCTATTTGTTAACTTGGAAGGGTTCGACTGTTTTTGGCGCTGGGGCCAGGAACTCTGAGGCAGAACCCGAAATATTATTCGTGAGATTCTTTAAGTTTTGCGCGATCTTGCTTAAGTTCATAAGCGTAACCGTGACGTCGTAACCATTGTTAGAAACCATCTGATTGAGATTGCGCGACAGATTGGTAAGGTTTGTCACGAGCTGTTTAGTCTCAGCTTTCTGACTAAGGTTGCCGATTTGTTCAGCTGATTTGTCAAGCTGTGCAATGAGTGTGTTCAGCTGGTTGATATCAAACTGATTGATTTTGTTATCAGCTTGGTTGAGCAGGTTAGAAAGCGAGCTTCCAAGTTTATTAAAGGAAGAAGGATCAATTCCGTTCGCGATTCTTTCAAGATTAGAAATGAGGGATTGAATCACAGGAACTGTCTCCTGAAGATCCTTATTGATATTTAAAGAATCGAGACTGGCAAGGAAACCTTTCACATTCTCAACAATTTCATTACTCAAACTCGGGGCTGAAGGGATGAATAAATATTTAGGTTTCCAATCAAAGGGAACACGATCGGCAGGATATTTATTCGGATCCAGAAAGTCCAAAGAGAGATACAAAGAACCGGTGATTCCGGCAAGTTGTGTTTGGACCCTCAAACCGTGATTAATGTAATCCTGAAGGTGTGACTCAACTTCCTTTCCGGCCAGTTCCATCTTCATTCTCACAACAGCGACCGCTTTCGTCTCAGAGAGAATTTCTTGAGAGGAGGAAGGATAGGCTTCAGTGGAAAGGAGAATTTCCTGAACTTGTCCAACCTGAATTCCTCTAAATTTAACAGGAGCACCTACCTCCAAGCCGCTGATAGAGAATTGAAAATATGTCTCCATCTCTGCATAAGGCTTTCCAAGGCTTGGCCCGAGAAGAATCAGAATAGAGGCAACAGCTGCAGCAATTGCGGCAACAACAAACAGGCCTAATCTGAAATAGTTTGTTTTAGCTCCCATTTCTACTCCGCATCAGGTTGAGCATTAAAAAACTGTCTAACCCATGGGTTAGGAGAATTTTTTTGTAAGTCGTTCGGAGCTCCGTCGGCAATGATGGAGCGTGTTTTTGGATCAAGCATGATGCATCTGTCCGCGATTCTAAAAATACTTTTTAATTCGTGGCTGACTATTACAAAAGTTGCCCCTAAATTATCTCTAAGTTTCCGGATTGTCTGGTCCAAATTTGCCGCGGTAATGGGGTCAAGACCTGCGCTCGGTTCGTCTAAAAGAAGAATGGTGGCTCCGAGAGAAAGTGCTCTTGCAATGCCGGCTCTCTTAATCATGCCTCCGGAGAGCTCACCGGGAGTTAAGTTGGCCGCCCCAGGCATTTCCATGGCATTCAAAAGCATTTGAGCAGTCAGATTCCTGGCTTCCAGAGGAAGCTTCGAAAATTGATCAAGGGGAAAACGAACGTTCTCCAACACGGTCAGAGAACCGAATAAGGCTCCGCTTTGATACATGATTCCTAAGCTGCGTTGAATATCCGGAATTTCTTTTCCGGAATTGATAATGCTTTTTCCTCGAATGAGAATGTCTCCGGCCACGGGAGGATTCAACCCAATGATGGTTTTCATCAAGGTGGACTTTCCGCACCCGGATCCGCCCATTATGAAAACGATCTGTTTGTCATAAATATCAAAAGACACATTTTCCAGAAGGATCTTTCCGGGCCAGCCCATCGTGAGGTTGCGCACACTTATTACGGAATTCTTAGACGTGTCCATCATATCCCCAGCCTGTTAGTAAGCAAAGCCGCAGCGCCGTCGATCACGACGATCCAAATAATGCTTTTAACTACGGATTTCGTTGTAGAAGAACCGACAGCAGCGGCGCCCGCACCGGTGTTCATACCGCACTGGCAGCCGATAAGGGCAATTACAAATCCAAAAATAACTGCTTTTACCAGTCCGAAAACAATATCGGTAACAGTTACGGATTTGAGCAGCTGAACATAAAACTGCGTATAAGTAATGTCGTACATCGCCATGACTAAACCGCCGCCAAGGATGCCGAGGATTGTTGCAAATACTGATAACAGCGGCACGACCAGGGATGATGCGATCAGGCGAGGGACGACTAAAAAATACATCGGGCTCAGGCCGAAAGTCGTTAAGGCATTCAACTCCTCATTGACTTTTTGTGTTCCAAGCTGAGCGGCGAATGCAGAACCGCTTCGGCCAGCAAAGAGGATGGCCGTCATAAGAGGGCCCAATTCTCTAGTCATTGCAATACCGATACCATTCACTACGAAAATAACGGCGCCGAAAATTTGAGCAACTAAAGCAGTTTCAAAAGCGATAATGACGCCCATTAGGAAACCAATAAGGCAGATAATGCCTACTGCTCTGCTTCCTGCTTCGTCGGATACCGAAAGAATTTCTCGGAAGCGGATCTGGGAGGGATGAAACAAAACTTCTGTCAGGGCGCAGCAGGCGGAGCCTAAAAAAGTAATGCTCTGCTTAGTTGACGAGGCCGCGTCATAAAGCCATTTTCCAAGGCTGCTTATGATGTCTAGAGATTTCTTCTCAACCGGTTTGGGAGAAAAATTCTTCAGCATCGTACTGTAGAGGGTCTCAACGCCTGCTGATACGTTGATAAGTTTAAAGTCGTCAGGCCTGGACCGAAGCTCGTATAAAAGGGTCAAACCGGACTCATCGCAAAAAGTAAGATCCGATGCATCAAAAATAGTCTGCCCTGAACCTGCCGCTCCGAGGACCTGCTCCCATATTTTTACAGAAGTCTCTGCAGTGAGAGACGGAGGGAGTTTGACCGAAAGTTGCTTATCCATCTAATTAGTAGAAATTTTGCTCAGTAGATGCAGAAATTCTAGCCTCCTAAATAAGCATCTCCCTCGCGGAGTGTGTAGATTGGGTCATTACGGAATTGAATAAAAATGATGAGCCAACCGACTGAAAAAGGAGAAAAGGTTTGTTTATCGTTACTAAAAAGTAAACGGCCAAAAACCTTTTTCTCTAATTGGGTAAAATTGAAGAATTTACTAATCGGCTTGAAAATTTTCGGAATATATAGACAACATGGCAAAAATTTACTGTATAGCTAATCAAAAGGGCGGTGTGGGAAAAACGACCACAGC
>PPYF01371015.1_pt1 | contig 10097 bp, 15 predicted proteins | sample 1559871 | NCBI WGS metagenome assembly PPYF01 (sample SAMN08240021, study PRJNA423297) | Human gut metagenome, whole genome shotgun sequencing project.
CCTTCTCTTTTGGATGTGGAAATCTGATTTCAAGAAGACCATCGTGCCGTTTAGCCTCCTTGATGTCTTTTGTTTGAAGAACCAAATTGAACATACGATCACCTCTTATATCAAATTTTTGGGGACGGACTTAATCCGCGCTCCACTAATCACTAAACTGCCGTCTCTTTTTAATTCAGCTGACACCACCTTTAGAACCAAAACGTTTTTCAGCTGGTTTGGCGGCTTAATATTGCCAATCACCACCGTCATACCAGGCTTAATTGGATAATCCGTGTGGTTCTTAACCCATGAAGCTCGGATTCGATAAGAAAGAGCATCATGATCTTTCGAAATCAACTTTAAATTGCGATCATGTAACCAAACACCTACAGGTTCAGCCATGTTCAGTCTCCTTTCTTTAGCGCAAAAAATACCTGCAATTAGCTGGCATTTGGCGTTCCTTATTTTGGCGTTAGCCAAGGCCACTTCGTGGAATCGAACCACGTTTCCCAGTAGCGGCTGTTGTCGTTCAGTAGTGTATCATTAGATTGCACAACAGGGCATCGCTCTGTTAAGATGTGTGTACGTTAATGTCTAAACAAAGCGCGCCCTAGGGCGCGCTTTTTGCTTGTTGACGATGTTTTCCAAGAGCTTCCTGCCGTTCCTCTTCACGCGAACACAAGCCACTAACCCGAATAGCAGCAAGTTCACACAAAAGGATAAAGCCTAGTAATACCCAGAAACTGCATTTAAGAATGAACCATAGCATGTTAATCTCTCCTTCATTTTTTAATTTTTGAATTGTAAGCCGGTAAAAAGCCTGAATCATAAAGCCTTTTTTCTGTCGCAATCAAGCGCCGTATCAAGGCCGATGGACGTTCGTTGGTAGCCCGACAAATTGAGTGAAGCTGTTCCTTCTCTTCTGGCGTTAAGGTGATTTGATAACGTTGATTATCTTTTCTGACTGTCATCTTTCCTCCATTCAAAAAGTGCCATCACTTTTCTTGATTAAGTCGAGAAAGTGATGGCACTTTTTGGTTATAGATTAGCGCATTTTAAAACTAAGCAACAAACATATCAGCAGTACGACACTACAAGTGAATGAGGCTGCTTGCAGCGTCAGCGAGTGCTTAGAAATCAGCATTCCCGCAATGATCAGAACAATTTGGATCACCGCGACAATAATCATAAAAGCTCGATTGTACCGGCCCGCTTGCGTGGTGACTTTTTCCTTGCGCGTTAACCAAATGATGACCAAAATTAAGACAATCGTTAGTAAATTCCAAACGGCTACAAGCATGGTGCACGCCTCCTTTTGATTATATTAAAACTGTTCGTGTCTTTACAGCAACTCAAAAAACCCTGACTGAGTTAGGTAGCAGCCAGGGCCCTTTGGAGATGATTAAATGAAAAAAGTTTGACACAGCGCGTGACCTGTTTTCCGCCAGGTCTCTGGTGCCCGTTTATAACGCCGGTTTCTTAAGAAGGATGGTTCTAGTTGTTCAAACTTTGCTGATCGGCGTCTGCGCAACTTTAAAATAGCAAATTTTTTTGCAAGTGCCAAGAGTTTTGCTTTACTTACTAAAAAAAGTTGCCGGTAGGAATTGAACCAACTTTCATGTTTACGAGAACACCAAAACCCCGGCTAGTCTTGGGAACCAGCCGGGACATGGAGTAATAAAAACGAAAAAGATTTGACACAGCGCATGACCTATTTTCCGCTAGGCCTCTGGTATCCGTCTAATAGCACCGGTTTTTTAAGAAAGGATCGTAATCGTTAGTCGTTTATTTTGGGTCGCCGGTGCTTGCGCAACTTCAAAATACCACAGATATTGACTACTTTCATCTGTATTCAAATGACCTATATGGTTGCTGTAGCAATAATTGGCTTTTCACTCGTCTCTAAGTTCCGATTTCAAAACATCTATTACTAATATCTCACAGCTAATCATGACACTGTGCAACAATGTTCCAAGCCACAAGCCAATATTGCTAATTGGTGTAGCTCTCTTCAATACCATGGCAATTAGTTCCGTGATGATTAGAATGACATTCACTCCAAGTAACATCCTTGGATATTCGACTTTTCTCATTACTTCACCTCATCTTGGTAGTGATCACGTGACCACGATTTGTGTGCACTAGATTTCATATTTTGTTTTTTGGTTTTAAAAATCGGCGAATGCTTAAAAGAAGAATGAGCATAATGACAATCCCAAACGTCAGCAAAACCCCAAAGTAATACAAAAAGTTAACCAAAACAAGTACACTCGACACTTTCGGGGTTACTGATACGAGTTCTGATTGCACCGGCTGAATCTCCACAAGCAAGAACCCAACGATGATAACAAGATTGATAAACAATTCTTTGTACACTTCATCATTGCACCGTCTTAATTGCTTTCTTCGTTCCACATTCATGCCTTCTCTCGTATTAACCATCCTTAAGTATCAATGTTGCCGGTAGGAATTGAACCCACGCAAGCCACCAGGGGCAACAGAACCCCCACTCGGAAGTGGAGGAGGAACTATTATGCTTGACGCTTCTTATAAATCTTGAAACCTGCAAAGCCTGAGACAAGTGCTACTAAGGCAACACCCAAAGCAGCGAGCACGTTATCATGCGCGTCGCCAGTTTGTGGCATCTTTGCCTGATAAGCAACTGGCTTTGGTGCCGGTGTGCTTGGCGTACTTGGTGTAACAGGCGTTACTGGTGTCGTTGGTGTTTCTGGAGTCTTGGGTGTTGTAACATGGACGGTTTGATCCTTGTCATTTAAATCTGCATGGGACGCAATCTTCTTGTTACCCAAGTACAGATCTTCAAAGACAACCACGTCATGACCACCGAGTTCGGAACCATCAAAGGCAAAATGAACCGTAACATCCTGGACACTGGCCTTCGCAACAAAAGTTGTTTCACCGGTAACTGGCTTGCCATTGATCAACAATGCTTTACCAGTTGCTTGGTCGTAAAGTTGGCCTTTGACAGTGTAAGTCTTGCCGACAATTAAACCAGTAGCATGAACCACGTCATCAATTGTCATTTGCTTGTTAGCATCAACTGACTTTTTACCATCACTCGTTGCGGTTGTGTGAACCGTAACATCTTCGGCATTGACAGCCGTGTAAGAAAAGACCTGGCCGTCATTAGCTAACGTAATGTCATCCTTTTGGAAGCTGCCAGTATAGCCAGCCAAAGTCTTGGTTTCTTTAAGCGAGTAAGTCCGGTTAGCGACAATGGCAAACTGAGCGTTACCATCCTTATCTGTGACTGCGGTTTGCTTGTTACCAAGATTGTCCGTCAAAGTAAATTCAACGCCAGCTAAGGCTTTGCCATTCTGATCAACCTTATGGATCTTAACGATCCCTTTTTCCAGCGTGTTCTTGGCGGTATATTCGAAGGTTTGACCATCTTTCGTCAAGGTAATACCAGTCTGTTTGAAGCTACCTTGGTACCCTGCAGGAGTCTTGGTTTCTTCAAGCGTGTAGGTGCGATTGGCAAGAATTTGGAATTGTGCAATCCCGTTCTTGTCAGTAACCGCGGTCAACTTGCCACCCAGGTTATCGGTCAAAGTAAATTCAGCACCAGCTAAGGCTTTACCATCCTGATCTACTTTGTGGACTTTAACAGTACCTTTATTGATCTGGTTTTTAACCGTGTATTCGAAGGTTTGACCATCTTGTTTAAGGGTAATGCCATCTTGCTTGAAGCTACCTTGATACCCCGCTGGGGTCTTGGTTTCTTCAAGGGAATAAGTGCGAGCACCGAAGATTGAGAACTGAGCATTGCCTGTCTGATCAGTTGTCACAGACTGTTTATTTCCCAAATCGTCGGTCAAAGTAAATTCGGCACCGGCAAGTGCTTTGCCATCCTGATCCACCTTATGCACTTTGATCAAGCCAGCTGCACGTGTCCACTTAGCTTTATTGCCGGCTAATAGGGGCTTAACCACACCCGTAACCAGTGAAATACTGTCTTGATACTTTTGCGCACCATCGTTGTAAACCACTGGGACAATGGCTTTAATGCTCCCATTGATGTCAAACGTCAGATCCCCAGTCGGGGTGCTGTCTGGAATCAACAGTGAAAACGCCTGACCAATCGTAACCGTGTTATTAGCAATCGCATTGCCGTTAGCGTCAACGACTTTCATGCCTGCAACCTGGTTCTTGAAGTTCAAGGTTGCGGTACCAGCCTGATTGCTCTGAACTGTGTAAGTGAACTTGTGATAGCCCTGCACATCAGTCGCCCCTTGTGCTGCTAGGGTCATGGTGGTGTTGGCGGTATCACTATTGTTCATCACATTGTTGTAAACCTTGGTTGCGGCTGCTTTAACGCGGTTCACCGCAGCTTCACCATAAGGTGCGTAGATGCCATCTGCGAAGTCACCTTGTTGTGAGGCTTGCCAAACAATCTGATTCCAGCTAAAGTTACCAGCTAAAATCCAAGAAACCGTTTGGGTTGCGTACCAGGCTTCTTGATCAGTCAGCCCCGCAATACCCCAGTAACCTTGATCAGATGCAGGGTGATTATTAAAGCCGTACTTAAACAGACGATACTGGGCATCTGAACCAATCGATCCTTTATTACCGGTTTGTCCAATCGGTGTTGGTCGTTCAGATTCCAGGCAATAGGCATAATTACCAAGTGAATCCTTAAAGGAATCAGAAATCATATAGTTCAAACTGCCATCTGCTTGTCGTACCATCATGTAACCCGCGCCATCAGTATTTGCGGCAAATGCGCCTTGACTGAATGTCATGGACGCAGGCACGTCGGCATCCGTCGCCGCAGATACATGGTTGAGTTGGCCGCCAACAAGTCCCAGTGCGACTGCACCGGTAAACAAGGCGGCCTTTAGCCATTTATGTTGCATGTTTTCTCCTTCTTTCTATTAGTTGATGATTCAAATCTTTAATCTGCTTCAACACCAGCTCACATCAGCACCACCTCCCAAAAGGCACAAAAAAACAGCCAATCTAGTTGATTGACTGTCAGAAAGCTATTTAAATTTAGTGAAACCTTACCGGACAGCTACTGCCATACCAGTCACATTAAAGGCGTTCTCAAAAGTGCCAGCATTGATCCAACGGGCACCAAAGACTGGATCAACCACGTGATAGGCGCCATCTTTGAAGCCATCAACGTTGACAACATGACCATTCCAAACGGCACGGCCCCAGGACATTTGTTTAAACTCTGGTGCCGCATAATCATAAGTGATCCAAGCGACCACTGAATTACCATTGGTAATTTCACGTTTAATGCCAGCTGTCCCTTGACCACTGATATTAACCGCTTTAGAGCCATATTTAGCCGCCCATTGAACCACTGGTGTTGCCATCATGCCTTGATAAGTACCGTCAACGTTATGGCGCCATTCACCTGAGTACCCGTCATAAGGGTTATTGTCAGCGGATAGTGGCATGGTCTGAACGAATTGACTCAGGTTCTGTGTGGTATAACCCTTGTACAACAAGCCTTCAAGGAGTGAAGAGCCTTCACACAACATCGTATTGCCCTGGCTAACAAATGGCACACCTAGCACTTTCTGGGTCACGACTGGTTCTGACGGTGTTGAAGGTGTCGATGGTTGGTCTGCACTAGAACTGGCCGCTGAGCTACTGGACGGTGTTGATGGTTTGATTGCGCTTGAGCTTGATTCCTGACTGCTCGATGACGAAGGAGTAACTGCACTAGAGCCTGAGCTACTTGATGGATTGGCATTCGTCGAACCTGATTCCTTGCTGCTGGAAGAAGCACCCGAATTGGTTGCTTGTGACGATGAAGCAACTGAACTAGCTGGCTCAGACGGTGTGCTCGTTGAACTTTGTTCATTTGAACTAGCTGTCTGACCCGCTGCCTGCGTGACCTTTGAACCAGCAACAGCTGTCCCTACTGACTTGGCAGGATCAACCTTGTCTTGTTGTTGAATGGCTGACTGTCCGGTCACTGTCCCATCAGGTGCCGTCATGGTGGCAGTAGCTGTCCCCGCTTGCGACCAGTCCAAAGTCAATGTTGCCCCCGTCATGATGAAACTAGGATTAGCAACACCATTTAACTGGGCTAACTTGGCAACTGTGATGTTGGTTCGTTGTGAGATCGCCCATAACGTATCACCCCACTGGATGGTATAAACTTTCTGACCCTTAGTAATTTGAATCTCGGCCGGTTTTCTAGCCGTCCAGGTCGCAGCTTGCACGGGACTAGCGGCTAGCACTAAACCACTTAAAACGGTTGCTGCAACGGTACTCACACTCACAAGTTTGGTCATTTTCATTTTAAATGTCCCCTTTTGATTTGATTTGATTTGAACACTGCCATAGAACGTATATTTGATGCTTACTGTTAGTGATCACGCCCCCTTACGTACCGCCGCCAGCCATACCAACAAAGTGCAATAACAGCAATTAGAATGACAAAATGAATCGGCATCAGATTCACGATTCGGCCACCTATTCGCCAGGCAAAACCACGATATAGATAATTGACAAACGTATGTAGTAACCCTGTCTCATGAACGGGTCGCCATCGACTGACCAAAGTTGCAACTTGAATCACGCTCTCAGCTCCTTTCTGATAACAAAAAAGCAGTCATCGTTAATAACACGTGACTGCTTTCATTGATTCGATATTAAGAAATAGCGACGGCAAACTTCATGTAACTATAGGCCGCATTGAAGGCGCCTTTGCTGATCCAGTAAGTGCCGTTTTCAGGATCAACAATGTGCATGGAATCACCGTTATAACCATCAACGGTCACGACATGCGCGTTATCAATGCCATTGCCCCAGTCGTAATGATGCCATTGCGGTCCCTGATAATTGAGCGTGACCCAGGCAACCACTGGATTACCTGCGGCAATTTGACTGATAATGCCGTCGAGGCTGCTACCGCTGATGTTTGACGCACCGCCGAAGCCTGCAACCCATGGCGTGAAAGCACTTGGGAAAATGGACTGATAAACACCATCAACAACAGCATACGGCGTTCCACCAAATCCTTGATAAGGATTGCCATTTGATGCGATTGGCATGGTCTTAAGGAAACTAGCTAAGCTCATACCACTGGCATGGCCTTTATAATGTAAGGCTTCTAGCGCACTTGCTGCCTCACAGCCTTCTGGTGCACCTGCTGCTTCCTGGCTAATGAAGGAAACACCCAGCACTTTGCTGGTACTTGGTTGTGTGTTGCTACTGTTCCTTTGTGGTGCCGTTGCACTGGCTGATGATGTTTGTCCACCAGTTGCTGGATTACTAGGAGTTGTTTTAGCGCTGGAAGTCTCATCATTAATTAAGTTACCAAACTTGTCATAAGTTGGGACTTCATTGCCATCTTTATCATAGATCTTTGAGCTTCCTGATAAAGCACGACCCTCAACTAACTTGCGGTTTACATCATCTATTTTCGACAAGTATTTGTCTTTAAACGCTTTGACATCGACAGCATTGATAGCATCACGCGCCTGATCAATTTTTGTCTGGTCTGGATCTCCTGTCGTAGCTGCTTTGACAAGCGCAATTGCTTTGACTTCGCGATCAAGTAGTGTCGCCTTGTCCTTGATTGATGCAGCAAACTTAGCTTTATGTGCTAGTAGATAAGCAAAGTCATTGTTGAAGTCTTCAATCTTGAAGTTCTCGTCTTTTAACAGTTGATCTTTACCAAGCTCAACATTCAAGGTATCTTGTACTGAGAAGATTTTCTTGGCCGACTGTAGCTGCTGTTGATCAACTTTAAACGTCTTCAATTGTGCTTTCGACAAGTCGCCCCGCAGCCTATACACTTTATCCTTTTGCGTTTTGACTTTGGTCAATGCCGCTTCGCTGAGCTGCTTAGCAGGCATCTCATACTTGCTATCGGCATAAAGATTACGAACTTGCTTGGTCAGACGCGTCAATTGCGGTTGTCCCGTTGTTTTTGGTGTTGACGCCTTAGCCTGGTTGCCACAGCCAGCTAAAAGTAACCCAGATAAAACAATGATCCCACCAGTTTTTACCATCGTTTTCATTTGTTTGATCCTCCTAAATCAGATGCTTATAGCAAGTTGCTATCAATAACGATCGTCCGCGCATCGTCTTCACCCTGCAAGACGCGCTTTTCTTTTTCAACTAACTCATCATGGAAATCCGCTAAGTCATCCGCCTCTAATAGGATCTCAGCTGCCCGATCAAGTGAAACCTCACGTGGTTTAAGCTCATCTAGTGTATCGTCAATCTCATTCTGATAGATACGCTTAGCCTCTTCGGGGCTTCCAGCTACAACCAACGCGTAGTAGTCATGATGATCAGTGTCAAACTCATAAAAATTCATGGTGCCTACCTCCTATTCGCCATTCCTTAATTGGATGTTGTTGGCGATACGCCCACTCTTGCTCTGGCAATTCAGGTTTGATTTCTTCCTTTTCCCCTGGTCTCAAAGCCGTCATATAATAACCATGATCAACAAAAGTATAACGCACGTTCTTCTCTAAGTGTGACACGATGCGTCCAAGTCCGTTCACAATCGGGACGTTTGTTGGTTTAAGCATATGCTCGCACCGCTTCCACAACTGTCCCCATGGCAATCCGGCGCACTTTAACGCGGTGGTCTGTCTTGCTTTCAGCTAGAACATTAAGCCATTCACTCTGACGAACTGGATCTTGCTCGTACAATCGTCTTGCCCGGTCGTACGTGGCAAAATCGATTGAATTCATCTGATATTGACTCATAAAGTTAAGTAATCTATCGACTGCTCTCATGTAATCCCCCTCTTCTTTTCCTGGCATCAAGCCAAGCGTTGCTTATGTTGATCCTTGCGTTTAAGCACACCATGATAAGCACCGTTTGATTGTCGATGAGGAACTAGTTCTAAATATTGGCTTCGGTTTAACCCGCTGATCAGTTGTTGTTGTTCGTGAAAACTAATGGGATCACCAATCTGTCGACGATAAACAACATAATCAGTTAGTGTGACCCGTTGTTGGCTTTTTACAAAGTTTGCAAGTCGTCGTATGGCTTCACGACTCGAATGCGGCATTTTATGGTCCATCTTTTCTCCCTCCAATGTGATAAGACGCGACTGCTGATTTTCTAGGATATGCCTGCGTGGGATACCACACAGGGTTGAACATTTTTTTGATCGTGACATTTGCAAGTTTGAGGAAAATGCTTGGAACTTACTTGCTAACCTTTGCGGTCTGTGACCGCTTATGCCAGCTCACGGCTTATGCTGGCGACCTCTACCGGACTGTTCGCGCGCCTGAGTCACCTCAGTGATACTCGCCGTCTAGCGATTAATTGGTTGGCTTAAAGCCGCAGCTAAAAGCGGTCAACCTAAAAATACCTCACCAGTTTTTCGACTGGCTAGGCGCCGTCCTCGGAACCATCACGTCTCACTGACCTTTTTCTTTTGTCAGCGTTCTAGCCCGATTCACACACCCGCAAGTCAGACGTGAAGAGGCGGGTCGGGTTAAAGGTATTCAGATGTCAAAGAGCGAATTGATCTTTCACGATTTAACTAACTTTGGTGCGTTCTCACGCACGCATATCCTAGAAAACACCCAAAACTAAAAGTATTTCTCGTAACGTTGAATCGGCTGGGTTGGATTTTTCCGTTTGGCGATCATGTGTCCTTCGACAGCGTAAATGCTTCGAATACTTGAATAAAGTTCCGACAACGCTATCCTGTCTTGATTGGATACATTGCGATACCATGAACCGTTAATCGGTACGTAAAACTGACCGTTAAACGTTCTGATAATATTACCGCGTTGCCGAATGAAGCTCAGAGCTGCGTCCCTCTTCATTGGGTTATTCCCCCTTTCCATCGCATGGTTGATACCATGGAACAGGCGTTAAAGACCTGACGAGTGACCCCTAAACGTGATAGAATAGCCATTGTGTCAACTCCTTTCATGGATCAGCAGCACCAAGAGAAACACAAAAATAAGGGGCGCGCTGCCTGCTGGCAACGCGCCCCTCACTCAGTCTTGGTTGGCCGCTATTTTGACGTCTCTCATTTTTGCTCTAAGTCTTCTCTCAGAAGTCCCACAGCGATCACAAGGTCTGTTAAAATAAACTTGCCGCGCTTGACGCGGTGAAGACGGCAGTTGCTAGACTAGGTCCGACTAGTTCT
>PPYF01066692.1_pt1 | contig 10096 bp, 8 predicted proteins | sample 1559871 | NCBI WGS metagenome assembly PPYF01 (sample SAMN08240021, study PRJNA423297) | Human gut metagenome, whole genome shotgun sequencing project.
CTCCAACGCCCTCAAGTATACGCGCAGCGGCTCGGTCTCCATCACGCTCGAGGCGCCGAAAACGCTCTGCATCCGCGACACGGGCATCGGCATTGCGTCGGAGGACCTGCCGCGCGTGTTTGAAAAGGGCTTCACCGGCTGCAACGGCCGCACGGACAAGCGCGCGACCGGCATCGGCCTGTATCTCTGCCGCCGCATCCTTGAAAAGCTCGGCCACACGATCGCCATCACCTCGACCGTCGGCGAGGGCACGACGGTGCGCATCTGTCTGCAGCAGGACGCGCTCGAGGTCGAGTGAGCCTTACAGAATCGTAAGTTTCCGCCGGGAAAATGTAAGCCAGATGCATGGCAGCCATTTCCCCGGCGGTTTATACTGAGCCTGTCATTACACAGGAGGTAACGGTCATGTCGTTTTTGGAAGTTCGTCATGTTCAGAAAATTTACACCACCCGCTTCGGCGGCACGAAGGTGCAGGCGCTCACGGACGTGAATTTCACGGTCGAGAAGGGCGAGTACGTCGCCATCATGGGCGAGAGTGGCAGCGGAAAGACCACGCTGCTCAACATCCTCGCCGCGCTCGATAAGCCCACCGGTGGCGAGGTCGTGCTCGACGGCCGGCCGCTGAGCACCATCCCCGAGCGGGAGATCGCGGCCTTCCGCCGCTCGCAGCTCGGCTTCGTGTTTCAGGAGTTCAACCTGCTCGATACGTTCTCCGTGCAGGATAACATTTTCCTGCCGCTCGTGCTCGCCGGCAAGGCGTATCCGGAGATGGCCGCGCGCCTTGCGCCCATCGCCCGGCAGCTTGGCATTGCCGAGCTGCTGCAGAAGTTCCCGTATGAGCTCTCCGGCGGACAGAAGCAGCGTGTAGCCGTCGCCCGCGCGCTCATCACGCAGCCGAAGCTCGTTCTCGCCGACGAGCCGACCGGAGCGCTCGATTCGCGCGCGACGGATGAGCTGCTGCGTCTGTTTGAGGATGTCAACCGCGGCGGCCAGACCATCCTCATGGTCACGCACTCGGTCAAGGCGGCCGGCCACGCCTCGCGCGTGCTGTTCATCAAGGACGGCGAGGTGTTCCACGAGATCTATCGCGGCGAGAGCTCGGATGAGCAGCTCTATCAGAAGATCTCTGACACGCTCACGATGCTGGCAACGGGCGGTGAGCACCATGCGTAATCTCTACCCGCGTCTGGCGGCGACGAACCTGAAGAAAAACCGCCGGTTCTACCTGCCGTATCTGCTGGCCTGCATCGTGATCGTGGCGCTGTTTTGCATCATGCTCACGCTCGCGAGCGATCCGTATCTCGGTCAGATGCAGCACGGCGGCAGCGTCAGTCAGGTGCTCGGTTTCGGCGTGTTCATCATGGCGCTGTTTTCCGCCATCATCCTCTTTTATACGAACAGCACCTTCACCAAGCAGCGCAAGCGCGAGTTTGCCATCTACAACATCCTCGGCATGGAAAAGCGCCACATCTCCTACGTGCTCTTCTGGGAGTCGCTGTACACGGCGGCCATGGCGCTGTTTTTTGGCCTCGTGGCGGCGGGGGTGTTCTCCAAGCTCCTGCAGCTCGTGCTCGTGCGGCTCATCGGCGGGGAGGCCACGTTCGGGCTGAACATCAGACTGATGAGCATCGGCTATACGGTGGTGTTTTTCGGCGCGCTGTTTTTGCTGCTCCTGCTCAATACCATCCGCATCATCCATCTGTCGAACCCCGTGCAGCTGCTGCGCGCCGGCAGTGAGGGCGAGCGCGAGCCGCGCAGCAAGTGGATCCTCGCACTGCTCGGCGCGGTGTGCCTTGCCGCGGGCTATCTCATTTCCCTGCGCACAAACGTGGCCTTGTACGCCATCCAGAATTTCTTCCCGGCGGTCATCCTTGTCATCATCGGCACGTATCTCACGTTTATCGCGCTGAGCGTCGTCGTGCTCAAGGCGCTGCGCAAAAACCGGCGCTACTACTATAAAACCAGCCACTTTGCCACCGTCTCCGGCCTCATCTACCGCATGAGCCGCAACGCGGCCGGCCTTGCGAGCATCTGCATCCTCTCGACGATGGTGCTCGTGACGGTCTCGACCACGGTGAGCCTGTACAAGGGGCTGGATGCCTACGCCGACGTGCGCTGGCCGCAGGATATGACGCTCACGCTCATGACCGACACCCGGACGAACACGGTGCCGGACGTCGCGCCGGTTTTGCAGGTGGTGGATGACACCATGACGCGCGCGGGGCTCACGCAGAGCAACGTGCACGGCTATCGCACCGTCAGGTTTTCCGCGCTGCGCAGCGGCGATGCGCTCGATCTCACGAGCGAGCAGCTCACTGGCTCGGGCGTCGATGCATACGACGTCATGGTTCTGGACACGGAGGGCTATGCCGACCTGACTGGCGAGCAGGTGACGCTTGCGCCCGGCGAGGCGCTCGCATGGACGGACGGCGCAGCCTTTGGCGACACGCTCACGCTCGGCGGTGATACGCTGCGGCTGCGGCAGCTCGATAGCTTCTCGCTCGTCAGCGGCAGCTCCATCATGGGTCTGCACACACTGTATCTGGTCGTGCCGGATCTCGACAGCGTGCTCGAGCTGCGCGCGCAGCAAAACGCCTACGCCAGCGAGCACGGCGGCACCCGTAGCATGCTCAACTACACGTATCAGTTTGACCTCTCCGGCACGGACGACGAGCAGCTCGACGCGCTGCACACGCTTCTCAGCGACCCCGCGTTTGAGTCTGCTGCCGAGGCGGCGAACGTGAATTACACGACCGATATGCGCGCCGACGGCTATCCCACGCTGCGCAGCACGTACGGCGGCTTTTTATTCCTCGGCTTTTTCCTCGGGTTCGTGTTCCTGTTTGCGACGGTGCTCATCATCTACTACAAGCAGGTCTCCGAGGGCTATGACGACCGCGGCCGCTTCCGCATCATGCAGCAGGTCGGCATGACGCCGAAGGAGGTCAAGGCGACCATCCGCACGCAGGTGCTGCTCATGTTCTTCCTGCCGCTCGTCACGGCGGCGATCCACATCGCGTTCGCATTTCCGCTCATCAAGCAGATCGTGTTCGCCTTCGGGCTGCAAAACGTGCATCTGTTTTTGCTGTGCACGCTCGGAACGTTCGGCGTCTTTGCGCTGCTGTACACCTTTGGGTACCTGCTCACGGCGCGCACGTATTACCGCATCGTGCGCATGACGGATTGAATCAAAAAAAGTCCGCACAGGCACTGCCTGTGCGGACTTTTTTTGTATATGCGGCCTCAGCCCCAGAGGGCGGTCAGCATGGGGATGATCTGTTTTTTGCGGCTCATCACGCCGGGCAGGAACACGGCGTTGTCCTTCGGCTCGACCGAGAAGGCGGAGCGGATCGTGTCGTCACTGCCGATGTAGAGCAGGTTTGTGCCCTCCATGAGCACGTCCGTGACCATGAGTGCGATCATGTCATAGTGCTGCTGCTCGAGCTTTGTGGCCATGACGGCCAGCAGCTCATCCTTGCGCTCAAGCACCGCGGCCGAGTCGAGCGACGTGACCTGACCGACGCCGAGATAGTGGTCGGCGATGTGGAACTCCTTGAAGTCGGTGAAGCACAGCTCGTCGGCCGACTTGTCGCCCGCGCTCGAGGCGGCAAAGAGCAGGTTGCCCAGCTCCTTGAGCGAGACGTTGGCGATGCGGGCCAGACGCTCTGCCATGGCGATGTCGCGCTTCGTGCACGTGGGGGACTTGAACATGACCGTGTCGGACAAGATCGCGCCCGCCATCAGCCCCGCCATGTTCGGCGACGGCATGACGCCGTGCTCCTGATACATGTTGGTGATGATGGTCGTCGTGCTGCCGACGGGCTCGTTGCGCACGCGGATGGGCTGCGTGGTCTGAATGTCGGCCAGGCGGTGGTGGTCGATGATCTCGAGGATCTCGGCCTGCTCGAGTCCGGGCACGGCCTGCGCCATCTCGTTGTGGTCGACCAGCACGACGCGCTTGCGCCGCGGACGCAGCAGGTGATAGCGCGAGAGCGTGCCGACGACCTTTTCGTTCTCGTCGAGCACGGGGTAGCAGCGGTAGCGGCTCTCGAGCACGACCTCACGCACGTCGTCGATATAATCGTCGAGGTGGAAGCTGACCAGATCCTCCGTGTTGCACGGGCGGGAGATCGGGATCGCCTGATACACCAGCCGCGCCACGCGGCTGGCATCGAGCGGGGTGGAGATGACGCAGGTCTTGCCGGCGTTTTCAAGCCACGCGGGGTCGACGTCGGTCTGGCAGAGGATGATGCACTGCACGCCGATGTCGAGCGCGCGACGGATCATATCCGGCTGGTTGCCGCAGAGAATGATGCTGTCGGGGTCGGAGAAGAGCAGGTTGTCGCAGCTCTGCGGCAGGGCGATCGTCACCACGCCGGACACGCGGTCGACCTGCTCGGCACCGTCGTTGAGGATGCGTCCCTCGATGACGCTCAGGAGGTTGAACAGCGGCAGCGCGTCCACGTGCCGGTCGCTGATCGTGCGCATACTGTAGGCCGCAATATCGCCGGCAGAGAGCATACCGTAGAGCGTGCCGTCCTCGTTGATGATGGGCATGGCGGAGATGTCCTGGTCGCGCATGATGTGCCAGGCGCGGTCCATCGTGACGCTGGAGTTGAGCGCCGGCGGCGTGTCAAAGTCCAGATCGCGCACCTGTGTGCGGACGTTGCTGATCGTGACCGGCTCCTGAAAGCCGAAGCGATCGAGCAGACGCTTCGTCTCATCGCTGATGTGGCCGAGATGTGCGGCCACGTAATCCCGGTTGCCGAGCGCGTTGCGCAGTGCGGCATAGGAAATGGCGGCCGCGATGGAGTCCGTGTCCGGATTCCGGTGGCCGGTGACATAGATTCTGTTCATGTATTGTGTAACTCCTTTGGCGTTGTTGTGAGGCAAACCATACCATATTATAATCTGACGCCCTGCCTTGTCAATCGTTGTTCGGAAAAGTGCAAAAACTGTCCGGTTTGTTGGCAGCCTCTGGTCGTGGTCTGACCAGATACGTTGTGATAAGCGATAAAAAATGGGACAGTGGACGAAAACCAGTTGCACATTGTCAAAAATTATGCTATCTTTGGTTCAAAAGGCTTCTGGTCGAACCAGATGTAAGACCGGAGGCCCGCGACGAACTGTGAGAGGTGGAAGCAAACCATGAAAGACCTGAAGCATCTGATCTATTTTGAGAATCTGCTGCAGGAGGCCAACAACGAGCTGGTACAGCAGGCCAAGGCGGAGGGAGAACACGCCCTGGGCTACACCTGCTATTTCGTGCCGGAGACGCTGCTGAACCTGCCCGGCTGCTTCTCGAGCCGCCTGCGTGCGCCGAACACCGGCAGCATCGACGTGGGCACGTACTATATGTCGAGCAAGATCTGCTCGTATACCCGCAGCATCCTCGAGCGCGGCATCGAGGGCGGTTATGACTATCTCGACGCGCTGCTCTCGTCCGAGACGTGCCAGATGATGCACCGCGGTCACGAGCATTTCGAGATTCTCGGCCTTGTGAAGGAGAAAAACCCGCAGTTTTTCATGAGCATGATGGACGTGCCGTTCTCGGACGAGGACTTCGCCGTCGATCACTATGAGGAGCAGCTGCGCGTGCACGTGCTCGAGCCGCTGCACGAGAGCTACGGTATTGACATCTCCGATAAGGCGATCCGTGCGGCGATCCGCGACCACAACGAAATTTCCCGCGTCATGACCGAGATCGGCGACCTGCGCAAGGCGGCGAACCCCGTCATCACGGGCTATGAATTTCACGTGCTGCAGCTCGTGAGTCAGGTGTGCCCGCACAAGCGCATCCTGCCGTACCTCAAGCAGACGCTCACCGAGCTCAAGCGCCGCAAGCCGGACACGCAGCCGTGGTTCCGTGTGCGTCTGGTCGTGACCGGCAGCGAGATCGACGACCCCGCGTTCACGAAGCTCATCGAGGACTGCGGCGCGATGGTCGTGGCTGACCGCTACTGCTACGGCAGTCTGCCCGGCCGCGAGCAGATCGAAATTCTCGACGGGGAGACGCCGCTGCGCGCCGTTGCCCGCCACTATCTGCGCACGAGCCAGTGCCCGCGCTTCATGGAGCGCGCGCGTTCCGACGGCCGCCGCACCTACATCCGCGACCTGTGCCGGGAATACGGCGCCGACGGCGTGCTCTACGAGCAGATGAAGTTCTGCGAGTTCTGGAGCTATGAGCGCGTGCTCGGCGTGCACATCCTGCAGGAGGAGCTGGGCATCCCGACCGTCGGCATCGAGAAGGAGTACACCCTCGCCGGCGCCGGTCAGCTGCGCACGCGCATTCAGGCGTTTGTGGAGAGTCTCGAGATCAAGCACATTCAGGGAGGGAAACTGTGATGGCGGACAAGAAGGTCAAAGGCGCCGGGGATCGTTTTCTGCCCGGCAGCAATATTGCAAAGCACCGCGAGTGGCGCGGTCTGAAGGATACCTGGTACGACTATGTCGAGTGGGTCAAGGTGCTCGGCATTATGGGCGGCTTTGTGGCCAAGAGCCCGGTGCGCATCGCGCGCGGTATGCTGACCTACCGCTGGATGGGCTCATACCTCGGTGCGCTGAACATGATCGATCGCTGCGTCGAGGGCCTGCGCGGCCCGGCGCTGCGCGTGGCGCGCCTGTACCTCAACACGATCATGAAGGGCTCGACGACCTCCATCGCCGAGATGATGATGGGCGACCGCCGCTTCGGTGACAATGCCTTCGGCCGCACGCAGGTCGTGCTCGAGCAGACCATGTGCCCGGAGATCCTCGCCGGCTTCAAGAACCTGCGCCCCGCGCAGCTCGAGCCGTTCCAGGGGCTGCTGCTGTGCTACATGGATCAGGGTGCAAACCCGTACTATATCGACGCCATGGAGAGTGTCGGCCTGCCGGCGGATTCCTGCCGCCTGTCGAACAATGCCGCCGGCGTCGCACTGCTCGATGAGTTCCCGAAGATCGGCGCCTGCTGCATCTCGAATAACGCCCCGTGTGACTCCTCGACCATGAACAGCCAGCTCATCGAGCGCCACCTCGACGTGGACACGCTGCCGGCTGCCATCCCCATGCGCTGGGCCGATCCGCACACGCGCAAGTACGCCCGCGCATCCCTGCGCCGTGTTATCAGTTTTGTCGAGCAGCACACCGGCGAGACATATGACTGGGACGCCTGCCGCGCCATCATGGAAAAGCACAACGACGAGGTGCGCAACGAGATGGAGAAGTGGAACTTCATGGCCACACCCTACACCGCCGCCGCGCTCGCGGTCCCGGCACTGTTCCATACCTTTTACTATGCGTTCTCCGGCGGCCGGAATCCCGAGGTCATGAAGACCGAGAAAAAGGTCATGCGCATCCTTGAGCAGGCGTATGCAGACAAGACCAACTGCTTCCCCAAGACGCGCTACCGCGCCCTCACCTGGGGCGGCCCGCCGTGCTACTGGCTGCAGTTCCCGAACTGGCTGTATAACTGCTGGGGCATTCTGATGATTGCGGGCATGGACCTGTTTTCCGGCAATGTCATCATCGACACGACCGATGAGGAAACCATCCTTGACGGCATCGCCCGCAACTACGAGACCGGCGTCATGCGCCGCCACCTGACCGGCGGCTGGCAGCACCTCGTGGAGTTCTGGGACGAGGCGGAGAAGTTCCACTGCGACATGGTCATCCTGCACGATGACATCACCTGCAAGGGCGCGCTCGGCCTCACGGGCGTCATCCTCGACCAGGCGAAGGAGAAGCAGACGAAGCTCATGATGGTCTCCAACGACATGTTCGACCACCGCACCATCTCCCGCGCCGACATCCGCCAGCAGGTCAACGACTACATGTACTCCGTCATGCAGGCCGAGCCGCTCGATGCGTCCCTGCTGCAGTATGACGACTACGAAGGCTGGTAAACAGGAGGAAATGACGATGAAAAAACTGCTGCCAAAGCTGCTCCTCGGCGCGGCCGGCGTCTGGGTGGGGAGCATGCTTATCTACTGGTTCAATCTCGATAACAAGGCGATCTATTTCCTGGTGCGCCCGCTGCTGGATAAGCTCTACGACCACCGCAAGGTCGACGAGAAGGTCTGATGGGATTTCAGCAGATTCAGGCCCCGACGCTCCGGGAGCTGTTCGTCGATCAGGTCATCGGCATGATCTTTTCCGGTGAGCTCCGGGTCGGCGACCGGCTGCCGTCGGAGCGCGAACTGTCCGAGCAGATGCACATCAGCCGCTCGATGGTACACACCGGGCTCGAGGATCTCGAGCGCATGGGCTTCGTGCGCATGGAGCCGCGCCGCGGCAACTACATCGAGGACTACGCCCGCCACGGCAATTTTGAGACGCTCATGGCCCTCGGGAAATACGGCGGCCAGTTCGACCATGCCATCGAGAGCTCCCTTGTCGAGGCGCGCGACGCGATCGAGGGCGGCGCCATGATCCTGCTCGGCGAGCGCGGCACGCCGGCCGATATCGACCAGCTGCGCGCCATCACCGACGGGCTGCGCGCATCCCTCGCCGCGGGGGAGGGCATCGCTGCCTACGCGCGGTGGATGCGCAAGTTTGACACGACCATCACCGAGCTGAGCGGCAACCTCATCTTCCCGCTGCTCATGAACAGCCTCGCGGACGTGAGCGGCGTGCTCTGGGAGCGGTGCGTGACCTTCTGGGGGCCGGAGACGGTCATCGAGCAGGAGACGCGCATCACTGCCATGCTCGCCGAGGGCCGCGGCCGCGACGCTGCGCTGTATATCGAGAATATCTATCATCACTACTGTGATGCACACCCAAACGAGTAATACCTTTTCACATCCTTCCCCCCCTATGCAAATCCGCCTGACGGCTGCTGCCGTCAGGCGGATGACTTTTTTCGGTGTCAGGAGCGGTTCAGGTTGCCGAGATAGCCGAGAATGTTGTCATTGATCTCGCCGGTGAGCGCCTGATTGTAGTTGCAGATGAACGTGCCGGCGATGAGGATCATCATCGCCTCGGCCTCGTGCATACCGACCTCCTCGCCGTAGATGCGGATGAGGCACTGCTCCATGAGCGTGCGCCACGCGCGGAACTCCTCCTGCACGAGCCGGCCGATCTCGGGGTCGTAGCGCGCGAGGACATAGGTCTGCGTCGTGGCGTTCGGGCGCTGCTCGTGCGCCGGGGCATTGGCCACATAGTCCATAAAAGCGTTCATGTACGCGAGGTTGGAGGCATAGTCCGCGCGGTCGTGCCCGGCGAACCACTGGCTGCACTTCTCGCTCATATATTCGCGCGTATAGCGCACATACGCGAGGATGAGATCGTTTTTGCTCTCGAAATAGTTGAGCAGCTTGGCGTGGCTCATGCCCGCCTCGGCTGCAATGTCGCGCAGGGACACGTTCATCATGGGCTTGCGCTCGATGCAGCGCTGAAACGCCATGAGAATGTCCATGCGGATCTGGTCACGGTCGACAATGATCGGCATCTTGGTCGCCTCCGGGCTACTGGGATGTCTCGATTATACTGCGATTTTCGACGCCCGTCAAATGGCCGGGAAAATCCACGCCGCGCCTTGACAAAATTGTGGCAGCGTGCTATCTTTTTTACTGACCAGTTGGTAAATTACGAAAGGCGGCGGCAAAAATGACGGACGTGATCCTGCGCATCTCGGGCATGGACTGCGGCGCCTGCGCGGTGCGCATCGTGTGCGCGCTGCGGGGGCTGCCGGGGGTGCATGCGGTGTTCGTGAGCGACACGGCCGGCTGCGCACGCCTGACGTATGACGAGGCGGCCGTCGGCCTCGGTGAGATCGCGCGCTGCGTACAGCGCGCGGGCTTTGATGTGCCGGTCGAGACGGCGGAGCTGCGCTGCCCGGGCGCGGACGACGGGGCGGAGGCGCGGCTGCGGGCGGTGTTCGGCGTGCGCAGCGCTGCGCGCGCGGGCGATACCTTCATGGTGACGCTCTGGCCGGTCGGCACGGACGCTGCGGCGCTCCCGGCGGTGCTCGGCCCGGGCGCGGAGCTGACGGCGCAGCGCGGCGGCGAGGAGGCCCAGCAGGGCCGGACGCGCCAGCGGCTGGCGCGCCGGTTGGGATTTGGCGTGCTGCTCACGGCGCTGATGCTGTGGCGGCTGCCGGAGCTCGTGAAGCTTGCGC
>PPYF01389634.1_pt1 | contig 10092 bp, 12 predicted proteins | sample 1559871 | NCBI WGS metagenome assembly PPYF01 (sample SAMN08240021, study PRJNA423297) | Human gut metagenome, whole genome shotgun sequencing project.
GGAAGCAAATGAGTATTCTTCCTGTCTTGAAAGTTAAGATGGAAAGCAGGTGCAATCTTTTGACCACGATATTGTATGACTCATTCTTGTCCTTTAGCATGATGGTCAAGGACATCGGTCCGGTGCGGGTGTTGCGGCGGCTGAAGGTGCTGACAGCGCACTGAAGGAACTACTGTCAGCCTTATGCGCTGTATATCAGATTTTTATTGTGGCTGAACACACTGAAGGATACTTTGAATTCCAGGGTATTGGTGAAGTGAGAATGATAAACGGGAAACTGGATAGGGTACTGCATACGTTTGCTTCTTACTGATTTTATAAAAAACGAAACTTCTGCCCGTAAAGATGAATCGGGGCAGAAGTTTCGTTTCTCGAATATGGATTGCCGGAGTATTATCCCAGTAATTCTTTCACTTTAGCCGAGATGGCACGTCCTTCGGCTTTGCCTGCCAACTTTTTGGTGGCGACACCCATGACTTTACCCATATCCTGAGGACCGGCGGCACCCACTTCTGCAATTATTTCTTTCAAAGCGGCTTCCAGTTCTTCGTTACTCATTTGTTTGGGCAGATAGGCTTCAAGCACTGCCACTTGGGCCAGTTCGGCTTCAGCCAAGTCGGCGCGGCCCTGACCTTGGTAAATGGCGGCTGAATCTTTCCCTTGTTTTACCAGTTTCTGCATGATTTTCAATGCAGCGTCATCCGTCAAAGTGTCGTTGGCGCCCGGTGCTGTCTTTGCTTCAAGGAAGAATTTTTTCACATTACGCAAAGTTTCCAGTTTCACTTTGTCCTTGGCTTTCATAGCCTCTTTGATATCGTTGCTGATTACGTCAAATAAATCCATGGTTCTTTTCTATTTTAGTTGTTAAAATGTGATCGTTATTCCGCCGTTTTCGGCATCGTTATTGAATGTTTCCTCTTCTTCGGCTATTGCTTTAGACTGGATACTTTCCAACACAGTTTTGGTACGTTGGAAAGTAGGGGTCGTTTCCACCATACTGATAATGTCATCATTGTCCAGATCCTCCAGGCTGAAGATGTAAATGTTATGGCGTTTCTTCTTGTTGCTGTTCTTGAAGGTGTCTTTGCCGTAGTAATCTCCACGACGTTCATCCTTGCGCTGTTCCTCTTCTTCCAGTTCTTCCAGTTTCTTTTGTTCCTCGATGGTGCGTTTGTTCATCATGTTGTCCATGCCCGGTACATCCTTGATGCCGAAGCCGGTGGCAAGTACGGTGAACTTCACCTGTTCTTCCAGCGACTCGTCGATATAGAGCCCCCATTTGGTTTCCACGTCTTTGCCGAATTTGCTCATGAAGTCATGAACCTCATTCATCTCTTCCATCATCAACTCGCTCTTGGTGCTGAAAGAGATGTTGAACAGGATCTTCTTTGAGTTGAAGATATCGTTGTTGTTCAGCAGCGGGGAATGGAGCGCATCATTGATAGCCTGGTCCATATCTTTGGCTGTCTTGGCAATGATCGGAGCCGCACCGGTTCCGGTACCTCCTCCCATTCCGGCAGTGATAAATACCATTTTACAGCCGTCGTTCAACATTCCTTTTACGTCTTCTATACTTTCTTCGGCTGCTTCACGTGCACGCTCCGGGCGGTTTCCGGCTCCTAATCCTTCTTTTCCCAGTTGCAACTTCACGGGAACGGGGGATTCGGCCAACGCCTGGTTATCTGTGTTGCACACAACAAATGTTACATCGTGTATACCTTCTTTATACATGTGATTTACGGCATTGCCGCCGCCACCTCCCACACCGATTACTTTAATGATAGTCGGGTTTTCTGCCGGGAAATCGAATGGCATTATAGTTTCATCAGACATAATCTTCTATATTATATTAAGGTGATGTAATTCGTTATTATTCTTCCAGAATCCTTCCAAACAAGTCGGTCAGCCGTTTGATCGGATTGTTGGCTTCTTTCAAACTCTTGATTTCTTTTTCCAGGTCGCGTATTTGGTTCAAAGCTTCTGCCACTCCCAGATCGCGTGCTTTGGCCAGTTGCGACAAGGCATTTTTGTATTTGCCTGCCTCTTTCAGCTCTTTTGCGTTTCTTATCAGGCTCTCGCAAGTGGCTTTTCGCAGCTTCTCCTCTTCCTCTGCTTTCTTGGCTGCCGCTGCTATTCTGGCTGCTTCTTCTTTCTCTCTTTTCCTTTTGTCTTCCACATTCTCGCCGCTTTCATCGAAGAGAGGTACTTGGATAGGACGTTCCGGGCGGTAACAGTTCTCTTTCCCGGCTCCTAGCAAAGCGATGATTGTATTGCATGTACCATCTTTTTTCAGTTCCATCATGCCACCTTTCAGGCTTAGCTGGCTTTCTTTGGCCATTCTTACCTTTTCTACTTTGGTACGGTTGCTGAATGCTTCCTCCATATTCTTTAGATTGGCGGCACCGCCGGTAATGATAGCTCCTGCCAGCAGTTTGTCTTCATATCCCGAAAGAACAATCTGGTTCCATACATTGGCCAGTATCTCATTGACACGCGCTTCTACGATGTCTTCCAGTAAGTGTGACTCAATACTGCATTTCCCGTCCAGCGAGTAGGTAGGGTTGTCATCTCCGTCTTCCGACTTGTCGGCATAGGCATTGCCGTATTTCTTTTTCAGTTCTTCGGCATCTTCCTCTTCAATCTGCTGGCTGCAAATGTCTTTGGTGATGTTGCTTCCTCCCAGTGGGATGACTGCCAAATGGCGGAGTATGTTGTTTTTGTAGACAGATACGGTAGTCGTATCTGCGCCAAAGTCGATGAACATGCAGCCCGAAGTCAATCAGTTCCTGTGAAATTTTGGTTTCTTCTTCCAGATGACGTACCTCCGTATTACGGATGGTGCGTAGAGATTGTCCTCCGATACCTACATAGACCTTTCCGATAGAAGCCTTTAATGTCGATTCCAGTTTCTTGATAATCGAAGTAAGGCTTTGTGCGGTTTTGTCCAGATTGTAAATCACTCCCTTACGGATAAAATCCGAAGAGTTTTCGCTGGCGAGGGCCAGCACTTGTATGCTTCCGTCCGCATGTTTCTTTCCTGCAATACCTGTGATCTTGGAGGATCCCAGTTCTATTGCTACTATAAAATCTGTTGCTGCCATATCTTACTTCTCTTTTTTAGTACAAATAATCTGATTATTAAATTCCAGACTGATGCGGCTGTACTTGTTCCAGCCTACTTGGTTCAGTCCTTTCTCATAAAAAGTTTTTAGTTTCTCGAACTTTTCCTCATAATTCCCGGGCTTGCCTAAGAATATGATATGTTCGCCAACCCGTGGAACCAGTTCCAGTTCTTTGGCTTGTGTCACGTTGATCTGCTCTATCTGGGCATCCCATAGCGGATGGGCCTGTAGAAAGACTCCTAAGGTATATAGTTCCTTGACGGCAAAATCACGATCCACGTATCCTGTAACAACAGCTACGTGTGCCGAACTGTTGGGTATCGGCATGATTTTTCCTTTATTGTCAATATAATAGTTGTCTCCGTTGTTTGCCATCACTCTGAGGATGGGGAGGCGCTGTGTCACTTCGATACCTATCTTGCATCCCGGTGTACGGTAACATTCCACATTTTCAATCAAGGGATGTTGGCTGAGTTCTTCTTCCAGCAGGCGGGTGTTGATGTCGCCCATCTTCTTACCCACAGGGGAGAGCTTCTTACCGTTCAGTAAGCGGAGTATCCCTTTCTGGCTGATAAAACCATGGTCTATACTGTCCTTGATAATCAATTCCATACCCTTGCAAACCTGGTCGGCAGGCTTGGTGTTGAAAGCGGTAACGGCTACAATAAGGTAGGCGGTTATCAGCAACAGAAACAGGAGTATGAGAATTTTCTTTATCATTTTTTATTCAGTAATCCGCAGATTTGGGGTACATAGTTATCTATGTCGCCCGCACCTAGGGTGATTAATACTTCTATATCTTTCTTGCTCAGTACGTCTAGAATTTCTTCTTTCTTGCACATGCTCTTCTCGATGCCCGGACGCAGATGGTCGTAAATCAGTTTGCTGGTGACGCCGGGGATGGGTTGCTCGCGTGCCGGATAGATATCTACCAGGATGACTTCGTCCAACAAGGAAAGGCTGTCGGCGAAATCTTTGTAGAAATCACGGGTACGTGTGTAGAGGTGCGGCTGGAAAACAGCCGTCAGCTTCTTGTCCCGATAGAGGGCACGCATGGAGAGTATGCTTTGTTTTATCTCGGAAGGATGGTGCGCATAGTCGCTCAGGAAAACCACCTTGTCGTTCTTTATCTTGAAATCGAAACGACGGTCTACTCCGCGGAAACTTGCCATACCTCTCTTTATTTCTTCATCAGTCAATCCGCTCATCTGCGCCAAAGCCATGGCGGCTACCCCGTTCTCAATGTTGATGCTGACGGGGACACCCAACTGTATATTGGGGATATTTCCCAAGGGTGATACGTAATCAAAGAAAATCTCACCGTTCCCAATACGGATATTCTCTGCATGAAAGTCACCCTCTTCTTGGGAATAGGTGTACAGTTTCACACCATTCTGCAAAGCCGGTTGCAGCTCGATGCCTTTACGTATAATCAATGCACCTCCCGGCTGGATGAGTGAGGTGTATTTGCGGAAGCTTTCCAGATAAGCCTCTTTGGTTCCGTAGATATCCAGATGGTCGGGATCGGTTGCGGTGATCACCGATATGTAGGGCGAGAGCCAATGGAAAGAACGGTCGAACTCGTCGGCTTCAATAACCATGTATTCACTGCTGTCAGACAACAGCAGGTTGGTGCCGTAATTCTTTGAGATGCCTCCCAAAAAGGCGTTGCATCCTACATGGGATTGGTGTAACAGATGGGCTGTCATGGTAGAAGTGGTGGTCTTACCGTGAGTGCCGGCTACACAAAGTCCTTTTCCTGCATGGGTAAGCATTCCCAATACCTGCGAACGTTTATGTATCTCGAAACCGTTTTCCCGGAAATAGGTAAACTCTTTATGTGTATCGGGGACAGCCGGAGTATAGACAACCAATGTAGTTGCCGGGTCGCGGAATGCATCCGTTATCAGTTCCGTGCTTTCTTCGTAATGGATGGCTGCTCCTTCTTCTATCAGCTTTTCTGTCAGTTCACTGGGCGTACGGTCATATCCGCCTACCTTCTTGCCTTTTGACAGGAAGTAGCGTACCAATGCGCTCATGCCGATACCTCCGGCACCGATGAAATAAACTGATTTTAATGTGTTAACGTCCATTTTCTTTTCTGTATTTATCAGCCAGTTTGAATACCTCCCGGGCAATAACGTTGGCTGAGTCGGTAAAGGCTAATTTAGCAATATTTGTACTTAAACTTTTCAATGTTTCCGGCTGTTTCACGGTTTCAACCGCTTTGTCCAGCAGAGCTTCTTTGGCAGCGGCGTCCTTGATATAGAGTGCTGCGTTTTTATTGACCAGCGCCAGTGCGTTCTTGGTCTGATGATCTTCGGCCACATTAGGCGACGGAACCAGAATGACGGGTTTCTGCAACAAACAGAACTCGGAGATGGAACCTGCTCCGGCACGGCTGATTATTAAATCGGCAGCACTGTATGCGGCGGCCATATCGCTGATAAAATCGGTTACGTGGAGCATTGGTAACTCACCGTATGCCACGCATATTTTGCAGGCTTTCTTTGCCAATAGTTTGTTGGTTACTCCGGCATAAGAGTTCTGCTCTTGTATCAGTGTCGGAATACCCATCATCCCGGCCATTTTCAAAGTAGGACCGCTGGCATATCCGCCTACACCTACTGCTGCATGTGGCTTGAAATCCTTGATGATTTTGCGTGCCAATAGCTGGCTTTTGACCAATTTGAAAAGAACCGAAACATTTTTCAATAAGTTCTTACGGTCGAATCCGGCAACAGGTAATCCTTTTATAGGGTATCCGGCAGCAGGAACGCGTTGCATCTCCATTCTGCCTTCAGCGCCTACGAACAGGATTTCCGCTTCGGGATGTTGTTCCTTGATGGCGTTGGCAATAGAGACTGCGGGGAAAATGTGTCCCCCGGTTCCTCCTCCGCTGATGATGATTCTTAAATTTTCTTCCATAATTCCTTTTTAGTCGAATTATTCGCAAAAGTATAAATAATACTTTTAAAATGAATGGTTTATATTATATTTCTTCTTCCGGCTCCCGCTTCCCGGCTGCATTCAGCATTGCCTTCAAGTCATCGGGCAGCGAGTTCTCCTCCGGCGGGAGGGAAGTGGTGGCATTGTCACCCGACGGAAGTGTGGTAATGGCTTCCTGCATGGCAGCTACCATTTCCTGATGCCGTTCGGTCTTGGCTGCCAGTTCGGCTTCTTTCTGCGCTTGTTGCTCGGCGGCTTTCTGCTCTTCTTTCTCAGCCACGTAGCGGCTGACACTTAATATCATACCGATGTAGGCGCAGTTGATGAGTGTAGAGGTTCCTCCTTTGCTGATAAGCGGCAGGGGTTGTCCGGTGACGGGGAACAGACCTACGGCCACCATCATGTTAAGCATCGCCTGAGATACCAGTGCACACTGTTACCCGGCATCTTTCCTATGATGTTGCTGGAGGCGATAGCAATATTGGCGTGTGCTATCTGGGCGTCCTTGTCTATATCATATTTGGCGGCGGGAACGGCTTCTTTGTCCTCAAAGAAGCCTTTTATACGGTTCTGCCAGGTTTCTACACGGTGCATCATGGGGACTTTGTTCAGTTTGTGTGTGGGCATAATCATCACTATGCCTACAAAAAAAGCCACCATAACTCCGGCTATTCCCATTAACTTGGCCAATTGCTTCCAGGGTACCCGGCCGATCACCATCATTAAAAAGACTACTCCGAAAAGCAGTGCTGCGGTAGAGCCGTTTTCGGGAGCAATCAGAATGAAAACAATTCCGGTGATCCACATGATATATTTAAATGCTTTCGGATTGGCATTGTCTTCTTCCTGAAATTTGGATAGAATAAATGCGGTGACAATAATCACGGCCATTTTTGCCAGTTCGGAAGGCTGGAACTGGATACCGAAGAAAGTCATCCAACGGGCTGCACCATTGACACGGTCTCCGGTAATCAATCCCATACCCATTACAAATATCAGCAATAATGTCGATAGGGGTAGCAGGAAGACGGGAAACACACGGAAATATTTGTAGGGAATGTTATGTACCAGTACCACAATGCACACACCTACCATCAGGATGACACTGTGCTGGGTGATAGGTCCCCAATGATCCCCACTTTTGTAGGTAAGCGTGCTGGCGGCACTAAATACCTCGACGATAGAGATCAGACAAAGAAACAGGAAAATAATCCAGATTACTTTGTCGCCCTTGAACAAGTCTTTTATCAGATCCATTATCTATATACCTTAATACTATATTACAGGTTTCTTACACATTCCTTGAACTGCTCGCCACGGTCTTCGTAACTTTTGAAAAGGTCGAAGCTGGCGCAGCATGGACTTAATAATACGGTTTCGCCTTTCTTGGCCATCCGGTAAGCAGCGTCTACGGCATCCTTCATGCTTTGTACATCGGCTACAGGCAGGCCGAACTTGTCAAAGAAATCATGCAATTTCTCATTGTGCAATCCCATGTAGATCAATCCGGTACATTTTTCTTTTACCAAGTCGGCAATTTCGTTATAGTCGTTGCCTTTGTCTTTCCCGCCTAATATCAGGATGGTTTTGGTTTTCATGCTTTGCAAAGCATACCAGCAGGAATTCACATTGGTAGCCTTGGAGTCATTGATATAATCCACCCCTCTTACCCGGCAGACTTTTTCAAGGCGGTGTTCCACTCCCTTGAAATCACCCAAGGCCTCGCGGATACACTCTTTGCGGATACCCGCCAGGTTGGCAGAGATACCGGCCGCCATGGAGTTGAACAGATTATGGGTTCCGGTCAGCGCCAGTTCCTCCTGTTCCATGTTGAAAGCGATTGGTTCTGTAAAATAAACCTTGTCCTGTTCCACATATGCGGCGGTTCCTTCCTCTTTCCTTTCGGCAAAAGGGTAGTAATGGCCATGAATGCCATATTTGTGTAATTCACGCTGGATGATGGGGTCATCGTTCCAGAAGATGAAGGCATCGTCCGGGGTCTGGTTCTGGATAATGCGGAATTTGGCATCCACATAGTTTTGCATCTGGTGGTCGTAACGGTCCAGATGATCCGGCGTGATGTTCATCAATACGGCAATGTTGGCATGGAACTTGTACATGTTGTCCAATTGGAAACTGCTTAACTCGATCACATAATAATCATAGTTGCATTCTGCTACCTGATATGCCAGACTTTGGCCGATATTTCCGGCTAGTCCCACATTCATACCTGCTTTCTTGAAGATATGATAAATCAGCGAAGTAGTTGTTGTTTTTCCATTACTTCCTGTAATGCAAATCATTTTGGCATTGGTATAACGTCCCGCAAATTCTATTTCGGAGATGATAGGGGTGCCTTGTGACTTTAACTTAAGAATCATCGGGGCATCATTCGGAATACCCGGACTTTTGATTACTTCATCCGCATTCAGAATGAGAGATTCGGTATGTTTGCCTTCTTCCCATTCGATGCCTCGCTCGTTCAGTATGTTTTTGTATATGTCCTTAATCGTGGACATGTCTGAAACGAAGGTGTCGAAACCTTGTTTCTTTGCCAGAACGGCTGCTCCCGCACCGCTTTCTCCGGCTCCTAGTATGACAATTCTTTTAGCCATAATCTTCGTTTATCTTATCTTATCTTTAATGTAATAATCGTAATTGCAGCGAGTACGATGGTGACAATCCAGAAGCGTACCGTGATTTTTGACTCATGGAATACGCTGTTGGGTTTCATGAACAGATAACTGCAATTGGGGTCTAACTGTGCTAATGTAGTGCGGAAATGGTCGTGGATAGGGGCACGTTTGAATACGCGTTGCAAATGTCCTTTCTTTTTTCCGCTTTTGAAATATCTCACCTGTAGAATGACCGAAAGGTTTTCTACCAAGAAGATTCCACAGAGAATAGGTATAAGCAACTCTTTATGAATGATGATTGCAAATACCGCTATGATACCACCAATGGTCAAGCTGCCGGTATCGCCCATAAATACTTGGGCGGGAAAAGCATTGTACCAAAGGAAACCGATCAGTGCGCCGATGAAGGAGCAGATAAAGATTACCAGTTCTTCACTGCCGGGAATGTACATGATATTAAGGTATCCTGCATATTCGATGTGGCTGGATACGTATGCCAATATGCCTAAGGTAAGACCGATGATAGCAGAATTTCCGGCTGCCATCCCGTCCATCCCGTCATTCAGGTTGGCACCGTTAGATACGGCAGTAACTACGAAGATGGTAACTAATACGAAAATAATCCAACCTACAGCCTGGGCATTGTCTCCCAGAAAACCTACGAAATCAGCATAATCCAAATTGTTGTTCTTGAAGAAAGGAATCGTAGTTTTGGTGGACTTCTGATCTTGTTCCTTGTGCACCACTTCCACAATTTCTCCTCCTCTTTGTATTTCTACGTTCTCACGGATAACCACGCTCGGACTTAAATATAAGGTGAGTCCCACAATGAGTCCCAAACCTACTTGGCCGATGATCTTGAATTTGCCGTGCAACCCTTCTTTGTCTTTACGGAAGACCTTGATATAGTCGTCCAAAAAGCCTAACGTACCCAGCCAAATGGTGGTAATCAACATTAATATCATGTAAATATTATGCAGCTTCCCCAACAAGAGGCAAGGTATGAGAATTGCGACAATAATAATTATACCTCCCATCGTCGGCACACCAACTTTTTTCACATTAAAAGGGTCTATGGATGCGTCACGTTGGGTTTCGGTTATTTGTTTACGTTTGAGCAGGTTGATGAAATATTCACCGAAGATAGCTGAGATCAACAATGATAAAATGATTGCCATCAATGAACGGAATGAAACGTAACCGAACATACCGGCTCCGGGAAAATCGAACTTTTCTAAATATTGAAATAAATAATATAACATCTTTTGGTTGGTTTATTCATTAGCAAAAATATCTCTTAATACTTCTTTATCGTCGAAATGGTGCTTTATACCTTTGATTTCCTGATAATTTTCGTGTCCTTTCCCGGCAACTAAAATGACATC